>Ga0098065_1000225_pt1 | contig 29547 bp, 27 predicted proteins | sample 25_taG_FD_75062 | JGI IMG/M metagenome (GOLD analysis project Ga0098065, IMG submission 75062) | Marine viral communities from Cariaco Basin, Caribbean Sea - 25_WHOI_OMZ | ecosystem: Environmental > Aquatic > Marine > Oceanic | place: Caribbean Sea: Cariaco Basin | collected 2014-11-08 | reverse complement strand
CAGGGGCACCAGCGACCAGATCAGCGGAGGTGCTACCATGGCCATCACCAGGCCAGCGAGCAACAGACCGGCCAGGGCCAGTCCAGGCGGGGCGACCAGTTGCAGGTAAAGGGTGTCCAGCGCGTCAATATCAGCAATCAGTCGATTCAGCCAGTCAGCCGGGCGCTTGGCCCCAACCCGGTTGGGCCTGGTCATAGCCAGGCGGGAAAACAGGGTAACCCGCACATCGGCAAGTAACCTGAGCACGGTGTCATGGTTGTAAACCCGCTCCAGGTAGCGGGATACGGTTCGCGCCAGGGCAAAAAAACGTATACCGCCGCCCGGTGTGTAGATATCCAGTTGTGCCGCTACGCCGGCCGCCAGCAATAATCCGGTCAGGGCTGTGGCGGTGATAAACCAGCCCGACAGTGCCAGCAGGCCAATCCCTGCCAGCACCGTGGCAAACATCAGCAGGCCGCCAACCAGCAGCCTTCGCCAGCGGGCGGCAATGAGCTCAACCCAGGGCCGCAGTTCATTCATCCTGGAGTCTCCCGTCCACCAGGGTCAGACAACGGTCTGCGGCAGCCAACGCTGCCGGGTGGTGACTGGCCATAATGATGGTAGAGCCCTGATCCCGCAGTTGGCGAATGGCCTCCAGCAGGTAATGCTCGCTGCGGGTGTCCAGCCCGGCGGTAGGTTCGTCCATCAGGATCAGTGGGTAGCGTGCCAAAAACAGCCTGGCCACAGCCAGCCGGCGGGCCTGGCCACCTGACAGCCCCCCGCCACCTTCATTAACGGGTGTATCGAGTCCCCCGGGGCGCTGCCGGACCAGGTCACCCAGACCGACTTTCTCAAGGGCATCCAGCAACGTCTCGTCGGTTGCATCCGGTGCCACCATCCGCAGGTTACCGGCCCAGGTATCCTGCCGAATGAATGGTGTCTGCCCCAGCCAGCCAAAGGGCCGGGCCCCCGGTTCCTCACCGTTCTCACGGACCACGCCGCTTGTGGGGGGCAGAAATCCGGCAATCAGGTGGAGCAGGGTGGACTTGCCCGAGCCGGAGGGGCCAGCCAGGGCAACCAGCTCGGCTTGACCTCCGCCTTTGCCGACCACCAGGGACAAGGGCTCAAGGCCGATGCGCCCGTCGGGAAAAACAACGGACGCATGAACCACTTCCACCACGGCAGTCCTGTTTCCGCAGGCCTGACCGGGCGAACCCGTGGTGGCGCCGGGACGCGTTGCAAGCCGTTGCTGCAACTGCGCTGCCGCGCCCAGCGCTGTCGCCCGGTCGTGGTAATGCTGTGCCAGCTGGCGCAGGGGCTGGTAGAACTCCGGTGCCAGTAGCAGTATGAACAGGCCCGAGAACAGGGTGAGCTCCGGGGACGGACCGTAGGAGATATAGCCCAGTAACCCGAAACCGATATAGATGGCAATCACTGCGATGGCAATGGAGGCGAAGAACTCCAGCACCGCCGAGGACAGAAACGCCACCCTGAGGGTCTTCATGTTTACCTGCCGGTACTGGTCGGTGGCCTCCGCAATCTCGCGGGTGGCGGCACCGGTGTATTCAAACAGCTGCAAGGTGGACAACCCCCGCAGGCGGTCCAGGAAATGACCGGACAGGCGTCCCAGGGTTTCCATGTGTTGCTGGTTCAGCTTCTCCGCTCCCATACCCACCAGGGCCATGAACAGGGGAATCAGCGGAGCCGACAATAGCAGGAACAGTGCGGCCAGCCAGTCCAGCCAGACTACAGTGACCAGTATCAACAGTGGCACCACCACCGAGAGCACCATCTGGGGAAGGTAGTGGGCGTAGTATCCGTGCAGTGCTTCTACCTGGTCCTGCCACTCTGACGCCAGGGTGCCCGCTGAGGACTGACCGACACCGATAGGGCCAAGGTGGTGAAAATGATCAAGCAGGTCCCGGCGCAGGGCCAGCCGTATCCGGTCACTGGCGCTGGCTGAAAATCGGTTCTGCAGGGCAACGGCGGCTGCCCGCACTGCAATGGCGGCCAACACCATGATAACCACGGCAACCAACTGGTCTGGCGGCTGTTTGCCCACCAGTACCTGATGGGCAATCCAGGCCATTCCCCCCAGCTGGAAGAAAGATGCAACGGCGGCGAGGATGCCCGCCAGAGCGGCGGCTCGAATGACACCCAGGGCAGGGCGCTGGCGCTCCCTCAGCCAGCGCGCTGCCTCCCGGGAGGGTGTGTCGGGGGAGGGTTCAGGCACTCAGTGGTAGCCTTCCCCGGCACGGACCTTGCCGCGGAATACCCAGTAGGTCCAGGCGGTGTACCCCAGCACGACCGGGATCACGAACAACAGGCCCAGCAGCAGGAACAGCTGCGATCCATAGGCTGAAGATGCGTCCCACAGGGTGTAGTCCGGCGGCACTACGTAAGGCCATTTGCTGACGATCAGCCCAAGGTAGGTACTGATAAATAATCCCATGGTCGCAACAAACGGCATGCCGTCCTTGTGCCGGCGAGTGGCCCGGAAGATCTGCCAGGCGCAGAACAGGCCGAAGGCGGGGAACACCCAGATCAGTGTGATGTGATTAAACCAGCGGTCGCGCACGAACGGATCGACGAACGGTGTCCAGATGCTGATGATCGCAAACACCACCAGCACAGCCACCAGCAGAGGTATAACCAGTCTGCGCGCCCATTGCTGGAGTTCACCCTCGGTCTTGAGCACCAGCCAGGTGGCCCCCAACAGGCTATAACCGGCCAGCAGGCCAAGTCCGGTCAGCACGGTAAAGGGTGTCAGCCAGTCCAGCGCACCACCGACGTAGACGCCGTTTGCCGTTTCAAAACCTTCGATATAGGCACCGACCACGACGCCCTGGGCAATGGCAGCAACGGTGGAACCACCGGCAAACGCCCAGTTCCAGAGGTAACGGGAGGTATTGGCCTTGAACCGGAATTCAAAGGCCACCCCGCGGAAAATCAGGCCGGCCAGCATCAGGAACACGCCGATGTACAACGCCGGCAGGAGAATCGAGTACACCATGGGGAAGGCTGCCAATAGCCCGGCACCGCCAAGTACCAGCCAGGTCTCGTTGCCATCCCAGACCGGTGCCACGGAGTTCATCATCACATCACGGGACTCATCATCCGGCGCAAAGGGGAAGAGAATTCCCACGCCCAGATCAAAGCCATCCATCAATACATACATGATGACGCCAAAGCCGATGATGAATGCCCATATAAGGGCCAGGTCAAAAAGTTCCATAATCAGTACCCTCCCGGACGCACGATGTCTTCGTTGTATTCAAACGGCACATGGGCTGCGGAAAGCGGCCGCTTGGGGTGGTCCGACGAGTAATCCCGGTCCTTTGCCTCAAGTCCGTCGTGCAGTACTCGCATCAGGTAGTAAACGCCTGCCGAGAACACCAGGGCGTAGACAACGATATAACCGATCAGGGTAAACAGGGCCATGCCGCCAGTGAGGGAGGGTGTCAGCCCCTCCGCCTGGGTCATCATGCCGTAGACTACCCAGGGCGCGCGGCCAAACTCGGTAACGAACCAACCGGCCAGTACCGCTACAAAGGGCGTCAACGACATCAGCCGCAGCCCCTGCAGGAACCAGCGGTTCTCGGCGTAACGCCCACCCCGGCGCAATACCAGGCCGGCGATGGCGAAGCCGATCATCAGGAAGCCAAGCCCCACCATTACCCGGAAGCTCCAGAACACCAGCATTACCGGGGGCTGCTCCTCTTGCGGTACCAGGTCCAGCCCGGGCACTTCACCGTCGATATCATGGGCCAGGATCAGGCTGGCCATCCCCGGAATCCCGATTTCGAAGTGATTGGTCTGGTTTTCCTGGTCGGGCAGGGCAAACAGCAGCAGGGGCACACGGGTATCGGTTTCCCAGTTACCTTCCATCGCGGCAACCTTGACTGGCTGGTGTTCCTGGGTATTCAGACCATGGAAGTCGCCAATCACTGCCTGGGACGGGGCCATGACCAGGAGCATCCACAGGCACATGGACAGGGCCTTGCGGTTGGCCTCAACCTCGCGTCCGCGCAGAAGGTACCAGGCGCTCACACCTGCAACCACAAAGCCACCGGTGAGGAATGAGGCCATCACCATGTGAACAAAGCGCCACGTGAATGAGGGATTGAAGATGGCTTCGGACCAGGACGTGACATGGAAAATCCCTTCCCGAAACTCAACGCCGGCCGGGGTCTGCATCCAACTATTGGCGGAGAGTATCCAGAAGGATGAGATAAACGTGCCGAAAGCCACCATGATTGCCGCGAAGAGATGGACCCCTGCCGGCACCTTGTCACGGCCGAACAGCAATACGCCCAGGAATGCGGCTTCCAGGAAGAACGCCGTCACCACCTCATAGCTGAGCATGGGCCCGAGGAAGTTGGCCGTCGCCTGGGCAAAGTTTGACCAGTTGGTTCCGAACTGGAACGACATGACAATCCCGGACACCACGCCCATGCCGAAAACCACCGCAAACACCTTTATCCAGAAAGTGGACAGTCGGGTCCAGACCGGGTTTTCAGTCTTGAAGGCTAGCCCTTCCAGCACCGCGATGTAGGAGGCCAGGCCAATGGTAAAGACGGGGAAAATAGCGTGGAAGGAAACCACGAACGCGAACTGGATTCGCGATAGCAACAGGGGATCTAGCTCCATCGTAAACCTCCGGTACCTACAGTTCTTATGGAGAGTGAGGCCACTCCCACCTTGGTATACTGCCTTCCGTTTGTGCAGTTTTTGTTAGTACCGGCAGCTAACTTATATTCTGGAACACTAGCATGCTACTCTGAAGCCGCTGTTCTCCATAGGGGCAGAATGTCGCACGCACTTGCGTTAAATCAATTGTGGAGAAAACCTTGGGCTTTTACGAGGAACGCATACTTCCCCATATCATCGACAAGGCGTGTTCAGTGGGCCAGGTCATGAAGCTGCGCAGCCAGTTAGTCCCGCGGGCCACCGGTATCGTACTGGAAGTGGGCATGGGGTCGGCCATTAACCTTGAGTTCTACAACCCGGATACTGTCCAGTTGGTGTATGGTTTGGAGCCTTCACCGGGTATGCGACTGAAAGCCGCCGATAACATGGCCAAATCCCGGGTACCCGTCCAGTGGCTGGACCTTCCAGGAGAGGAAATTCCACTTCCGAATAACAGTGTAGATACGGTTCTGCTGACTTTCACACTTTGCACTATTCCGGGTCACCAGCGCGCCCTGGAGCAGATGATGCGGGTCCTCAGGCCTGGTGGGGAGTTGTTGTTCCTGGAGCACGGTGAAGCCCCCGAGAACCCTACGCGGAAGTGGCAGCACAGAATCACCCCGGTCTGGAAGAAATTCGCCGGCGGTTGCCACCTGAATCGCCCGATCGCTCGGCTGATCGAACAGGCGGGGTTCTCCATTAAGGAGTTGGAAAACTTTTACATGCCCGGAGCCCCACAGATCGCCGGCTACCTCTATCATGGTACGGCGGTCAAAATTGCCGCAACCCCAGACAGCGGTTAGCCTGCCAATTGCTTTGCGCGCCATGGCCTTATACAATTCGGCGCGTCTTTACCCTTCCGAAATGCCCGGGTGGTGAAATTGGTAGACACTGGGGACTTAAAATCCCCTGACCGTTAGGTCGTGCCGGTTCGAGTCCGGCCCCGGGCACCACTTGCTAGAGAAACATTCTCCGCTTTCGACTCAGGTTGATCCGCTTCCCCTCGTCCATTCCGACGATTTTTTAACCAATCGGTTGATTGGTTGTGTGTTCCGCGACTATCGTAATATTTCAGGATATGAACCATTTCGGGAGGGAGCCCACCACCCGTACTACAACAACAAATATCCGGAGTACTAGCATGCCTGTAACATCCCTTGTTCGTGTTTTATCGACATCACTGTTACTCGGGGGAATGACCCTTGCCTCCGTTGCGGACGCCAGAACCCTCTCCTATGCGATTGGTTACCCGCCTGGAAGTGACTCGGCCAAGGCCGCGCAAAACTATGCGGACCGAGTAGAAAAGTTCTCCGATGGGGAGCTCTCTGTGAAAGTGTACCCACTGTCGCTGCTTAATTTCGCGGAAACTTCAGCGGGAATCAGGGATGGGATGGCTGACATTGGCTATCTGCTGAGTGCGTATTTTCCGTCTGAATACGCTCATACCAACCTGCTTGCCGAAGCGGCTATGCAGCTGCAGTTTTTCGGTGACGAAATACAGGGCAAGGAGGGAACGGCGTACATTGGAGCCTTGGCGGAGTATATTTTCTTCCAGTGTGAAGAATGCCACCGCGAATTTGAGGCTCAAAACCAGGTTTTTACCGGTATCGCGTCCAGTTCCAACTACATGCTGAACTGTAGTGAGCCAGTGACGACAGTGGAAGAGCTCAAAGGTAAGCGTCTGCGTGCGGCGGGCTCCCAATGGTCGCGGTGGGCACAAACCTTTGACGCTAGCCCGGTTACGCTCTCCGGCAACGAAACCTTTGAAGCGCTGGAGCAGGGTGTGGTGGACTGTGCAATCATATCCGCACCGGACCTTGAAAACCTCGGGATCATTGAAGCGACTACCGATATTACCATCGATGTACCTGGGGGCGTTTTCGCCGGAGCGCCAATTTCCAACACTAACAGGAGTACCTGGCAGAGTCTGACGGATAGTCAGCGTACTGCCATGTTGCACGCTGGGGCCTATATTTCAGCTGAAATTCCCTGGGTATATCACCAGCGTGAAGCTGCCGTGTTGGAGCGTGCCCGCGATGAAATGGGGATTGAGGTTCACACCGCGTCAAAGGAGCTTCAAGAGGCAACACGTGCGTTTGTTCGTAAGGATATGGAGGTTATCTCCCAGTTCTACGAGGAAACCTATGGAGTGGCGAATGGCGCAGAAATGCTCGAAGAGTTCCGCCCGGTTCTCGAAAAATGGGTCGAACTGGTAAAGGATGTGGACTCCCAGGAAGAGCTCGGGGAGCTTTATTGGAATGAGGTGTTTTCGAAAGTGGATGCATCTACCCACGGCATGTAGGAACTGCGTGCAAGCTGACAAAAACGTCCCGGCTGTCGCCGGGACGTTTTTTATTGGACCTGGTGTCCTGTCAACCGATCAGGCCGGGTAAACCTCCGATACCGTGGCCCGCATAGCCGAAGCGGTCTAGAGAAGAGGCAGAACCAGAAACGTGTCAAAAGGCTGTGAGATCTATCAAGGACTGGTACCGGGCCAATGATTCAATCAGCCATGGAGCAGGGTATATTGTCGTTCAGGTTTGCAACTAACTTGTCGCCAACGTCGACATGATGTTTTTCGAAAAAACCGGCGTTCATTTCCAGCACGTTCCGGTGTGGAACCCCGGCAGGCCAGGTGGGGCAGTCGCGGGCCTGGTCGGTTTCGCAGGGTGTCATGGTGTCCATGGCGAGGATGACACCATCCTCATCCAGCCAGGCGATATCCAGGGGAATTCGGGTTCGGTACATCCAGAAACCCGCAGAGGCAGGGCGATCAGAATCGTAAAAGAACAACATACCGGCGCGGGCCGGCAGGCTTTGCCGCTCCATCAGGCCCCAGCGCCGCTGTTCGGCTGTCACCGCGTGTTCGAGGGTTACCGGAATGGCCCTTTCATCGGTGATCAGGCAGGCCTCCCAGGTCTCAAGTTGCTGGGGTGGGGAACTCTGGGCAAAGGCCGCTGCCACGACCAGCCAGAAAGCCAGAAACGCCCGGAATAAACCTGCAATCCGGCTACGGGATGTCATGGCTTGAGTCGGTACCCGGTGCGGAAGATCCATGCGATCAGCACCATGCACAAGGTCAGGAACACCATAATCATGCCAACACTGATACCGATGTGAATGTCCGAGACGCCATAGAAAGCCCACCGGAAACCGGAAATCAGGTATACCACCGGGTTGAACAGGGTGATGGTCTGCCAGATCTCCGGCAGCATATCGATGGAATAGAAGGTCCCGCCGAGAAACACCAAAGGCGTAACGATCATCAGCGGCACGATCTGAAGCTTCTCAAAACCGTCCGCCCACACACCGATAATGAAACCGAACAGGCTGAAGGTCACCGCGGTCAGCACCAGGAACGAGATCATCCAGAAGGGATGCAAGACGCTGTAATCCACGAACAGCCGTGCGGTGGCAAGGATGATCAGGCCCAGGATTACCGACTTGGTGGCTGCCGCCCCGACATAGCCGATTACTACCTCAATGTAGGACACGGGCGCCGACAGTACCTCGTAGATCGTGCCCGAGAACCGTGGCATGTAGATGCCGAAGCTTGCGTTGGAAATGCTCTGCATCAGCAGCGTCAGCATGATCAGCCCCGGGATGATGTAGGCGCCATAGCTGATGCCGTCAATATCTCCCATACGGGAGCCAATGGCGGAGCCAAACACCACGAAATACAGGGATGTAGAGATCACCGGTGAGGCGACACTCTGCATCAGGGTTCGCCACATGCGGGCCATTTCAAACTTGTAGATGGCGAGGATGCCATACAGGTTCATAGATTCTCTCCGGTTGTGGGGCGTATCAGTCGTGATGAACCAGCCCTACGAAAATCTCTTCAAGGGAACTCTCCCGGGTCTGCAGGTCACGGTACTCCACACCCAGCTCTCCCAGTGTGCGCAAAAGCAGGGCCACACCGGCCTGCTCCTGCTGGCTGTCGAAGGTGTAAATCAGCTCATAGCCATCTTCGGAAAGCTCGATGGGCTGGTCTTTCAGTTCCGGCGGCAACTCTTCCAGCGGGGCTTGCAGATGCAGGCGCAGTTCCTTGCGGCCCAGCTTCGACATAAGGGTGGCCTTATCCTCCACCAGGATCAGTTCGCCGTTGCGGATCACGCCGATGCGGTCCGCCATTTCCTCGGCTTCCTCGATGTAGTGGGTCGTGAGAATGATCGTAACGCCACTCTCCCTTAACTTGCGTACCATCTCCCACATATCCCGGCGCAGTTCCACATCAACACCGGCGGTGGGCTCGTCAAGGAACAGGATATCCGGCTCGTGGGAAAGGGCCTTGGCGATCATGACGCGGCGCTTCATGCCACCGGAAAGGGACATGACCCGGTTGTTGCGCTTGTCCCACAGCGACAGGTCTCGCAAGACTTTCTCGATATGGGCCGGATTGGGTGGCTTGCCGAAAAGCCCGCGGCTGAAGCTGACGGTGTTCCAGACTTTTTCGAAGGAGTCGGTATTCAGTTCCTGGGGTACCAGGCCGATCGCCTGCCGCGCAGCCCGGAACTCACGGACGATATCGTGCCCGGCGGCGGTCACCGTGCCGCTGGAGGGGTTCACGAGACCACAGATGATACTGATCAGGGTGGTCTTGCCGGCGCCATTGGGGCCGAGCAGGGCGAAGATCTCCCCCTTCTGTATGTCCAGGCTGACATTCTTGAGGGCCTGGAAGCCATCGCCGTAGGTCTTGCTGAGGTTCTGGACCGATATATCCGGTTGCACAGCGGGTTCTCCGTCAGCAGGTTTTGGAAAAGTCCGGCATTTTCGCATGTTATGGGTGAACAGGGCACCCCGTTCCGGTGCGTATACGGACAAATCCTGTGCCGGACCAGTGGAGAAGGTCATTGGCCACAGGCATAATGCCACCGGATCGGTGTCCCGCCTGGTTGTTGGAGTACCCATGATTCGCACTGCGTTAGCCGTATTATTTGTTGTTGCCCTGGCGGCTTTTGCCTGGTGGTTGCCGCAATGGCTGGGTGCGCCTGAATCGGCCACGGACAACGCCAGTCAAGCCACTTGCCATCCACTGGTCGAAACCTGCCAGTGGCAAACGCCAGGTGGCGCCGCAAAACTGACTCTGATCCCGCTTTCAGGGGATGAGCTGCAACTGGACGTGACCATACCCGGCGTGGCTGCCAAACCCCTGATCGTACTCACCGGTGAGAGTATGTACATGGGGGAGTATCCCATGGCACTGAGCGCGACAGGCCTGCCCGGGGAATACCGGGTGCGCTTCGTACCACCGTTCTGCACCACCGGTGACGAGATGGTTTGGCGGATTAACGTGCAGGTTGCCGGCGAGCCGTTCGAACTGCCTTTCCGGGCCCTGTTCAGTCCTTCCGAAGCTTCCTGAGCATCAGCAATGTCAGCAGGTTGGCATGGTCTGCAAGGCCAGGCGCCGGCGAATACGGCGGGATAGCCCGTCGATCCCGATATTCAGTAACGCCGTGACCAGAATCAGGATCATGGCCTTGTCGAACTGGATATTCTGGATGGCGCTGTCGACATAGAAGCCCAATGTATAAATGCCCAGAATCCCCAGGATGGCGGTTTCCCGCATGATGATCTCCCATCGATAGAACAGGAATGCCAGGAACGACGGGTACACCCGGGGTACCAGCTCATAGCCGTAGCGCATCAGCCCCCTGGGTGCGTCAGGGCGCAGCCCAATGGTGCTGGACTGACGGCCAATCAGATGGCCGATAATACCGCCGTTGTGCAGGGCCAGGGCCACCACTGCCGGTAGCATGGACGGCCCCCACAGCTGCAGCAGGATATAGGCCAGGATGTATTCAGGGGTGGATCTGGCAATCACCAGCAGCACGTGGCCCCCGGTGCGGGAGAGCCGGTTTCCGAAGTGGCGCGAAATCAGCGGGAAGGCCAGCAACGCTATAACACCGGTCGCCACCAGGGCCATCTGTGTCAGCAACAACGTGTTCCAGATGCCAGGGAGGGCCTGGTTCACCACCAGGTCACTCAACCAGGGCCAGAAGGCTTCGGAAGATGTCTCACGCAGGGGCGCCGGCACGATGTCTTCGGTAAAGAATCGGCGGACATTCCCCCACATAATGGGCATTCCGTCACCCAGGAAGAAGGGCGCCGCCACAATATAGAATGGCAGCATACGTGGCCGCACCCATAACGGGATAGTAGCAATCAGTACATAGAACAGAATCAGCACCGCCCCGGCTTCGGAGTAATGTCCCTGGGAGAACGCCGATTCCAGGTAGAAGCCAAGGGTAGGCAGGCCGACAAACCCCAGGATGGCGCTGGACCGAAAGCCGCACTCCAGGCGGTAGGAGGTATAGGTGCGCAGCGGTTCCCAACAATCCGGGATGCGGGTATAGACGAAGGCCGAAAGCGCTCCGACGCCAGAAGGAAGCAGGTTACGGGGCTCCTGGTCCGCCTCGTCCAGTATTTCCGAATACACCTTGGCAAATATTCCGGCGTAGGGAATGGCAATGGCGAGGACCCCGGTGAGGGGATGGAAGCCGAAGAACTGAAGGAAGATCAGCGCCCAGAATAGCTCGTGAATGGCGCGGATGAACGCGCAAAAGGTACGAACCATTCGGAAGCGGTACACCAGCGCCAACAGAAAGCCGGCGCCAGCTCCAAGGGTCACCCCCACAAAGGCGAAGGCCAGGGTGCGGAGCAGGGCGGTAGCGAGTCCCGCGCTGGAGAAGAAGTCCGGGGTCATCACACCCCAGAAGAAACGCATCAGGTCCTGCCAGGGGTTCGCCGTGGTAATGGCAATATCCGCCATGGCCAGGCACACCAGGGCCAGCGCCACGAAGAACAGGCTGGTTCTGGCCGTTCTGGAGCGACTTATGGGTATATTGGCCCAACCCTGCATCATGGTGTGGCCTTCAGTCGTATAGCGGGCGGATGTCCGCCGCCGTCAGGGACTGACTTGGCTCATCCAGGGCGATTTTGCCGTCCTGGATGCCCACGATCCGGTTACTGTAGGCCAGCGCAAGCTCCACGTCATGTAACGCCACTATCGAGGTGTTAAATCTGTCCCTGAGCAGCGCCATGACCTTGTGGGCCAGTGGGCCATCGAGGGCGGAGACCGGCTCGTCGGCCAGCAGCATGTCGGCGTTGCGATAAAGGGCGCGACCAATGGCGGCGCGCTGACGCTGGCCACCAGACAGCCTTGCGGCCGGGCTCCACAGCTTGTCAGACATATCCAGTTCGCCCAGGATGGCAGTCACCGCTTCCCGGTCGGCTTTGAACGGCCGAATCAGTGTGGCCAGGTTGTAGAGTGCGTTGTGCTGCTCCAGCCTGGCCATAAAGACGTTATGGAAGACGGGCAGGGCGTTGACCAGGCCCAGTTCCTGGGGAACCAGGGCCGCCTCATCGCCCACCCGGTCGTGGATCAGCCGGATCAGGGTGGACTTGCCCGCACCGCTCTTGCCCACCAGGGCAATCTTGTCCCCTGGCGCAACCGACAGGGACAGCGGGCCAAGAACCCGTTGCCCCCCGAAGTAGCCTGACAGTCCATCCAGTTCCAGCGGTGCCTTCATCAGTTCAGCAGGCCCAGTTCTTCGGCGGTTTCTTCGATGGGCGCATAGTCCTCGTTCGATGCCGGGATAAAGCCGGCCCGGGGGAACCGCTTGAGCAGCTCAGGGTCGTCCATGTCCAGCAAGGCCTGGGTTACGCGATCCTTGAAGCCTTCGCCGAAGCGCTCGTCGACGTCACCGCGAATGGTCCACTGGTAATCCGGGTAGTAAGGCGTCTTCCAGATCACCTGTACCTTGTCGGTATCAATAGAGCCATCTTCCACACCGGATTCCCAGACCTTGTAGTTGACCGCGCCTAATTGATAGGTGCCGGCCTCCACCAGGCGAACGGTTCGGGTATGGTTTCCGCTGAAGCCGACCCTCGAGAAGAACTCGTCAGGGGCCTCGCCATAGGCCTCTCGCAGGAAAAACTCCGGCATCAACCGGCCAGAGGTTGAACCCTTGGAGCCAAAGGTGAAGGTCATGCCCTCGAGATCCTCTGACAGCTCGTCCATGGGTTCCAGGCCGGTGCTGGTATTGGCAATCACATAACTCTGGAACTCGGGATCTTCCACACCCTGGGCGATGGCTTCAGAGCCCGGCACAAGGCGGCGGGCCTGCACACCGGAAAGGCCACCGAACCAGGCCAGTTGAACCTGGTTGTTGCGGAAGGCGGAAACAGCGGCTGCATAGGATTTTACCGGAATGTACTTCACGTCCACGTCCAGTTGCTCTTCCAGGTAGGCCTCGACAGCACCGAAGCGCTCAATCAGCTGCGTCTCGTCCTGGTCCGGAATGGCGGTGAAGACAAACGTGTCTGCCGCTGCGGAAAGGGCATAGGTCTGCATGGCGGCGGCTATGGTAGCCAGGCCAAGAATTTTTTTGAACATAGGGATCGGTCCTTGAGGTGAAGGGTTCAGGCAGCGCATGTGCCGGTTGTAATGATACTCTACGATGACCTGACTCGATTGGCCTACCGTAGAAATCATCTGACACTACTGAATGGTAGCAACTTAATGAAACTACTGCTATTGACTCCCGCCCCCCGGGGTTCACTCTCGGGCAACCGGGCGACGGCCGAGCGCTGGACACGGTTACTGGAGGGGCTTGGTCATCGGGTCACAGTAGGCACCAACTATGATGCTCAGCAGGCTTGCGATGCCGATGTGCTGATTGCGTTGCATGCCTGGCGCAGCCGGGATGCCGTGACACGCTGGCGCCGGGAACAGGGGCAGAAGCCGATGATTATTGCGCTGACTGGAACGGACCTGTATCGGTTCCAGTACAGCCACCCGGAGCAGACCCTTGCCACCATGGCAGCGGCGGATGGGCTTATCGTACTGCACCACCTCGCATGGCAGGTGGTGCCGGAAGAACTCCGGTCTCGTATTACTGTTGTGCTGCAGTCTGCGGCCACTCCGCCGGAGCGGGCCAGCAGGTTACCGGCTGACAACGATCGTTTTGACCTTTGTGTCATTGGCCATCTCCGGGAAGAGAAGGACCCTTTGCGGGCCGCCCTCGCTGCCCGGCTGCTGCCGCCTGAATCAAGGATTCACATACTGCAGGCCGGCAAGGCCCATGACAATGGCTGGGCCGAGGCTGCCAGGGACGAAATGACCAACAACCCCCGGTACCAGTGGCTGGGTGAGATTCCCAGGGAACAGGCTTCACTGCTGATGAGCCAGTGCCGCGCCATGGTCATCAGTTCTACCATGGAAGGCGGCGCCAATGTGGTTTCCGAGGCCTGCCGGGCGGGTCTGCCGGTGCTGGCCTCCGACATTCCCGGCAATCTCGGCTTGCTGGGGGAAAACTACCCCGGTGTCTATCCCGTTGGCGATGAGCAGGCCCTTGCAGGGCTTATGCTCAGGGCAGAGCAGGAGCCTGAGTGGCTGGATAACCTGCGCCACCTCGTTGACAGGTTGGCGCTGGAATTTACGCCGGAACGGGAGCAAGCCTCCCTGGACGAGGCCCTGACAAAGGCTGTAGCCCTCAGTCCCGCAGACTGATGGGCTCTATGGCCTCCCCCTGTTCGGTGACTTCGCCAATAATGGAGGTCAGCGGATAGCCCAGGGACCGAAGCTCTGCGACGCAGGCCTCCGCCTGGTCGGCCGGCACGCTGGCCAGCAGTCCGCCCGCGGTCTGCGGATCGAAGATAAGCGGGTAGCGGGGATGGTCAACCCACCTGGCCTGGTCCCGGATGCCCCGGCGCAGGCGGATATTGGCGGGCTGCAGAGAGCTCAGGATACCTGCGGCAGCGGTCTCTTCGGCCCCGGGCAGGACCGGGATAGCCGACAGCTCCAGGACAGCATCGACACCGGAGGGGCGGGTCATTTCCACCAGGTGGCCCAGCAGTCCGAAACCTGTCACATCAGTACAGGCCTTGGCGCCATAGCGCAGCAGGCAGCGGGCGCCTTCCTGGTTGGACTGAATCATGGAGGCCAGGGCTGAATCGATCCAGCGGCCCCTGGCGGCCAGGCGGGCGTGGGCTGCGAACAGGGTACCGGTACCGATGGCCTTGGTCAGGATCAGCTTGTCACCGGCCTTCAGGCCGCCCTTGCTCATCACCTTGTCAGGATCAATCAGGCCGTTGACCGCAAAACCCAGGGCGAGCTCCTTGCCTTCACCTGTGTGCCCGCCTACCAGGGCACAGCCGGCGTCATTCAGCACTTCCACGGCACCGGACATCATCTGGTAGACCACATCTTCCACCTTGGACTCAATGCCGTAGGGCACGGTGGCAACGGCGGTCGCGCTTTGGGCTTCGGCACCCATGGCAAACACATCGCCCAGGCTGTGATTGGCAGCTACCTTGCCGAATACATAGGGGTCATCAATAAATGCCCGGAAGAAGTCCACTGTATGGACTACGGCCTTGCCCGGAGGCACGGTCAGCACGGCGGCATCATCCGGCGCATGCAGCCCCACGAGAATGTCATCCCGCTCGATGGGGCGCAGTTCGCCGAGTGCCCGGGACAGCACCGTACTGCCCACCTTGGCGCCACAGCCGCCGCAGCGCATAGCCACTGCAGAAATGGCCTGGGAGGCTTCCTCCGGGTTCTGCGCGGCAGAGGTATCCGGCAGGGCAGAGGACTCCTCCATGGCTGGTAGCTCGTTGAACTTCTTCATGAAGCGTCGGTCGATCCAATCCTTCCAACGCCACACCAGGCGACCCTGGGCGAATCGGTCACCTTTGGAGGCGATGGCATACTTGTCGCCAGTGCTTATCAGGGCCAGCCAGGTCTTCTGGGGGGTAAACGGTTTTGGTTGCCTGCCAAGGGCGGCGCGGCGCAGGTTGTCTGCCAGTGGCGGCCCCTGGCGGACTGCAAAGACGCCGGCCTTCTCCCGGGGATGGTCCACCACGTTCGCAATATCGCCGGCGGCGAAGACATCGTCATCGGTTTCGCTCTGAAGCGTATCCCGACAGCGAATAAAGCCACCATCGTCCAGCGCCAGCCCGGTTTCCCTGAGCCAGGCAGGGCCACCGGCACGGGTGACCCAGAGCACTTCGTCCAGGTCAAAGGAGTGGTCGTTTTCGGTACGGAGATGGCCATGCTCAACCCGGGTAACGGCACTGCCAAGATGCAGATGGACACCGCGCTTACGGAGTGTCTTGCTGAACGCCTCTCGAACTCGCTCATTATGGGTAGGCAAAAGTTCGCTCGCCTGGTCGAACAGATGAAACGACAGTTGGTCCGGATCCTTGCCCCGGGTCTTGTATTCCTTGCGTAACCGATGCTGCATGGCGAGTGTGAGCTCAACACCACCGGCCCCCGCGCCTACAACACCAACCGACAGCGGCCCTTCATGGGTCTCTGCCCGTTCCAGTAATGAAAGCCAGCGCTGATTGAACCCGTTGATGGGTTTGACCGGTACGGCATGGTCACTGGCGCCTGGAACTTCGTTGACCCGTGGCGTGGAGCCAATATTGATGGATAGCAGGTCATAGGGAACAGAAGGGCGCCCCCGGCAGAGGATGCGCTTGGTGTTACGATCAACGCCAATCGCTTCATCCCGGTAGAACCGGGCGCCGGCAAACTCCGCCAGCTTGCTGAGGTCGATGTGGCAGTCGTCGTAGCTGTAGTGCCCGGCCACGTAGCCGGGCAGCATGCCGGAGTAGGGGGTGTGCGTGTCGCGACAGATCAGTGTCAGGCGAACACCCGGCACCGGTTTCATCGCAAAACGCTTGAGGACTCCAACGTGGCTGTGGCCACCACCAATCAGTACGATGTCACGCAGTACCGGCTGTTCCGTTTCCTTCATCCGATCAGTTTCTTCGCTTCGTCGGGCCAGGTCCGGAAGCCTTTCGTACTTGAGAACTGGTTCAGTTTCTCCTGTTCGGCTTCGGTCGGATTGGCGATCTGGTTAATGGAAGTAATGCCCGCACCCTGGAGTTTGCGCGCGGTAACCGGGCCAATACCCTTGATTCTGGTCAGGTCGCTGAGGTCGTTGCCCTTGCTGGCGGCCTTCGCCGTAGCGGTAGCCTTTCGAGCACCGGCCTTGGCGTCTGTTTTCGCCCTGGTGGCACTACTCTTGGCCTTGGTAGCGGTTTTCTTGCCAGCTTTTTTCGCTGTCTTTGCGGTACTGGTGGCTTCTTTTTCCAGGGAGCGGGTTACTGCCTCCTGGCCACGCTTTGCTTCCCGTTGCGCAATGCCAAGACGTTCCATAACCGTGTTCTGGATTTTCTGGAATTCCTCCATGCGACGGTCCAGTTCATCGTGGAACCGTTTCATTTCCCGATCACGCAGCTCGTCGATTTCCTTCATCAGCTTGCGAACCGGCTCCTGAATCTGGTTCTGGAGAGAGTCCAACTGTTTGAAAGCATCGTCCACGAGCTTTTCGATCTGGGTGGAGGTTTTCTCAAACTCCTTGTTGACCTTCTTGACGATCTTGTCAACGTTTGGTCGGTTATCGCCGGACTTGCTGCTCTTGGTGCTCTTGCTCTTTGCCATGGTGCCACTCCCTGTTCACTTCGTGTGACGAGCTGATGGTTTATACTGCTTTGAAGGCCAGTCGGATTGCCCGACCGGAAAATCCGATGATTGCCGTGAGGCCCAAAACGAGGAACCCCCTGGTCAGGCAGGCGCACTGACGCCGGCGCCGTCACGCCGTGACAGCAGGGACTGTTTTCGATCGAGGACATCACGAATTCGCATCAACTGGTCAGAGTCCTCTGCTTTCGGCCGGTAGTCGCTACCAATAAAATCAATAGAATAGAAAAAATTGCTACAGTACTTTCTTCGTTCGGTTACCAGCCCCGTGAGCCCGCTTGCAATCAGGTTCTCGAAGGGCATGGACATCTCCAGTTCCAAGCCGAGGGTATCGCCTGGCTCGAATACCTTATCGGTTTTGAGGACACACCCGAACTGATTCAGGTCAAACAGACGGGCTTCCACCAGTTCCTTGCGAAAAAAGCCCTTACGGAGCGTGAAACGCGCAAGCAGGTCTGGCAGCGGGGTGTGGTAACGGTTATCTGGCATCTGCATGGTACATTCCGACACTTGTAACTCTCACCATTACTGGCCCGGACGGTGTGAGCGGGCCATCGGCGAATGTGGATGTGATCCTCGTGAGTCTGGTTAAACCTTAGCCACGGATCCCGGTGAAGGCAATATTTTCAGGACGGTAGCTAACGGACTTAATGTGAAATAACGCCCGTTTCAGAAGTTTCGGGGCTTTGCCTCAGGAATCATCCTCTACGATATCATGTTCCCTGTCGTTGGTGTGCAGGGTGTAAAGATCCGTACGTCGATCCTTGAGGTTGGTTACGGAGCCCTCGGCGCGAACCAGCGTGAGCTTTTCCAGGTCGAGGTCCGAGAACATGATCATCTCGGTGTTCGGAGTGGTTTCCGCCATGACCGCATCATGGGGAAACGCAAAGTCCGACGGCGAAAATACCGAGGACTGGGCATACTGAACGTCCAGGTTTTCCACCTTTGGCAGGTTGCCAACACTGCCGGTAATCACCACGTAACACTCATTCTCGATAGCCCGTGCCTGGGCACAGTGGCGCACGCGCAGATAACCGTTCTTGGTGTCTGTCCAGAAGGGTACACAGATAATGTCCACCTCTTCAGCTGCGGCGATACGCCCGAGTTCCGGGAACTCGATGTCATAGCAGATCATAATGGCCACCCGGCCGGAGTCTGTATCAAACACCTGGAACCGGTCGCCACCCTCGATAACCCAGTCGCGACGCTCATGTGGCGTAATGTGAATCTTGCGCTGTTCATCCACTCGGCCGTCACGATGGCAGAGATAGGACACATTGTAGACCCGGTCATCCTCGATCAGGGGCATGGAGCCGGTGATAATATTGATGTTGTAACTCACTGCCATGTCGGACATTTCGTTTCGGAATTGCTCGGTAAATCCGGCCAGGAAGCGGATCGCCCGGGTCTGGTCCATCTGGTCAGTCAGACCCATCAGGGGTGCGTTGAAAAATTCCGGGAAAATCGCGATGTCACTCTTGTAGTCGGAGAGGGCATCAACGAAGTATTCCACCTGGCGCAGCACCTCATCCACAGAGGTAAACTCCCGCATCTGCCACTGGACCGCGCCCATGCGCACCTGGGTCTTACGGGTGTTGAGCACCGTGGAAGGTGGCGTATAGAGAATGTTATTCCACTCCAGCAAGGTCGCGTAACCCAGTGATTTCTGATCCTCCGGCAGGTACTTGTGCATCAGGCGAGTGACCTGGAAATCGTTGGACAGCTGGAAGCTGAGAATCGGGTCGTAGATCTCCTTGCGGTCTACCCGCTGGATGTACTCCGCCGGCGTGTACTGGTCCGCGTACTTGTGATAGTTCGGAATGCGACCACCGGCCAGGATTGCCCGCAAATTCTTGGAACGGCAAAGCTCCTTGCGGGCTTCATAGAGCCTGCGGCCCAGGCGATAGCCGCGGTAATCCGGGTGTATGAATACGTCCAAGCCGTACAGGGAATCGCCGTTGGCGTTATGCCAGATTTTCTCATTACGGAGAATCAGGTCGTCATAGGTGTGGGGGTTACTGAACCGCTCGTACTTCACACAGACCGTCAGAGCAACCGCAATCAGCTCGCCACTGTCTTCGATACAGATTTGCCCGTCCGGAAACTGCTCGATCAGGGCATTGATGGTTTCCCTCGGCCAGGCACCACCAATGTCGTCGTAGACGCGGTCCATCAGCACCTTGAGCTGCTCATAGTCCGTTTCTGTCAGGTTGCGCAGGTTCAGGTGCAGTTCTTCATGTGCCATATAGAGACTGGCTCCGGTTGCTGAAATGGAAACGAATGAAAGGATTATAGACGTTTACGGGGTGCCTCCCGCAATGGATGTGGTTCTTGGAGCAGGATCGGACCGATTCACCGGGCTCACGGTTCGCTGGGATCCATCGACAGCTCAGTGTGACGTGACGCCGGCCTGGATACGGCGACGCAGGTTTTCCAGTGCTGCACGTCCGACAGGGGCTGAGTCAGCACTGAGGAAGGGGTTTTTCAGTATCAGTAACTGACGATGCTCCAGGTTAAGCGCCTCCACGGCCCGGCCGTAGTAGTCCGCGAGGAAACGGGCAAAGGAGCCGTCTTCGATGGCCCTCTCCAGCCCCAGCTGGATTCGCTGGGCGGTGTCATGGTCTCTGGGGCCTACGAAGAAATAGGAAGGCATGGGGTAGGCCAACAGCAAATCGGGTTCGATCGCCAGGTCGTCTCTGTTGACCCGCTCCAGGTCGTATAACACCTCGCTGACGCCCCGGGCGAAGCAATCGAAGCGCCCGCCCGCCAGCATGGTAAAGAGCGTTTCGTAACGGGTATGGGTTACCACCGGAACCCCGTTAGCCCGCAGGATGTCAGCGTCCGGCCAATGAGCCCCCTGGCCGATGCTGAGGCCCCGTTCGACCAGGTCGGCAATGCTGCTAATTCCCTGAAAACGGTCCAGCCTGTCCTTGCGCACCACACAGACCCTGAAGCCCAGCAAACCACCGTCTATTGGCAGGGCAATCGTGTAAAGCGATTCCTCCCGCGCCGGGGAAGTGGCCACGTTGGCAATGTCTATCTGGCGTTCATCGGGGTCGCGGTGCAATTCCAGCAGGGCGCGGCCCTGAACCATTTCAACCGAGCGGGTAATCCGATACTCGCCATACTCGGGAGTTTTGTCGAAAGCGAGGCTCAAAGCCGCATGCACGGCCGGGCTGTCGAAATTACGGTACCAGAGCCGGTATTCCCGTGGTTCTTCATAAGAGGGAGAGTGGGGCCCAGACTCGCGGGCCTGGCTGCCGGCCCCGAAGGACAGGGCACAGGCCAGGGCTACGGTGGCAAATGTTCGGTTTATTCGGGTGGCAACCATAGGCATAGACAGTTTCCATACTGCTGGACGCCCGGCATCGGTGCCGATACGTCACTTCACACTGAGTGTATCGTTTTTATGGAAGCTGGATAGTCCTGATCGATCATTGTTTAGTCATTCCTTCTGCAATGAGTTCAGAATATCCAGAAATGTCTTGCCATAGCGTTCCAGCTTCGCCGCCCCAACACCACTGACCTGGGACATTTCGTCCAGGTCAGCGGGACGACGCTCCAGGAGTTCGTGCAATGTGGTGTCGTGGAAGATCACGAACGGCGGAACCCCTTGCTCGTCGGCCAGTTCCTTGCGCTTTGCCCGCAGGGCTTCCCAGCCAACCGGATCGGCAATGTGCTGGCTCCGTTCTGCGCCGGGCCTGGACGTGCGCCGGGACGCCTTTCGTTCCGGGTCCTTGCGCAGTTCCAGGGTGGCTTCTCCCCGCAGTACCGAGCGGCATTGTTCAGTCAGGACCAGGGCGCCATAGCCTTCCGGGTCAGCACGCAGGTAACCGTTGGCGACCAATTGCCGGAACACCGATTTCCACTGGGTGGCGGATAGTTCAGTACCGATACCCCAGGTGGAGATGGCCTGGTGGCCGGCCTGGCGAATGCGGTCATTGTCCGCCCCCCGCAGCACGTCGATAACGTAGTTAACGCCGAACCGTTGCCCTGTTCGGTAAACGCAAGAAAGCGCCTTGCGCACGGCCTCAGTGCCGTCCCAGGTTTCAGGGGGCGTCAGGCAGGTATCGCAGTTACCGCAAGGCTTCTCAAGCACATCGCCGAAATAGCGCAGCAAGGCCTGTCGGCGGCAGCTGGTGATCTCGCACAGGCCCAACATGGCGTCCATCTTCTGGCGCTCGACCCGTTTGAAGTGATCATTACCCTGGGACGCCTCGAGCATCTGGCGCAGCTTGATGACATCCTGGAGGCCGTAGACCATCCAGGCCGTGGAGGGGTTGCCATCGCGACCGGCACGGCCTGTTTCCTGGTAATAGGCTTCCAGGCTTTTAGGCAGGTCCAGGTGGGCGACAAAGCGCACATCAGGCTTGTCGATGCCCATGCCGAAGGCAATCGTGGCCACCACGATCACACCGTCTTCCCGCAGGAATCGCTCCTGGTTTTCCGCCCGCTCGCCGGCAGCAAGGCCGGCGTGGTAGGGAAGGGCGTTATAACCTTTTTGCTGCAACAACCGGGCAGTAGCGTCCACCTTATTACGGGAAAGGCAGTAGACGATGCCGGAATCCCCTGCGTGCTCCTCGCGGATAAAGTCGAGCAACTGTGTGTTGGCGTTGGTCTTGGGGGCTATGCGGTATTGTATGTTGGGGCGGTCAAAGCCACTGATGAAGTGCCGGGCCTGCGTGAGGGAAAGCCGCTCGGCGATTTCCTTGCGGGTACGCTCATCAGCTGTTGCGGTGAGCGCGATTCGGGGAATAGCCGGGAATCGTTCGGCGAGCATACTCAGGCCAAGGTAGTCAGACCTGAAGTCGTGGCCCCACTGGGAAACACAGTGGGCCTCATCAATGGCAAACAGCGACAGCGAGGCACTTTCAAGAAGTTCCAGCATGCGTGGCTGCAACAGGCGCTCTGGCGCACAGTACAGTAGATCCAGCTCGCCACGGAGCAGGGTGTTCTCGGTTTGCCAGGCCTGCTCCGGAGCCATGGAAGAGTTGAGGAAAGCCGCCCGCACCCCGAGCTGATTGAGCGCTGCCACCTGGTCCTGCATCAGCGCGATCAGTGGAGAGATAACAATGCCGGTGCCCGGACGAACCATGGCAGGTATCTGGTAGCAGAGGGATTTACCACCGCCCGTGGGCATCAGCACCAGGGCATTGCCCCCGTCGACCAACTCGTGGACGATGTCGCCCTGCAACGGACGGAAAGTCTCGTAACCGAACACCTGGTGCAGTACCTGTTCCGGACTGACGGTGGGGGTTACAGGCTTTTCCGTGCTGAGACTGTCGAAATCCGCGTATTGGTCCATGGGGTTGTGTGGCCGGTTCTGAAACGAAGCCGGGATGATACCAAAACCACCCCCCTGTTGTCGGGAGGAGGCACGATAAGCCCTGCCACGATACAATAGCGCGGTTTTTCACGCCGGCCCACCAGGCCGGAGCTTGTCGTTTTTCAAGAAAAGGCAACAAAAACAGGATCGTAATGCAAGAATTTGATGCTATACGTCCCTATGGGGACGAAGAGGTCGAAGGCGCCGTAAAGCGTCTTTCCAACGACCCCGACTTCTTGTTGATGGTGGGCCGCTTCCGCTCGCCATTCCTGGCCCGCTGGTTGCCGGGCCTGCTGCGCAGACGGGTAAAGACCTGGCTTTGGAAACAGTTCGGCAGTGCCCGTACCATCCGGGACATTCAGTTACGGGTGGCCGAACATGTCACCGAACTGGTCAACCGGACCACCACCAGGCTGACGTCGTCCGGACTGGATCGCCTGGATCCGAACAGTGCTTACCTGTTTATCTGCAATCACCGGGACATTGTCTTCGACCCCATGGTGGTCAACCACCTGCTGCACCTGCACGGGTTTGACACTACCCGCATTGCCATAGGTGACAACCTGCTCAAGAACCCGGTGTTTGCCGAGATGATGCGCCTGAACAAGAGTTTTGTGGTGCAGCGGGACATCCAGAGCCCAAGGGAAATGCGACAGGTGTTCCTTACATTGTCGGGTTTTATCAACCATAGCCTGGACGATGGCCACAGCATCTGGATCGCCCAGCGGGAAGGCCGTGCCAAGGACGGGGTTGACCTCACCGATCCGGCGATCATCAAGATGTTCTACATGAGTCGTAAAAAGGAGGGGCTGGGTTTTGCCGAAGCCATGAACCGCATGCGCATCGTGCCGGTATCCATAGCCTACGAGTACGACCCCTGTGATACCGACAAGGCGCGCGAGCTGGAAACCCGAGAGCGAACCGGCACTTATACCAAGGCGGAGAACGAAGATTCCGAACAGATCGTCAAAGGGCTGACCGGTTTCAAGGGACACGTGCACGTGCACTTTGGGCTGCCGATTTCCGATGCGCCGGATAATGCCAGGGACCTGGCAGCCCTGATCGATGCCGAAATCCATGCAAACTACCACCTGCACGCGTCCAACCTGGTGGCCTACAACATGCGGGGCACGCACCCTTCGGCCCACGACACACCGGAAAACGTGAGCGAAGAGGTGATCACGGCCGAGAGTTGGACCCCGGCCGAACTTGAAGCTGCGGAGGAAGAGCTGGAACGACGGATCAACGCCTGTGATGAGGCCATCCGACCCTACCTGGTTGCCATGTACGCCAATCCGGTCATCAGCTCCCTTACCGCACTGAACGCGCAACAAACGCACCAGACGCAACCCGAGAGGTAGTATGCAAAAGCTCGACTATATCCAGCTCGATACTGGCGAAAACCCGGGCGCAACCGTTATCTGGCTTCACGGCCTCGGTGCCAGTGGCCATGATTTCGAGCCGGTGGTTCCGGAGCTGGGCCTGCCCCAGGACGCCAGTGTGCGCTTTATTTTCCCCCATGCACCGGACCTGCCCGTAACCATCAATGGCGGTATCCGTATGCCTGCCTGGTACGACATCAAGTCGCTGGAGCTGGGCAGGACTGTGGATAAAGACCAACTGATGGCATCCGCCGACTCGGTCGCCGCCCTGGTGGAGCAGGAAATCGAGCGGGGCGTCAAGCCGGAGCGGATTGTGATTGCAGGTTTTTCCCAGGGTGGGGCGGTTGCCTATGAGCTGGGTCTGAGCTATCCGAAGCGACTGGCAGGCATTCTCGCGCTGTCCACCTATTTTGCGACAGCAGACTCGGTTACCTGTTCAGAGGCCAATCGGGACATCCCCATCAGCGTATTCCACGGCACCCATGACCCTATGGTACCGGAGGCCTTGGGACAGGATTCCGTCGCGAAACTTCAGGACATGGGCTACAGCGTGGAATACGAGACCTATCCCATGGAACACGCCGTCTGCCTGGAAGAAATCCACGCCATCGGACGGTTCCTGCGCGACGTTCTGGCCCTGTGAATCACTTCGCCCACCTGTACCTTGCCCGCCCCTCGGTAGAATCCCGGGTGGGCAACCTGTTGGGTGATTTCGCCCGGGGCCTGGACCCGGAACAGCTACCCGCACCTGTGCGGTCCGGGCTTGAGCACCATCGGGCGGTGGATGCCTTTACCGACGCCCACCCGGAGGTGCTGGCTTGCAAGGCGCTGTTTTCGTCGAGTCGGCGCCGCTTCGCTGGTATTGCCCTGGATATCCTGTTTGACCACTATCTGCTGCGCCACTGGGATCGATTTGGCCACTGCAATAAAAGCGGCTTCATCCATGAGCTGTACCGGGACCTGGAGCAGGGCGCAGGCCTGATGCCCGAAGATATGGCAAAGGTAACCCGAAGAATGGTCAACCACGACTGGTTCCACGCCTACCAGGACCTGGACAAGGTTGGCATGGCCATGGACCGCGTGGCTCAACGGATCCGATTCCGTCATCAGTTTGCTGGCATTATCGAGGAAATCCGTCCCCTCGACGATGAACTCGAAGCCCGTTTCCTGGCCTTCTTCCCGGACCTCAAAGCTTTCAGCGATGCCCGAGGCCTGGGCAACTGAAAAACTCTCCATAATCCGGACACATGACAGTCACCGCCAGTCTGGTAACCTCGACTTTCTTCAAGTCCTGTTCCGCTTGATAAGCGGTTAGCACGGAGTTCCACCACCCAGGGAGCAAGGGCATGTTTACCCGACTGGAATCCTTGCGGGGGCTCGCGGCCATCATGGTCGTGCTTTACCATTCGCCGTTCCGCTTTGGTGAAACCTCCGCTCCGATCATCACCAACAGCTATCTGTTTGTTGATTTCTTCTTTGTACTGTCCGGATTCGTCATGGCCTATGCCTACGGCGACAAGATACGTGGTGGTATGGGGTTTGGTGAGTACGTAACCCTGCGCCTGGGGCGGCTGTATCCACTGCACCTGTTCACCCTGATGCTGTGGGTGCCTTACATACTGATCAAACAGTACCTGTATGAAACCGGGTTTGGCGGCACCAGTCAGCTGGACGAGAACAACCCGACTACTTTCATTACCAACCTGTTCCTGATCCATGGCCTTGGTGTTAACGACTCACTCAGCTGGAACCAGCCCAGCTGGAGTATCAGTACCGAATTCTTCGCCTATATCGCCTTTTTCCTCACCGCTGTCACCATCGACCGGGGCCGTCGTCTTTGGTTACCACTGGCGCTTTCAGCGGGTTTTTACGGGTTTATTTTCCTGGTAGTCCGCCCCGATGAACTACAGATTACCTACGACTTCGGATTGATCCGGTGCCTGGCTGCTTTCTACCTCGGGGTTTTTGTGTACCGATTGAGGCGTGTGGGAACGCCCGATACGCTTTCGCCCGCCACGTTGACGGCGCTGGAACTGGCGGCTTTTGCCACCATGATTGGCACCGTTGTGGCGTCCGACGATGGCTACCTGATGATCGTGGCCGCCATGGCCAGCTTCGCGTTCACCGTATTTGTCTTTGCGGCAAAGGGTGGGGGGCTTGTCAGCCGGCTGCTGGACCTGGACCTGATTCGGAAGATCGGCATCTGGTCCTTCTCCATCTATATGATGCACCGGCTGCTGCAGTTCGGCGTGTCCAACGTGTTCGAATTTGTTCTGGGTATTAACCCCAAAGCCCCTACCGGGTGGACTTCTGTCGCTCTCAATAGCGCCATGCTGATTCTCATCATTTACCTGTCCCGCTATAGCTATGAGTGGGTAGAAAAGCCTTCTCGGGACTGGGTGAAGAATCGGCTTCGTCGTCAGGAACTCGCTGTATCGGACCGTACACAGCCGGCCTCCGGCACCGGCAAATTACAGGACTGAAACTGAACTTTGTGAATCGGGTCACGTAAAGTTTTGGCAAGCGGCTTAATGACAAGGCTGAACGTTTACGGATAGAGGAGGTAGGCACCTATGGTTCCGAAGAGGTCATTGAGAGGTTTCGCCCTGGGGTTGATCGCGGCAGTCGGGCTGACGTTTCAGGTTGGTGCCACGGCTTCCACAAAGGACCAGGCAAAGCCCGACCCTGAGCGCATGGGCTTCGTCGAATGGGTGGTGATGAAAGACACCGGCCTGCGCATGAAGGCCCGTCTGGACACCGGCGCCAAGACCTCTTCGCTGCACGCTACGGATATTGAAGGTTTCGAGAAGGACGGCGGAGACTGGGTAAGGTTTCGCCTGCCACTGGATGACCACAACGATATCGACTCACCGGAAAATAAAGGCATAGTGCTGGAATTCGAGCGGCCAGTAGAGCGCACCGTGCTCATAAAACGCAAGGGGGCGCCCTCCCAGCAGCGTTACGTTGTTCGTATGGAGTTCTGTATTGCAGGCAAAATCCATGAAACCCAGTTTTCCCTGACTGATCGCGGACGTTTTACCTATCCCGCCTTGCTCGGACGTCGATTCATGGGTGATGACAACGTGCTGGTGGATTCCACGGACAGCTTCCTGGCGGAGGCCGAGTGCGAGTACAACGCTATCGAAAAGATCGCTGAACTACCGGAAGCCAAGAGCTGAAGCTGACAGATGATGATCATCAGGTCATTCGGAAAGCGCCTGGTGTCCCGTCTGGGTAATCCGTTAAATCAGGAGGATGAAACGATGCCATACCGCAACAACAGCGAACTGCCCGACAATGTAAAGGACAACCTGCCGTCACACGCCCAGGAAATTTATCGTAAAGCCTTCAACTCTGCCTGGGACGAATACAAGGACCCGGATGACCGCCGGGGCGACTCTGGCCGTGAAGAAACAGCACACCGCGTAGCCTGGTCGGCGGTAAAGCAGGAATACCATAAGGAGGGTGATCGCTGGGTGAGAGACAAGGACTGATATACCTGTTTGATTTCCTTGCGCCGATTGACCATATTTAGGGTCCGAATCAGCACATCGGAGCCAGGAGTGCATCAATGAAATACCGGCGTCTGGGCAATAGCGGCCTGAAAGTATCTCCCTTGTGTCTGGGCACCATGACCTATGGGACCCCGGAGTGGCGTGAATGGGTGCTGGACGAACAGGCCAGCCGACCGTTCCTGAAAAAGGCACTGGATGCTGGCATCAACTTCTTCGATACCGCAGACATGTACTCCGAGGGGCAATCGGAACGGGTGGTCGGTGGCGCATTGATGGACTATGCCGACCGTGAGGAGTTTGTCCTGGCCACCAAGGTATTCATGCCGATCGGAAAGGGCGCCAATCGTGGCGGCCTGTCCCGCAAGCACATCATGGACGCCATTGACCGGTCCCTTCAGCGGCTGGGAACAGACTACATCGACCTCTATCAGATTCACCGATGGGACTACGACACACCCATCGAGGAAACCATGGAAGCGCTTCACGATGTCGTGAAGGCAGGCAAGGCCCGCTACATTGGTGCTTCATCCATGTTTGCCTGGCAGTTTGCCAAGGCCCAGCATGTCGCAGAGCGCAACGGCTGGACGCGATTTGTCAGCATGCAGCCCATGTACAACCTGATCTATCGGGAAGAGGAACGGGAGATGTTTCCACTCTGCCATGATCAGGGCGTGGGCGTTATACCCTGGAGCCCGCTGGCACGTGGCGTCCTTGCTGGCAAGGCTCAGGGGCAGGGCGCGGCAACCACCCGTGGACGTACCGACGAGAACACCCGTAAATGGCACCTGGGGAGCGATATTGACCAGCCAGTCATCAGCGCCCTGGAAGCGATCTCCAAAGAGCGAAACCTGCCCATGGCCCAGATTGCACTGGCATGGGTGGCCGCCAACCCGGTCGTCACCGCACCCATTGTCGGTGTCAGCAAGGAACAGCAACTCGACGACGCACTGGCGTCCCTGCAAATCCAGTTGACCACCGAGGAGAAGGAGCGCCTCGAAGAACACTATGTTCCCCACGAGGTTGCCGGGCATGCTTGATCAATGCGCTCATCGACTCTGAAGCCCATTTGAGTTCAAGAAAAGGAGCGCGGTAATGGCCATTGATATCCTGATAGCAGGGCGTTTACCCCCGAACGTACTCCCCCAGCTGGAAAAACGATTCCGACTGCACCAACTGCCGGAAGAAAGGAATGAGGCCGGCGCCTTCCTGCAGGAAGTGGGCGGATCTATCCGGGGGATGTTGACCAATGCCGCACAGGGGGCGCCGGAACAACTGCTGAGCGCGTTACCGAAGCTGGAGATTATTTCGTCGTCCGGGGTGGGAACCGATGCGCTCAACATGGATATAGCCGAAGCCAGGGGAATCAGTGTCAGAACCACGCCCGGGGTGCTCACAGAAGATGTTGCCGACGGTGCCATTGCCCTGATGCTGGCGACGAGCCGGCGGCTCATGCAGGCCGAGCGAAATGTCCGCGCCGGTCGCTGGCTGAAAGATCTTCCGCTAGGGAACCGAATGACGGGCAAACGCCTGGGTATTCTTGGCCTGGGCAAGATCGGACAAGCGCTCGCAAAGCGGGCGGCGGCATTTGACATGCCCATTGCCTACCATCAGCGTAACCGCAATCCCGACGTTCCATATGCCTATCACGATTCCGTCGTGTCATTGGCGGAGGCCAGTGACTTTCTGGTGGTCATCGTCCCTGGCGGTCCCGCCACGGAAAACATGGTAGACGGGAAGGTATTCGACGCCCTGGGGCCAGAGGGCATATTGGTAAATGTGGGCCGCGGCAGCACCGTAGACCAACCGGAGCTTATCCGTGCCCTGGAGCAGGGTCGCATTCGGGCTGCCGGCCTTGACGTACTGGCGGATGAGCCCCACGTACCGGACGCCTTGCTCGAGCTGGAGAATGTTGTGCTGACTCCGCACTACGCCAGCGGTACAACCGAGACCCGGCTGGCGATGGGGCAGCGGGTGGTGGATAACCTTCTGGAGTATTTTGAGGCTGAGTTGCAGGGGGTCGGTTAAACGGAGTTCCTGTCCTCACACTCGACCCATATTTAACATAATATACATTATGCGCAGTACGGTATGGGGTGCTGTTTCAAAAACAACGTCGATTTGGACGACCACAGAAAGTGCTAAAGAATAGCCACAGAAAGT
>Ga0098065_1000224_pt1 | contig 29565 bp, 29 predicted proteins | sample 25_taG_FD_75062 | JGI IMG/M metagenome (GOLD analysis project Ga0098065, IMG submission 75062) | Marine viral communities from Cariaco Basin, Caribbean Sea - 25_WHOI_OMZ | ecosystem: Environmental > Aquatic > Marine > Oceanic | place: Caribbean Sea: Cariaco Basin | collected 2014-11-08 | reverse complement strand
CTCTTTAACCTTCTCGGTTAATTCTTCGAGACTTACATCGTAATATTTCATTTTTCCGGGATCGGCAAAAACCTGGTATTGTTTATAATCTCCTCCAATCACCACCACGTTTGCAATCCCTCCAATGGCTTTGATCCGTGGACGGATCTGCCAGTCAGAAAGGGTTCTTAATTCCATTGGGTTTAGACTATCCGAGGTTACCCCCAACAGCATTACTTCCCCCATAATCGAGGAGATGGGTGCCATGGTAGGCGCTCCTATTCCTGATGGTAAGTTTTCACGAACCATTGGAATACGTTCACTTACAATCTGTCTTGCCTTGTAAATATCGGTGCCCCAGTCAAATTCAACCCAAACGATGGAGATCCCGGCGGCTGAGGAAGAACGAATCCTTCTTACATTCGGCGAGCCGTTCATCGCTGTTTCGAGCTGATAGGTCACTAGTTTCTCTACCTCTTCACTTTCCATTCCGTGTGCTTCCGTTAGTATGGTTACGGTAGGTGCGGTAAGGTCTGGGAATACATCCACGTTCATATTACGTGCAAGGTAAAACCCGGTGACGCTCAGTACCACAGCCGCCAGAAGAACCAGAAGCCGGTTTTGAAGCGAAATCGATAATATTTTATTTAACATCTAATTTCTATTTCTTTATTAATGATCATGACCGTGTGCAGGTGTTTGTCCAGACATTGAAGCCATCTTAACCTGGTAATTTCCTGTTGTTACGACAACCTCTCCGGCCTCAAGTCCGCTAAGTACCTGTGCGTTCTTTCCGTTTCGTTTCCCGATCTTTACAGGTCTTCTTTCGAAACTTTCTCCACCGGTTTGTACGATCACAGAAAAATTACCGTAATCTTCCAGTAATGCAGCTTCAGGCACCACAATTCCGGTTTCAGCTTCGCCAAGCGCAATTTGGACTTCAGTAAAACTGCCTTCAGGCATTTCAACTACATCGTTCACTTTGATATATACCGGGATCATAGGTTTGCGATCCTCCACTTCCTTACCTACGGAAACAATAGATCCATCTTCCACTTCACTCCAGGTTCCTTTATCATTTCTGAACCAAACATGAGCGATTGCCTCTTTACTCGGATTATGAGAAGCACTTAATTGCGTTTTAAGCAAACGTGATTTGTCAGTTCCAATAGAGATGAGATTCCCTCCTTGTTCAACATAATCCCCGTTTGAGGTGCTGATGGATTTAATGAATCCATCAAAAGGAGCCCTGATCTGCTTCCCGCCAGCTCCGTAGTTGGAGGCAAGCGCACGGTAATTTGATTCGGCTACACTAAAATCACTTTCCACCCTTTCAAATTCCGCTTTGGGAACGATCTTATCTTCATAAAGTTCTTTTTTCCGCTCATATTCAGCTTTGGCCTGATTGAATCTGGCTTTAGCCTGGGCAATTTCTGCCTGGATATTATTGGAAGAAAGTCCTTCGCTGCTCAAATTCATCAACAGCTGACCTCTTTTTACTTCCATTCCCTCAGTCAAATTTTCGGAAACGAAATTTACCATACCATTGGCTCCTGCCGCCAAAGTCTTATAAGTTCCCGGCGCTGCCTGCCATACCCCGGAAGTCTGAATAATATCATAAACTTCACCCTCTGTAACAGGCTCGGTTTGAAAATCGATCTTCCAGGCCTGCTCCTTTAAAAAGCCAATGCCGGCATCCCCTGCTTCCGCTATATTTTCTGATGCTTCTTCAGTCGAGGCATACACCTGAACGTCTTCTATCACGATCCTGTCTGAATATTCAGGAGTTTTCAGATCAAAAACAAGGTCGTAGGTCCCGGTTTCCTTCGGTTGTAAAGCGGGTGAAAAAATCCCGGGAGAAGACGGCGAGTCCACTTTATGCCGAATTCCACTATCTCCTTGAATAAGGCTTACCGTAACCGAGCCCTTTCGTACCGGTTGGTGTTTGTCCAGAACCGTAAAATGGGCAGCAAATTTGCTGGTTTTTCCTTGCACTAAAGCCGGAAATTCAACGAAAAGCTCCGTCTGGTCTGTCCAAATGGTTTTACTGATCGCAGGAACTTCCTGGCCTACGTGATTTCCTTCAGCATCGTGCGCATGGTCTTCTTCCGGGTTATTTCCGCAGGAAAAAAGGAAAAGCGAGATGCATACTATATAAATATATTTCATGTCTAGTATTGATTTTTAATGTTCCTCATGTTCCGTTCCGTCGTCATGCCTATGATGATCAGACCCTTCAGCTATTTCCAAAGAATCTCCCCCTACCCTGAATTCTTCCTGTTCCATATGGTCTTCCTCCATATGACTGCCATCTTCATTATGTGGATGGCCATGCTCCTCTTCCTCCTTTGCATGGGCCTCAGCTCCTTCTTCATGTTCATGGCCGTGGTCTTCTTTTGCTGTATCTCTACAAGCTGAAAAACCAAATACTAGTATTGCTGCGAAAAATAAATTCTTGAAATTCATATTATTTCTTTTAAATTATAATTGGTGTTTTAAAAGTGTTGCTCTAAGCTGAAGGAGTTCTTTTTCAATCTCCAGCATATTATTATAAGCCTGCCGGTAGAACTCCACTTCCCGGTAATAATCCAGAAATGAGAATTCCCCAAGTTCGTAGGCTTTAAATAAAAGTTCTTCGGAATTCAGGTCCTGAAAAGTCTCCTGGTATTCCTGGTATTTTCTCTTTAATAATTGATATTGCTGATAGTCTTCCTGAAAACGAGTGTATAATTCAGCAGTTTCAGCACCGGTATTGTCTTGGGTATATTCCAGATTGGCTTCAGCAGCTTTTACCTTATTCTTGCTGTTCCAGAGCGGGATGGATAGTCCGCCCAGGAATCCTGAATAATTGCTGGAATTCACTCCCTGGTGATTATACCCAATGCTTAGATCTGGAAGAATCTTATTCTTTTCCAGTTTTACCTGCTGCTGGGCAAGGTTCTCACGAGCTTTTAACTGCTGAATTTCGGCATCTGCGGAAAGTTTTTCGTTCCAAAGCACCTCCATTTCGGCAACCTCAGCATCTTCCATGAACAAGATTTCATCTACTTGAACCGTGTTTCCCCCATTCAATTTCTGAAGTTCCAGCAATGTGTTCCTGATCATGATGTTGACCTGATCCAGTTCAAACTGCTCCTGTAACCAGGCTACTTTGGCTTTATTCAGTTCCAGGATACCAATTTGTTCTATATCGAATAAACGCTGAATTTGATCATACACCTGTTTGGCCTGCTCCACTCTTTTTTCCTCCAGCTCTTTTCGTTTATGCAAAGTCTGCAATTCCAAAAGCTGCTTTTTGGCATTCAGTAATATTTTCTGACGCAGCGTCTCGTACTCCAGTTCCAGCAATTCCTTTTGCTTATCAATTCGCTTACTCCGCGCTCCATAAACTGTAGGAAACTCAAATTGCTGAGAAACTTGATATTCAGTATAATCACCGGTTTGATGCTCACCGAATGGAAGATAAAAGGCTGAAACCTGTGGATCCTGCAAGTTATTCTCAGTTTTATTACCAAGATTCTGACTAGCTATATAAGACTGATATGCCTTGAGTTGCCTGTTATTCTGGCTTATCTGCTGCAAAATACTATTCATACCGGTATCCTGGGCAAATGAGGCTATAGAGATTAGTATTCCGCATACCACGGAAACTATATTTCTGTACATAAATTTTGATTTTAGTTTAATCTATATGAAAAGATCGGCCAGCTAATATAAAAAGTGGCCTGACTAGTGGATCAAACTAATTCAGGCGGTCCCCGAAGTGAGAGTAAAGATAAATAGGGATTAAAATATTCGTTGGGAGGCTGATAAATTTCAAAATTTTCTGAATCCTGATCAGCTAAAACCCAACTCTCTGAATAGTATTTATTTGAAGCTTTCTTTTTGGCTTGGGTATTTTGAACCCTGACATCCTCAGAATATTCCTTAATAACCGGAATTTCGTTGGAAGTACTTGTATGAGTATGAATGGCCAGCAGATAAGACAGGAATCCGCCTCGCTTATCTTCCTTTTTCTTTTCGTGATGATGATCTTCATCGGAATGATGATGTGCAACCTCATTCTTCTTCTCTTGATGTTCATGGTGTGCATGAGGTATGACCTGATGAAAAGACATCAGCATAAATATACCTAGAAGGAATAAGGCTTTTATTTGATTTTTTATTTGCACAGGTTACAAAAATAGAAAATTATTACAGAGATTCGAGGTAAAATAGAATAAACCATAAGAACCTTAGCTCCTATGGTTTATCCTTCAACTAATAAAATCTCTATGCTGTAAAGACCTGTCTTAAATGTAGAACTATGTACACCTAAATATCGTAAAACACTTTAAATCAAACCGATAAACTTTTGAAACAACAGTGTTAAATGCTGGTAGATATATAAAATTATCCCTAAAACGACTATAAAAATAAAAATTAGGGAAAGAAGATCCGAAATACTCCATTTGCCCCCTTTCTCCTTAGATCCTGCTCTAAAACCTGCTCTTTTGGAGGTTCCGGAATTAGCACTTTTTTTTCTTTTGTTCCTGCTTTTCATGGATGTTAACTGAACTATGTTTGAAATATGTAATTTTAAAATTCAAAGTAGTTTTAGAGGCTTCTCCTATTATGGCTTCTTGTTTTTCTCTGGTTCAATAGTATTTTAGGAAATTCTAAATAGGCAGAAATCAATTTCTTTTAAAATGGCCACAAAGTATTTGTGCCTGCTGAATGGAAGGCTATTTCAGTTGAGGGCAGAAATTCACCTTCCATTGCAGGACTTAAAATTATAATGAATACTGACCTTTAAGTCTCAAAGTTACCGTGACATCCTCATTACCGGTGTTTCTGAAAAACCAACCATGTTTTCCGTCATATGGGGCCAATAAGGTTCCCACCATATTATTGGAGCTGGAAATAGTATAACTCTCGAAGTAAACCTCTTTAACTTTTTTTTCCTGTTTTACTTCTCCGTGAAAATCAAAATAAAGAACCTCACCGTTAGCGGTAGTCCATTCATATTTCATTTTTCCATATTTGAGCATATCTATTTTAAACTCAATTCCTTTTCCTGCCGGAACCACCACTTTAGTTTCATCCTCACGTGATTTTAATTGCGTAGTTGGAGGTGGGTTATCGGCCTCAGCAGGTTTTTCCACATTTGGCCCTGAACCTGCCTTTTCTAATTTAATGAGAGGAGTGGTTGAGTTTGTTGCCATTACTCCCAAACTATTTGTTCCGGATTCTTCTGGAACGTATAGTTTGCTAAATCCTATCAGTTTCCCCACACCTGTAGGATCCATTCCATATTCGGCTGGCAAAACAGCTATCACTAGTAATAATGCTCCTACGATAAGTGAAATAAGAGTTGCTTTTATAATTTTATTTTTTTCCAATAATGGAGGTTTCATTTCTGACATAATTATATTTTTTAAGATGTAAAGTAGCCTGTTAATTGAAAGCCGAGCAGTAAAAAACCTGCGGCCATTAAAGCTGTATTTGTAATTGTTGAAAATTTCATAAAGCTGCGATGTCTTCTCCAAACCGTGATAAGAATCAATACTACTGCTAAAGCAATAAATTGCCCTATTTCTACTCCAATATTGAAACCAATTAGATTAGTCAAGAGACCCTCACGGTCGAATTTAAATTCTTGTAACTTACTTGCAAGACCAAAACCGTGAAACAACCCGAATATCAAAACCGCCGCCTGGGTATTCGGCTGTTTACCAAAGAAGCGCTTAAAGCCGCCTAAATTATCAAAGCCTTTATATACGATAGATAAGGCGATAATAGCATCGATTAGGTACGCATTAATATTGATATCGGCTAAAACACCTAATAACAAAGTGGTGCTATGGCCAATGGTAAAGAAACTAACATATAAGAGTACTTGTTTCGGTTTATACAGAAAGAAAATAACACCGACCAAAAATAGTAAGTGATCATAGCCGGTAATCATATGTTTAGCTCCTATGTATAAAAATGGGCCAAAGGCCACGCCACTATTTCCCAATAGAAACGTTTGTGTGTTTTCATCTACTCCGTGAGCATATGCCAGAGAGCCGAATGCTCCGCATAGAAAAAGAAAGAGAAAGGCATATATTTTTTTAATTTTCATAATAAAATTGTTTAAGTCCCATTGCACATCGCAGTACATTGGCACTTCGATTATTAATGGGCATGCCCATGTGATTTAACCTGCTCTAAACTATCCATTGTTTTTTCGCGGGCCATTTGGATGCTATCTTGGATCCTAACCATTTCTGCATTATTATCCTTTTTCGCATTGGGACCAGTTTCTTCCTTCTTAGTTTCTTTACACGATACTAATAGGGCCAAAACAACTGTTGTGATAAAAAATACTTTTTTCATAATTTATTTATTTTGAGATTTATTGCTTTTTAATTTTTGAGATACTCTTCCCATAATTGACTTAGATACAGCCTAGTTGGATTTTTTATTCAAAATATATCTTTTAATAACTGTTCCTAAATCTTTCTCCGAAAACCAAATATCGTCTGGATGAAGATGGAGAACAGGGGCTTGTTGACATCTATTGTTACAATCTATTATATCAACTTCAATTTTGTTTTTCAGTTTATATTTCTTCATATAATAATGTAAAAGCTTGCCTTTTTTCTTTCGGCAGTTTACTCCATTACACTGATAAATAACGGTCTTATTGTTTTTATGATCTTCCATAATATTCATACTCTTAGTTAATGCCTAACCTACTTTTCGCGATTTTAAATATTTTGATTTTCCAACACTATCCTTTGGCCTGAGAAACAGAAAAACAATCGTCAACAATGTCAAAGTGATAATTCCACTATAGAGAAATTCCCTATCTGGGAAATTAGTCCCAAGGTATCCTGCTATTGGATAAGAAATCGCCCACCATAGATGGGAAAAAGCGAAATGGGAACCATATACTTTTCCCTGTTCACTATCTGATATATTTTCTCCAATAAGGGTTTCTGAAGGAATTTCTGCAAGACTTTGTCCCAACCCTGCAAAGATCCAGAACATAAAAAGCAAAGAAAAATTCAAGTAATTTGCGGCACTAATAGCCAAGCCTAACACTAAGGCTCCCAATGAAAGGGAAACCTGTCTCGATTTAGATTTATCAATAGCACCAGAAACGAAGGCAGCCACCGTTGCACCGATACCGAAGGCGGCCATAATTAATCCATAATCCTTATCAGTTAACTCTAAACCACCTTTAACCAGTATTATAGTATTAACCAGGATAAATGCTCCCGCCATCGCCGATACCAGTTCTATGAAAAGTGCAAAACGGATATACTTATTTTGAAACAAGAGCCTGGCTCCATTAGTAACATCCTGCCAGGTGGTTGGGTGTTTACTGGTAACTTCTTCCTTAGGTGCATTTAAAAAGGTTTTAGGGAGTGTTAAAAGTAAAATCCCTGCGATAATAAATGTTCCCGCATCAACCAGGAATATCTCCCTGGCTCCCATCCAGACTGCAAGTATTCCCGCTAAGCCCGGACCTAAAACCCCTAATAACTGATACGTAGCAGCCGATAACCCAATAGCTTGCCGATATAATCTTTTATCCACAATCTGAGGGATAACAGATCTAAAAGTAGGGCTAAAAAAAGCATTGAAAACATTCATAAGAAATACGATTGCATAAATTTGCCATTCGGCCGTAATGAACGGCAGTAGGGCAACCAGACCCATCCTAATAAAATGCGTCGTATACAAAATCTTTTTTCGATCCATACGATCTGCAAGTACACCGGCAAATGGCGAAAAGATGATAAAAGCAGTGACCCTCAATGTAAGAGCGGTAGCCAATATTATAGCAGCCCTTTCTTCCCCAAATTGATAGGCAAGCAAGGCAAGGCCAACCCAGGTAAAAGCATCCCCTAGCAGGCTAATAGTCTGTGCCAGATATACTTTCGCGAACAGCCTATTTTGCAGCGCCTGAAAAGGTTCTGTTAATTTGAATATCACCTTGCCTATTTTCATCCTAATATTTTGAAATTAGTTTCCAAATAGCCTTTATTATTCTTCTTCAGAATTTCTTAATGCAGATAAAATGGAATAAGCATTCTTTACCACGGGCTTTAGATTGTTAATATCAGTATTTTCAGCAAAGCTTATGGCCGTATATCCTTCCTGCTCAAGGCCTTTTTTAACCTGCTCTAACCTAAAAGTATAAGCATTCGCCGTCTCCCGCGTTTGTATAACAACAAAGTCTTTCCCCTGATATTGGACAATTGCTTCAGAGGGTACCGCATTTTGTTGCTCCGTACCAGTTTCTACCCAGGCTTTTACATACATGCCAGGTAAAAGATTTTTTTCGTCTTCCTCTGAAATGTGGGAATGAACGGGGGTTATCCTATTCTCTCCTGTAGCTTTTCCTATCAGGAACACCTCTGCAGTACGGTCATAAGTATTGTCATTAGAAAGGGAAAATTTCACGGTTTGGCCAATCTCTATTTTTTCCAGATCTTTTTCAAATGCATTGAGTGCAATATGAACATCATCAGTATTTACAATTTCAAATAACACTTCTTCAGGGGAAACGAAATCACCTATGTTAAAGTTGCTCTCTTTTATAAAACCTGTTATAGGGGCGTATAAATTCGCAGTTCGAGCTATATTACCATTTTGAACATTACTTCTACTAATACCCGCAAGGGCAAGTTGCTGTTCGTACGCCTTAACCCGTCCTTGTGTAATTTTATAGTCGGAAGAAACCTGTTGAAAGGTTTTTGCCGAATTGATATCCTCTTCCCTTAGCTGTTTTTGCCGGTTATATTCTTCTTCAAGAAATTGTAGCCTGCTCAAACTTTCCAAATAGTCCTGTTGTATTTGGATAAATTCGGGATTTTCGATCGTAGCCAGGACTTGCCCTTTTTTGACCTCTTCCCCAGGTAATCTCCCGGCAGTTTTTATATACCCCCCTAATGGCGCAGATACAGAAGCCATGCTTTCAGGTTCCACATCAATAACCCCATTTAATTTAATGATGTTGCTAAGATTTCTCATTTCAACTTCCCCGGTTTCTATTCCGGCGAGGTTATATTGATCCTTTGTAAAAGTGACCTGTTTGGCCCCGTTAGCAACAGGCGTTTCTTTTGGCGTAGAAGATTCTGCGGAAGTTTCGGTCTTTTCAGAATCATTATTGCCACACGCCACTACCAAAAGGATGGATAAAATGAGTAGCGAAATTTTTGTATTGAATTTAATTTTCATCTTTTATATTTTTAATGTGATATCATTAGGTTTTACAGTCCCAACTGGGCTTCAATAACTATAATGGATTGATTGTATTGATAAAGGGTGTTTAAGTACTCTGTCTGAATACTATTCGCTAAAGTGAGGTTCTGCAGGTATTGGGCATAAGAAACATTTCCGCTTCGAAAACTTTTTTCGGAGTTATCAATAATCAGTTCTGCTTGTGGCAGGGCCTCATTTTGATAGTAATTGAGAGTTCCTTGTAACTTGTAATATTCCTGTAGTAAATTCTGAAGTTCTCCCTCTAACTGGGTTTGGTTCAGTTCTATTTGAGATTGTGCAATATTCTCTTCAATTTTAGCCGCCTTTATCCTGGAACGATGCCCCCCCGGGAATATGGGGATAGCCACACCAACCTGAAAAAAGGAAAATCGATCACCGCTATCATATTGAATATCCTGGCCATCTATAAATTGATCCCCAATAAAAGTTTGGCTGTTATACCCGAACATTAGGTCAGGTAAAACTTTATTTCTTTCCACGTTGGTCTCCCGTTTCCTTAACTCCAATTGTTGTTGAAAATAGAGGTATAAAGGGCTTTGTTTCACCGATTGGCTTTCAATAGTAAAATCGAACTCCATAGGAGTAAGTTCTGTATTCGTAACACTTATATTATCATTGGTGTTTAGCACCACCTGTAGTTGTTTTTTAGCGATCCTTAAATCGGCTTCATTTTGCTGAAGCCTGTTCCTTATTTGCATCGATTGCGTTGCCGAGGTCACACTTTCCAGTTTTGTGGATTCACCTGTTTTGTAGCGCATCGAGCTTGATCTGTCAAGATTGCTGTACAGACTATCCTGGCGCTGCAACAAACGTTCATTTTCTTTTAAATACAGGTATCTCAAATAGGCAGATTTAACATCTGCAACTAGTTCGTTTTCGGCTATAACCTTGCGTTGTTTACTGTTTTTGACTCTGGCTTTAGCCAGCTTGAACTGACTGGTATAAACCGTGGGGAAATTGATCCGCTGTGTAACTCCGTACAAATTATCCTTTATTGTCGGGGTATTGAATTCGCCGTTAGAATAGGAGAACTCTGTTTTAGGGATGGTAATCGCTCCATATTTTCCTGTTTTTTCAACATCTATTTCAAATTGGGCAATCTTAATGCGGTTATTATTTTCAATTGCCATTTCAATAGCTTGTTCTAAGGAAATTTCTCGTTCCTGAACCGGGTTTATTTCCTGTGCTTGCAATTGCATGGCCGGAAAGAATATTCCCCCAATCACGAGTAAAGTGGTGGCTATTTTTCTTTTTCTGAAATTGAATTTGACTTTCCCTTCAGTAAAATATATATACAGGACCGGAAGCACGATTAGGGTTAAGGCCGTAGCTGTAATTAACCCACCTATTACCACAGTGGCCAATGGCCGTTGTACTTCTGCACCTGATGTATTAGAAAGCGCCATAGGAAGGAAACCAAGAGAAGCAACTGTAGCCGTCATTAATACCGGCCTTAAACGTACCCTGGTACCCTGAAGGACCCGCTCATATATATCACTAACGCCTTCTTTGTCGAGCCTGTTAAATTCTGCAATGAGTACAATACCATTAAGTACGGCTACACCAAACAGAGCGATAAAACCAACTCCCGCCGATATGCTAAAAGGCATTCCTCTAAGTAGTAAGGCAAAAACACCACCGATGGCAGATAAAGGTATAGCTGTAAAAATCAGCAGACTTTGCTTTATAGAGCCAAATGTAAAATATAATAAAATCAAAATAAGCAGCAGGGCTATTGGTAATGCTATTAATAGGCGTTGATTGGCTTCTTTTAAATTTTGGAATTGCCCACCGTAGGTTACATAATAACCAGCAGGAAGATCAATGTTATCGCCAATGATAGATTTTATATCGTCAACAATACTTTGAACATCCCTATTCCTTACATTAAATCCAATAGTTACCCTCCTTTTTGCATTGTCCCTTTGGATTTGCACCGGGCCCGGTTGAAACGAAATATTAGCTAATTCGCTGAGAGGGATCTGTTGTCCTGCGGGAGTGCCTATAAATAAATTTTCCACATCCCTGATATCACCACGACTTGCCTCTTCCAATCGTACCACCAAATCGAAACGTCTTTCCCCCTCGAATACCATTCCGGCAGCTTTACCTGCAAAACCGGTCTCTATAGCATTATTTATCGTTTCTACATTAAGTCCATATTGTGCTATTTTATCCCTGTCCAACTGTATTTGAATTTGAGGAAGTCCCGTAATTTCCTCCACGTATAGATCTTCCACACCTTCTACAGATTGAATTTTTCTCCCGACATTTCCTGCTAAATCAGAAAGAGTATTAAGATCTTCCCCATATATTTTAATAACCACATCCTGCTTTGCACCAGTTAATAATTCATTAAAACGCATTTGAATAGGCTGTTGAAAACTAAATGTAGCATTGGGGATCACCGATAATGATGCCTGCATTTCTTCTATTAAGCCTTCTCGATCTTCGGCACTGGTCCATTCGTCCTTAGGACTCAAAATCACCATCATATCACCAGCCTCAATGGGCATAGGATCTGTAGGGATTTCCCCGGAACCTATTTTATTGACCACCTGGGTTACCTCATCTGGATACTGACTCAATAATATGGTTTGTGCTTTTTGAGATACATCTATCATTTGATCTATAGAACTCCCCACAGGAACCCGTGTTTCAACGGCAAAATCCCCTTCATCCAACTGTGGGATAAACTCCCCTCCCATTCGGAAAAAAGCAATTAAAGCCAGGGCAAATAGTCCCACCGCAATTCCAACAACCAATAATTTTGTATGGATGGCTTTTTCAATAATCGGTTGATATCCTCGTTGGAAAAAATCCATCATTTTATCGGAAAAGTTTCTTTTATGTTCTGTTTTTTTACTTAAAACCAAGGCAGACATCATGGGAACATAAGTAAGTGAAAGGATAAAAGCTCCTAAGATGGCAAAAGAAACGGTTTGGGCCATAGGATGGAACATTTTACCTGCAACACCTGTTAATGCCAGTATTGGCAGATAGACAATTAATATTATTATTTCTCCAAATGCAGCTGATGTTCTAATTTTACTGGCAGAATCAAATACTTCTGCATCCATTTGAGCTTGAGAAAGTTTTAGTATTCCCGGATATTTGCGTTTAGCTTTATTGATACCATGCATTACCGCTTCAACTATTATCACGGCGCCATCTACAATAATTCCAAAATCTATTGCTCCAAGACTCATTAAATTACCCGATACCCCAAAAATGTTCATCATTGATATAGCGAACAGCATGGCTAGAGGGATAACAGACGCAACTACCAATCCTCCCCTTAAATTCCCAAGAAAAAGAACTAATACAAAAATTACTATAAGTGCCCCTTCGGTAAGGTTCGTTGTTACCGTACTAATAGCACGGTCTACTAATTTCTTTCTATCCAGGTAGGGTTCAATAGTGACTCCTTCGGGCAGGGTTTCTTTAATTTGTTCAATTTTATCTTTTACATTATTGATTACCGCAGAAGAATTTGCCCCTTTAAGCATCATTACAATACCGGTTACTACTTCACCTTCGCCATTTCGTGTTGCAGCCCCATATCGCACCCCGTGTCCAAATTGAACTTGGGCCACATCCCTAACCAGTATTGGGGTTCCACTACTTTCTTTAATTACTATTTTCTCAAGCTCTTGCAGGTTATTAACCAGACCTTCACTTCTGATAAAGAATGCATTTGGTCCTTTATCGATATAAGCTCCACCGGTATTCTGATTGTTTTTTTCAAGAGCGGTAAAAATTTCTTCAATAGTAATATCCATACTTTGAAGTTTATCTGGATCAATAGCTATTTCATATTGTTTAACAAACCCCCCAAAACCACTAACCTCTGCTACACCAGGGGTTCCTAAAAGTTGACGCTTGATAATCCAATCTTGGATTGTTCTCAATTCAGTTGCATCATATTCGTCTTCATAACCTTCTTCAGGATGCACCACATATTGATAGATCTCCCCTAATCCAGTGGTTACGGGTGCCATCTCGGGTTTTCCAACACCCTGGGGTATCTCGTCTGCCGCAGCAGACAATCTTTCCTGAACCTGCTGTCTTGCCCAATAGAGGTCAGTATCTTCCTCAAATACTATAGTTACTATTGAAAGCCCAAATCGCGAGAAAGATCGCATTTCTTTTATTTCAGGTATACTTACCATAGTTTGTTCAACAGGAAAAGTTACCAGTTGCTCTACCTCTTGTGCCGCAAGCGTAGGAGAAACTGTAATGACCATTACCTGGTTATCTGTAATATCGGGTACGGCATCTATAGGTAATCTGGTAAGCGAATATGTTCCCCAGCCTATAAGGAACAGGGTTAGTATTCCGATAACCAGCTTGTTATTTATCGAAAACTGAATAATTTTATCTAACATTATATACTACTATTTTAAAAGCTCGAGTTAAAATTGAAAACATGAATACGCCCCTCCGCTGCTCAGAAAAAGAACGTAAGGTTAAAAATTAATTTATTGAAGGGTATTCAAATGGAGGGTTATTCCGGGATTAGACGGAAAAACCTGGTAACAAAACTTTATCCAATGGGTTTTATCCATTTGATATAAAAGTTTTATTAAAGTGAAAGGTGTTAACTACGAGATAGGAGGGCCCCGAAGGGTATGAGATGATAATGTAGAAAAATATGGAATTAATGGATAATCCCTAAAACGTTGCTTTTCAAAATTGCTATACCAAATGAATTGATCATCTATATCAATTATTGCAGCAGAATTTTGAAGTAGTTGAATTTTGACATTCAGGTTTTTTTCGATCCCTTTTACATATTCAAAAGCTCTTTCATTTGAAGAATGCTGAAAATGCTCAAAAATGTGACCTAATTCTGAATGTTTTTGATCTATATGTTGAGAAGCTATTATTGATTCCTGCGAAATAGCATTTTCTTTATTTTCTGCAAGATCATTATGGGGCACAATATCGTGACCTACCATGATGATGGCAGCAGTAAAGAACAATATATTTCTAATTAGTTTCAAATATATAGAGTCGAAATTTTATTAACTATGCGAAAGTAATAATTATTTTTATTCTTTTTTAAGTTTGCACTGTAATTTCCTGAAATTCTATTTAGATAGAAAAATAAAATAAACCATAAGAACCTTAGCTCCTATGGTTTATACTTCAACTAATTAACTTACTGAATATTTAAAGTTCTATACTCAAATAACCTTTCTTTTGCAGTTGAAAATCATGCAGAATACCATTGTCCACCACTTCAAGTTCCTCTGGGATATCTTCTTTATTCACTTTGAACTTTTTTAAGGAGAATCCACATACCACAATTTTTACGTGGGCTTTTTCAGCTTTTTCAATAAAGCCCTTCATCATTTCTTTATCTGTAAGTTCCTCTACGGTTTTTCCACAGATAATCGCCTGGAAATCCCCGAAACTCTCCCCATCTTCTTCCGCCAGCGCCTCAGCGGTTAAAATAATGGGCTGAAGTTGGGGGATTTTTTTCGTAAGCACCACATAATTATGTGAGTGATGGTCCTGTTTAGAGGTTTGTGCGTTTAACGCGTTCGTAAATGTTACTGCTAAAATGAATAATCCTAATATTAGCTTTTTCATAATTATTGTTTTTTAAATGTTTGAATATCGTTTAATATAAAAAATAGAAGTCCTCCTAATATGGCTATATTTTTAAAAAGGGGACCTAACGTGTGAATCTGTCCTACCTGGACGGTTAAAGTAATGGGTATGATCACTGCCGCCAAAGCTATTGCTGCCCATCGAGTTTTATAGCCGATAAGCAAGCAAAATCCAGCGATCATCATTACAATACCCGATATGATCACCAAATATTCGGGATTACCAAAGAAGTAGGCAATGCCTTTAAACCTCGCCTGGTCAATCCGATGTAGCGTTTTTTCAAGGTTCAAAATATGGTTAAAACTCGCCACTAAAAATATTCCGCTAAGTAAAATGCGAAATAGCTGTACAGATCTGTAGGATACAGGAATAGTTGCTTTCATATAATTCAATAAAATTTGTGAATAATTAAGGCTGAAAAACATAATTTTCCTAACCATTTTAAATCCTATGAGATTATTGAATATTTGGGAGGCGGATATAATTTTCTGGGATGAACGCATAAAATTAATGGCCTTACATAAACAAATTCCATAAGATTCTGATCTCGAATTTCAGGGATTTCAATTTTTTCTGTAAACTGATAATTGTTTGAACAGGTCCTGGCCAGTTTTACTATAACATGTAGTGAGGAATTTTTTAAAGTATTTCCTTCCTCCTTTAAATCGTTATTTTTCTTTTCACAGAAAGGGTTTAACAGGATTATCTGATTAGTATCCAGTATAAAACTGAAAATATCAGAATCTACCGTGATAAGTTTTCCTGAAAAAATTATCATCAGTAATATTGCTATAGATTGTTTTATTACCATAGATTATTCAAATGTATGAGAATTCAATACCACTCCATGTAACCTTTGTTACACTGGAAAATTCCTCAATTTTATGTAACAATCGTTACGTTAAGAGTTTTTATATCTTCTTATCTTTATAAGGAATAAAAAAATATCAGTTATGGCATATTATTTTAACAAGACTATTACGGGAGAATTTGAAGAAGTAATTAAAAAAGTTACAGATGAACTGGAAAAAAAAGGTTTTGGGGTACTAACTGAAATAAATGTCACCGAAACCCTTAAGAAAAAACTGGATATCGATTTTAAAAAGTATCGTATTCTGGGAGCCTGCAATGCCCCTTATGCTCACAAAGCATTGAAAGCAGAAGATAAGATTGGCACCATGTTACCTTGTAATGTTATTGTCCAGGAAATGGGAAATGGAAAAATTGAAGTCGCTGCGGTAAATCCAATGGCATCTATGCAGGCGGTAAAAAACAAAGACTTGGAACAGGTCGCCACAGAAATTGGAGATAAGTTAAAGCAAGTAATAGCCAGGCTATAATTTTTCAATTATACAAAGATGGAGAGAAAAAATCCAGCCAAAAAGAAAGGAATTGAAAACCAGAATTATACTGAAAGCCAGCATACTGCTTATTGTATAAGCCAGCGGTATGGTTCCCAGCCATTTGCTGAAATTTTAGATAACGAAAAGGGAGCATTAAAAAGAAGGGAATTTGATATTCTTTTTGAATTAAACCTAAAAGATTATTTAAAAGACCACTTAAAAAATATGCCCTCACAGGTTATACTATCGGTTTGTAATCCGGAGACGGCTTCCAGTGCAATTTCAAAAGATCCACAAACCGGTATTTTTCTGCCTTGTTCTGTAACTGTAAAAGAAGTTGAACAGGAAAATATAGAAGTTTCCATTGAAGATACCGGTATTACCTGGTCCCCGTCCAAAGAACTAACCCAAATTGCACAAAAAACTACTGAAACCTTAAAGGGTATTTTATCGGAAGTTGAACAGCCAGGAATGAAATTATGAACTATTATTCTTATGGTAAATTTATAGTATACTGATAGTTTAATTCAATTACTGTAATCAAAAACCTAATTTTCTAAAAGCTATAGCTTAGGATTAAAGCTACATGAAGTAGGTCTATTTTATTCAAGTAAAAATTGGGGGTATTAGGAAAATCCCCAATTGAATTTAGATATAAACAAGAGTTCCGGTTTTAGGTTCTTCAATTGCTTAAATGACAAAAATAAATCAAAATTGATATGCGTATAATCTGGCACTACACACTTATTTAATTTTGGATTCAAAACTAAGGATTTTTCTATGGGTGTCCTACACTGAGTACTGTATTTATTTCTGACTCAGGCTCTCCCAATATAGACGTATCATCATAATACATAATTAAGGCATGATTATTTGCAGAGCCTTCACTCCGCTCCCTCTTCTGAAAACTGAATAAAAAATCTCTACCCCATTCTCGTGGAAAAATAAACTGAGTAAGGGGAGTTTTTTGTCATTTTACTTTTACTCCAAGGATATTCGAGGAATTAGCTGGATTTCCGGTCCAGTCCCTGCCCACGGCATACGTACCTATGCTTTCGCCAATACATGAAATTCCCCGTAGACCTAGGCGCCACCGCATTAAATATTCCTGTCCGGAAAAAGATGTTATCATCAGCTTCAAATTGATAACGTATTCCTTGGACTCGAAATCATTCTCCTTTCTTCAGAGTTTACCAATGGCCTTTATTAGAAATATTCATATGATAAGATCGTAATTGACCACTGAGTATACTACGGCTTTTTCTTCTTTAACTTCCTGGAAAATTAAAACTTGTGGTATAAGAAAGCTATTAGTTTTGAAGAAGAAATTATTATTGTCATTTGCTTTTTGTTATACCGTATTCCAATTTGTAATATTTAATAATAGTTGGAAAGGGTCCGTTTTTATGTTGATCTGCTGAAAAATCGTCTGCCCAAGGGCCGTACGGGGTTGAAACTGGTTTTAATTTTAAATCTGGATAATCCTTTTCCAGATTACTTTTTCGAGGGCGCTCAAAACTATTGATGTACCCAGCCAAATGGTAGGCCTCTTCATCGGTTAATTTTGGATTATCCCATGTTGCCTGTCCGAATGGCATATTCCCCTTGATAAATTGGGCGGCGGTAATTACCCGATGCATCCCTGCTCCACTATTATAACTGTCTGCCCCCCAAAGAGGTGGATATTTATACCCCTTGGTAGAATCTGCAAAACGTTGCCCCTTTCCATTTTCGCCATGGCAAACGGTACATTCTTTAGAAAATAATGCTTTTCCTTTTTCCAGATCAACCGCCACTTCAGGAATGGAAATTTTAGGAAAACCTTTAAATTCTTTTTCTCTTTCCTTTGGCAAACCTTCACCCAGCCATTCCATATAAGCTACAATCGATTTCATTTCCCTGGATAGAACAGGGAGTTTATCCCCATCCATACTACGTTGCATGCAGCCGTTGATCCTGTCCTCAATGGTTCCTTCACTATTTGATCTTCCCCGGAATTGTGGAAAACGATCCGTAACTCCTATCCATGATGCTGATCCCACCTGTGTACCTGCTTTCAAATGGCAATTTACACAAGCCAGGTTATTTCCTGCATAACGCATATCAGGATCTTCGGCCATAGGCCCCATGTACTTCGGTGATTCTCCAATAAGTTGATAGCCATATTTTACATTCGAAGGCATAAAACCTAAGGCTAATTCTGCTTCTGTATCTTTGGATTTCCAGTCTTTCGCAGAAATTTCAGTTTTAACAAATAAAGAAGGATTAAATTCAAATAGTAATACGCCCGAGAACAATACAACTATAAGTACAATTAAGGAACAAAAAAAATAAGCAATGGATTTTATTAAAGATCTAAAATCCTTCATATTGAAATATTTAAATCACTCAATTTAAATTACTTTTGAGAATATTATGATTTTCAAACATATAGTATACCATTAAAAACCTACGTAACAAATGTTGCATAAGTTTAGTCAAAGAGGTTTTATATTTGATAGTTTGAAGGAAATTTCAAATGAATAAAATGTCACAACTTAAGTTATCTGTTCTCCTATTAATATCATTTCCCCTTTTCTTTAATAGTTGTAAAACAACTAATGATACAAGTACGATGAATGCTGAAAAGCCGGATATAAACAAACGAGTTTCAGTATTACACACCAATGATATGCATGGCTCTTATATGCCTTTTCAATCTACTTTGGATAACGCTACGGCTCAAACCGGCGATTCCATAGACAACCTCACAAGGTTTGATAAAATAGATGATATCGGGGGAATGGCCTGGTTGGCAACCGCCATAAAATCGATTAGACAGGAAAAAGGGATGCAAAATGTAATCCTGCTTGATGGTGGGGATACATTCAGTGATGACCAGTTGGGTAATTTGACTAAAGGAGAAGCGATGATTCGTATCATGAACGAATTAGATTATGACCTGATGGTTTTGGGAAATCATGATTTTGACTACAGCCTGAAAAGAACCCGTGAGTTAGAGAAAATGGCTAATTTCCCAATGCTTGCAGCAAATGTAATAGATCAGGAGACAGGGAATCCTATTTTTAAAGAACCTTACATATTGTTTAATAGAGATGCCTTAAATATAGGAGTCCTTCCAGTAGGATATCGAAATACTCCTTTAACAGGAAATCCAAAAAATATCCAAGGTCTGAAATTTACCAACGGCCTGGAAGCCATTGAAAAATATCTCCCCGAATTAAAATCGAAAGCCGATATCGTTATTTTACTTTCTCACGAAGGTATGGCTGTAGATAAAATTATTGCTGAAAAAATAAGTGGAATAGATTTAATTATTGGAGCTCACAGTCATGATATAATTGAACCACCTATAAAGATAAATCAGACTTATATAGTTCAGGCTTTATCTGATGCTGCTGTATTGGGAGAAACCGAGTTACTTGTTTCAAATAAAAAATTAACGGGTATCAATACGCAGTATCATTATTTATGGCATGATAAATACACCGCAGATCAGAATTCAGAACAACTGATCCAAAAACTACGAGCACCATATTTAACGAAGCTGGAAGAAAATATAACCCGAACTGATACAGTGATAGGAAGACAATACAAATCTGAAAGCCCTTTTGACAAAGTAGTTACTAATATGATTAGAGAGGAGTATAATACAGATGTGGCTTTTCTTCCTGGAGTTGGATATGGTATTTCTTTAATAGAAAATATCACAAGTGAAGACATCTACAAGCTTCTCCCTCACCCTGCTAAGATTGTTACCCTTGAATTGACTGGATCGCAGATTCGAAATACTTTAGAACAAACTGCAACGAATTTAAAGCCGAAGAACAAAATGGAGATTGTTGGGGGCCTCATACAGTCATCGGGTATACAATATCATATTGATTTATCTAAAACAATAGGAGAACGGGTAACGGATATAAAAATTAAAAATCAGCATATTGTTGATAGCGAGATATACAAGGTGTCCACACATTCTGGTATGTTGAACGGACTTCATAATTATATTGAATTTACCAAAGGCACTAATATTCAGAAAACTAACATTGTCTTTACTGAATTTATATTAGATGAATTCAGAAAAATGACTAAAGTTAATATTCCCAAAAATATGGGAGAAGTTACTATCATGAAATAATCACTTTTGCAAAAACTACTTTGATGAAAAATCTATTAAAATATTTACTCATACTTACAGTCAGTTTTCAATTAAATGCTCAAAAATGGCAAACACCAACTATAGATGGCTACGGAAAAATAAAATATTTTGACGATACCGCTGAACAACCAGATACCTCTCTCACTTATAAAATGATTTTTAATATTGATAGTGAAAAAGAGAAAGAAGGTGTGAATGCAGGATTATGGAGAATCGCTCGAACGCTCAACTTATTAAAAGCCGGAAATGTAGCTAATGAAAAGATAGATATTGTGGCAATATTGCATGGAGAGGCGACTTATGCTATCCTATCCCATGAAGAATACAAAAAGCAATTTAAAACACAGAACCCTAATATGGAATTATTGAAGCTTTTAAAAGAAAACGGGGTAACAGTTTTTGTTTGTGGCCAGGCCATGGCTTCAAGAAAGATAAAAAAAGAAGATATGAATGCATATACTGAAATGGCACTATCCGCTTTAACTGTATTGCCTCATTACCAGTTGAAAGATTATGCACTCATCCCTTAATTTCATAGAATCTTAACCAAGTAAGATTATTTATTTTTTTTTTCTTTTATAAGGTGTACTTCAGGGTAGTCTCTAAAATATTATTAGAAGTTTGAGAATCTTTTAAACTATCAAAACTATAACTGTACAAGTACCCGGAGGATAAAGTCATTTTTTCGGATATTTGAATATCATAACCCAGAAACAGGCGGTTTTCATCTAAAGTTTTTGGAACAAAACTTTTATTGATATTCATCAAAATTTCTTCCTTAAATCGCAATGCTATATATTCAAATATTCTTTTGTTTCCCAAAGGGATTTTAATTGTAAACCGATATCTAAGTCGGTTTTTGTAATTATACCCCTTCACCAGATAACTTCCCCCATCTTCAATAATATTTTCCTTAAACCGTTCTTCCAACCTAAACCGATGAAAAATCATAAAATTTTCGAATCTCTGCTTAAATAGGATTTGCTGCCATATATTTTTCTCTGAATTATCTATAGGAATATCTAATTCAAATGATTGATAATTTTTACTGTAGGTTACTCCCAACCCAAGCTGAATATCCGGCTTAATACTATATAATATTGCTGGCCGGATAAGAAATTGTTGCCAGGTTTCTATAAAATTCGTTCTACGAAATTTAATTTCGTTTTTTAGAGATAAATTCTTCTCTAGCTCTAGATTTAAATTAATATTATTCCATGAACTGAAATGAACCTTATTTTCTTGTGCAGCTAAAAGGTTCGAGAATAAGAAAAATTTCAAAAAAATTAAAAGAGATATTGCTCTATTAAAAGTTGAGTTTTTGTGAAAGAAAAAAGAAAAGGTCATTAAAATAAAATTAGTATTGTAAAGGTGTTTGACGGGTAACTATTGTTTATACTAATCTGTAGCTTTCTTTATTACCTGGTGCAAAATTTGAATTTTCCTTTAGATAGTCCTTCATCGCCTCCACAGCATTTTTATCGTACTTTTTGCGATTCTTACCATACTTCCTAGCTACACCCTGAGTTGTAACGAAACTGACCTTATATGTTTTTTCAAAATCAATATGTCTTCCTCTATAGTATATTTCCTGTATACGATGTCCTTTAGGATTTTCAATTCGAAGTTTTACTTGTAGCCCTAAACAACGTTTTACATATCCTCCCATTTGACCTAAGGGATTACAGGAAAAGCTACGTTCCAGATTTTCTTCTAACATCTCTTTTATTTCTCCTCCTGTAAGTTCTACAGTTGAAACAGGAGGGTTCATTGGGGCAATATTATATAAGTGATCCTCAGTGATGTTTCCTTTTGGAATGGGTGCTCCATAACGCCAGCCATTAGAAAATGCAATTTCAGTGTCTGTACTACTGGCAATTGCCCTGAGGAGTAATTCATCCATGGTAGAGTTTGTAGTGCTGTATCTATGTAAAATCTTGCTGGTAGTACCAATAGGAACTGTCCGCATCTTAGTGTATGGTTTCAAAATATCCTGAACCATTGCATCCATCTCTGGATTTATTGGTAAAGAAGCATTAACCCTAACCAACTCATAATCATAATATTTAATTTCTTTATCCTCAACTTCGATGGTGAAATTACCTATAAATGCACCATGACATCCGCACTGTACTATTCTTGCACCATTGATCTCAATTGGTGTGTAAATTCTGTTATGGGTATGGGCACTCAAACAGATATCTATACCTTCTACTTTTTGCAATAGTTCCACATCCTGTGGAAATCCATTATGGGAAAGCAGAATAATCATATCAGATCCTTTGGCTTTTAAATCTTTTATATGTTCTGGTATTTCATCCAAACCAGAAGTAAACTTCAGGCCTTTACTCATCTCAGTAGGCATTACTTTATCTACAATCATTGAACAAATACCAATCACTCCAATTTTAAAATTTTCTTTCTCAAACAAGGCTGTAGGTTGCATGAAATTTGAGCCATCTTCAGCAAATACATTACAGCCCAAGACAGGAAAATTTAACTGACTATCTATTTCTTTTAAGACATCTGGGCCATAGGCAAAGTCCCAATGTCCGACAAGCGCATCAAGTTTTAAAGCGTTTAAAATGGGAACCATCGCTTTGCCGCCGGAATCTACCACGGGTTTTGTACCGTGTAGGGAATCTCCGCCATCAAAGAACAATGTATTTGGATTTTCTTTACGCACCTGCTCAACAAAGCCGGCAATATGGGCATAGCCTCCAGCAGTTTCTACAACCTCTCCACATTCATTATAAAACAGCTCAGGATGTGGAGCGATGTAACCATGTACATCGTTTATAAATAAAATATTTAATTTCATGTTATTCACTTTTTAAAGAATCCAATATTTACGGATATAATAGGTTGTTCAATATTTAAGGTTCTATTCATTCTGTCTCTGGATTATCCTGGAAGAAGCCATATTATTTCCTTGTCTTCCCTGGAATTCCTGTATACCATTGTCCAAAAATTCAACAAAATTTTCAACATTCAGATCATAACCTTTTGGTGCGCTTAATAAAGATCCTTTATTATCTACCAGTGTATAATATGGTTGGGCATTGGCACTGAGCTTTTGGATCATAAAATCCAAATTTTGTTTACCAATTGTTTTTTTAACTTTTTGATCATGTGCAGATACATACCACTCAGATTCCGGTAATTCTGTTTTCTCATCTACATACAAGGCCACTACTACATAATCATTCTTTAACCGTTTTAGTACTCTGGGATCGCTCCAAACAGTGGCTTCCATTTCACGACAGTTCACGCAACCATGTCCTGTAAAGTCAATAAATAAAGGTTTATTCTGTTTTTGAGCACATTCTAAAGCCTGTTCATAATCAAAATATCCCTGGATATTATGAGGTAATTCTAAAAGCTCATCATATTTAGGAGTTCCGCAATTTGCGATACTGTTATCACTTACATTCCCTATTTGGGAAACTGAAGCCTGCATTTCAAAATTCTGGCTGCTCATAGGTGGCAAGTATCCTGCTAATGGTTTTAATGGTGCTCCAATCAACCCGGGAATCAGGTAAACTACGAAGGTGAAAACCAAAATGGCTGAAATGACCCTGTATACCGACGTATTTTCGGTTTTCTTTTCATGTGGAAATTTAATTTTACCTAATAAATAAAATCCGAGGAATGCGAAAATAACGATCCAAAGGGCTAAGTATATATCACGGTCAAGCAAATTCCAGTGATAAACCTGATCTACGATACTTAAAAACTTAAGAGCCAGGGCTAATTCTATAAAACCAAGTATCACCTTAACAGTATTAAGCCAGCCTCCACTTTTCGGCAATGATTTTAACCAATGGGGAAATATTGCGAATAATGTAAATGGAAGTGCAAATGCTAATGAGAAGCCTAGCATCCCAATAAGTGGTTTAAGCGTTTCCCCATTTGCAGCTTGCAAAAGAATGGTGCCCGCAATTGGGCCTGTGCAGCTAAAACCAACCAACACCAGAGTAAAAGCCATAAAGAAAATACCCAAAATACCTCCCTTATTAGAGTGAGCATCCATTTTATTTACAAATGAATTGGGTAATCGAATCTCAAACAAGCCGAAAAAAGATAGCGCAAACAACAGGAAGATAAAAAAGAAAAACAGATTGGGAATCCAGTGAGTACTTAAAAAATTTGCAAAATCGGCTCCAAACAACAGAGAGAAAACGGTCCCTATCAAGGTATAAATTAAGATAATTGAAAAACCGTATAGCAAAGCCTGGTTTATTCCATTGGCCCGGCTTGCATTGGATTTTGTAAAATACGTAACCGTCATTGGGATCATGGGAAATACACAAGGAGTCAGTAAAGCTGCCAGCCCCGCACCAAAAGAAATAAAAAAGAATACTAATAAAAACGAAAAACCTTCTTCAGATTTGGTGTTAGACTGAAATTCATTCTGAAAAGCTTCCATTTTAAATACCTCTCCATCGTTATTTTTTTCGGAAGAGGATTCTTTAAAACTCGTCACAGAAATCTCACTGGTAAATGGTATACATTGCCCATTTACATCAGAACATATCTGGTAAGAAGCTTCAGCATTTATGACCGGGTCTACGTTCTTAATCATGATTCTCTGTTCAAAAACGGCTTCATTAGTGAAATACGTGTATTCTCCTTCATAAAGCTCATCATACTTTCTTTTCGCTCCCACGGGATTAACTTCACCTACCACCTTAAATTCAGGCTTGTCTTCAAAATGAAACTCGGTGACAGTTGGCCTAAGGTTCTTACTAAAATCACTGGAATACATATACCAGTTTTCCGCTATTTTAGCCGTGAATCTGGCGGTGACGGTGTCACCTGGGATATAAGTATCTTCTAAAATCTCTGCATTCCACTCTGGCGCTTCCATAAGCTGACCATAGGTATTTGTACCCACAGCCAGCATTATAAAAGCTATTATAAATCTAAACATCGTCATGACCTCTTAATTACCTTCTGAATTTATTTTAAACTATTCAGAAATTTTTTGAATTCATCAGTATTATAATCGGCCATTCCTTTATGCGTAAGTGCCAAATTTCCTTCAGCATCGATTACAAAGGTTGTTGGCAAGGCTGAAGATTGATACATCGCCGGCAATGGTCCTGCCAATTCATAAATTGGCAGCCCGTAATCCTTTTTTTCTTTGAATGCCACCGCGGTATCGAAATTCTGATCCCTGGAGAGCATAACGAAGGCCACTTCATCTCCCATTTCTTCATGTAATTTATCAATGGCCGGCATCTCTGCTACACAAGGTGGGCACCAAGTAGCCCAAAAATTCATAAAAATCACTTTTCCTTTAAATTCAGATAAAGAAACTATATTTCCTTCCGGATCACGAAGCTGAACATTCATGTTTGCTTTCGGATCTTCGCTAATTTCTTCCATAGATTCGGGTCCAGATGTACTCGCTTGTGCCATTTCTCTTGTTTCCGTAACATCAGGATTCATCAATCCTGTTTCAAGTAAGCCTCTCTGCGCAAACCCGATAACCTCAGTATGTAAACCGGTGGCATATAATACAAGGGCTATAGCACCAAAAATGAGATACTCCAGCCATTTTTTATTTCTTTTATTTTTTGTCTTATTCATAATACTCTTTAATTAAATTTATATTCTGTACCTGGTACCGTGGAAAAAGAATATTTTCCTAAATATTCACAGTAAGCTCTTCCTTCCAGGCCAGGAGAAACAGGGGAATTTTCCTTTAGGTATTCCTCAACCACGTCATGAATGGTATAATCCATTATTTCAACATCTTTTACATTAGGCATTCGGCATAAATTATTCAATGGATCTCCCGGTCTCACACAGGCCGAAATCGTATAAAGTTTTTCATCCTGAATTGGTTCTCCATTAACAGTTATCTTTTGAATTCTATCTCCCTTATTGTTCTGGCTATTAAATTCTACCTTCATTCCTGAAAATCTTACCAGCCATCCTCCGAAACGTTCGGTAGGATTCTGTGAAAAAGCATTATGCATTTCAGTTTCCAGCCAGTTTTTTATCTGTTTACCAGAAGCTTTCCCTGTTTTTACTTTTTCGTTTACAGGGAGAAGATTCCAAAGATTTGCCCGGGTAATTGGAGCTGGCTCTCCGTTTTCAGGTACGATGGGATTCCCGAAACGGAAGCCATTGGAAATAGCTATATCTACCCCGGTTTTCCACCTGGCTGCATCTGTTATCATATTATCCATAGGATTCTCAACGGTTAAGTACCTGTACAATGGTTCAGTAGTGTATCCTATTACGGTTTCCAGATGTTCCCTGTAAGGTTCCTTTGCTTGATCCACCAGAGATTGTATCCTTTCATCTGCCGGAAATTTTTCAGGATCTACTTCTATAAGCTCGTACGAATCACTGACGAGCTTGTTATCAACAAAATTTAACTGTAGTTTACCCACAAAAGAGCCGAAAGCTCCGGGCTCCGTAACCTTAGCATATTTACCCTGAATGAGTTCCTGAACTCGCTCGTGAGTGTCATTCCCCAGAATATAATCTACAGGCTCTGCCAATGGATTATTTGCAAGTTCTACCTGCTTAAAAATCCCAATATGAGTTATAAGGAAAAGAACATCTACCTCTTTCTCCTTTTTTAATTTTTCAAGAGTATTGGTAAATTCCTCATCCATTCCGCTAAACTCAATCCCTTGACTAAAGATGGGATTTTGTCTTACCGGCACATCGGGATCGTTAAGTCCTACAACCAATTCTAACACCTTCGATTTCTTTTATCCAATAAGGAGGAAAGAGATCCTCCCCAGTTTCCTCGTGATGCATGTTATGTGCGATAACTTTTGTATCATAGTTTTTCATTACATCCAGCATCACTTCTTTGCCATAGACCACCTCCCAGTTACCGGGAATAATTACATCATAGCCCATATTTTTAATAATATCGGGGATTACTTTACCTTCTGATAAAGCCGCATAACCACTTCCCTGAATAAGGTCTCCCCCATCCACGATAAGTGTTTTACCCGGATTCATTTTACGTTCCCTTTCAAAAAGAGTCTTTATATTGGCCAGGCCACCTCTATTCTTAAAAACAATTTCTTCATTTTCCCAGAACAATTCAGGATGAGTATCCAATTGCCCATGTATATCGGCTGTTTGTAACACCGTAATACTTAAGGTGTCCTTGACCGTTTGATTACTGCTTTTGTGGGTTTTTTCGGTTTTAAAGGATATGATAATAATAAAGGTTCCTATTAAACCAAAAGTGATCAGTAATTTACTTCTGAATTTTTTCATACTTACAGACTTAAACTTTTATATCCTTTTTTTTGAAGTTGGAAATTGTACAGGATTCCGTTCTCCACAATTTTCATCTCCTTGGGGACTTCCTCTTTATTCACCTTGAACTTATTCAACGAAAAGCCGCAGGCTACGAGTTCAACCCCCAGGTTTTCAGCTCTGGCTATAAATTCTTCCATTTGGGCAGGGTCGGTTATATCACCTATTTCTTTTCCACAGATGATCACTTCAAATTTCCCAAAATGTTCTCCATCTTCTTTTTTCAAGTTTTCAGCCGTAATAAGTATGGGCTGTAACTGCGGAACTTTTTTGGTGAGTACCACATAGTTATGTTTCATGTCCTGCTGTGCATTTACCTCAGTTCCTGCAAATAATGTAAGCATCAGTAAGATGCTGCTAAAAAATATCGTTTTCATATTATTTCGTTTTAAAAAGTTTATCTGTATCATTTATTATAAAAAACAGAAGGCCACCCAGTATTGCTATGTTTTTAAAAAGAGGCCCCAGTGTGTTTATTTGTCCTACCTGTACCGATAGGGTTATGGGTAGTAATACAAGTATTAATACGATTGCCGCCCATCGGGTCTTATATCCAATAAGGAATAAAAAACCTGCTGCCAGCATTACGATTCCGGAGAGAATTACAAGCCATTCTGGTTCGCCAAATAAGTAAGCGATACCTTTGAAGCTGGCCTGTTCAAGCCGGCGGACCGTTTTCTCAGTGTTGAGCAGATGATTGCTGCCTGCCACCAGAAAAATGCCACTAACCAATATTCGTAATAACTGAATGGAACGACGACTTATAAAAATTTTGTTCGTCATTATGTATGTTATTGTAATTGATAATTTGGTCTGAAATGGTATAACTAACCATTGCAAGAAACTAAAATCTCAACTACACTAACTTTGGAGGTGGTGAATGACTATCCAGATACAGATAGCTTAATTTTGAAGAATAAATGGTATTTTTCTCGAAGAACACCTCCGATAATCTAGGCGTCCAGGAAAAAATATTAAAATTGAATTGAGGAGTACAAAAACTGCTAATCTCAACCATCAAATTCTGATTCTCTACATTTTGAACAAACTCATACGTCTTCTCCTTATCAGAACTCAAAGCTTTTTTTTCGCAGTAAGGATTTACAAAAGAAATTGTCCCCTTTGACAGCAGGTTGATAAGACTTGCATCTACAATCAATAACTTCCCTAAAAATAGAGGGATCAGAAATAATGATATAAGAGCTTTTGTACTCATTGAAACAAACTTACAAATTGCTTAGGATTTAAAAGGTAACAAATGTTACACATAGAAAAGATAATTATAAATCTAGTACCACTAAACTGTTTCTTCGTAATGAAATTTTGCCATCCATTTCGAGGGTTTTAAGCAATCTTGAAATCACCACTCGAGAAGTATGAAGGTCGTAAGCGATCTCCTGATGGGTTATTTGTAAGGTTTCATTTTGATTGATTTTAGCCTTATCCCGGAGGTAATGCAGTAATCTTTTATCCATCCTAAAGAATGCTACAGAGTCAATAGCGTCTAGCATTTCCTTAAGTCTTAAACTATAACTCTGAAAAACAAATGTTCTCCAGGATTTATATTTTACAATCCATTCCTCCATTTTTCCTACAGGAACCATAATTAATTTCGTATCCTTTTCGGTAACCGCTTTTATATCACTTTTGCTTCTATTTAAACAGCAGGTAAGAGTCACCGCACAAGTATCCCCTCTTTCTAGAAAATAAAGTAATAATTCATCTCCATCGCTATCTACCCTTGAAATTTTTATAGCCCCATTCAGTAACAATGGTATTGAGATTCAGGATAGGTGATTTCTGATTTTAATATAGTAGTTTCCATTAACTTTTTCTTTTGTCGGTTACCTTATAACGTGTTGTGTTATTTGTTTGCTAAATTTCCATATCGCTTGTTCCAGCAAT
>Ga0098065_1000223_pt1 | contig 29598 bp, 21 predicted proteins | sample 25_taG_FD_75062 | JGI IMG/M metagenome (GOLD analysis project Ga0098065, IMG submission 75062) | Marine viral communities from Cariaco Basin, Caribbean Sea - 25_WHOI_OMZ | ecosystem: Environmental > Aquatic > Marine > Oceanic | place: Caribbean Sea: Cariaco Basin | collected 2014-11-08 | reverse complement strand
TCTGGATTAGAGAAAGACAGCTCACGCATAGCAAAGGTACGCTCAGCCAGCTTAATCAACACGACCCGCACGTCATTAGTAACGGAGATGAGCATGCTATAGATGTTGGAGAGCTGCTCGCGCTGGTTATTAGCAAAATGGTCTTCTAGACGCTTATTATTTTCAATACTGTCAGATAACTTCCCCATGGCCAGCGTATCTTTGACCAAGATAAAAATATCTTCGCCAAAATGACGTTGGATGTCTTGTAAAGAAATCAAGTTTTTACGGGCACTACGATAGAGCATCGCGGCCACTAAGGCATCTTCGTCTTGATATAAATAAGTCAAAATATCGGTCATGCCGATACCCGTCACATACGCCCCTGAGCGTTCGGATTCAGCTGTCGTCATCTGATTACGAATAAACTCACAGGCAGCGGTCAGCTTCGGCAGGTCTTCATAGCCGATACGTTTAGCGACCCCTTCTAGCCAAGCAGGAACATCAATATTTAAGGTATCCACATCCGCTACATCATTGTCATAGCTATACATATGGGGATCATTGGCCACCATAGGCTCTAATGATGCGCCGGTGATACTGGCTTTCAAGCGCAATTCGGCATCGGCAGAGGACCTTTGGAAATCCACCCCCTCCAAATCCAGCTCATCTGCATCCAAACGAGAGCGGTAGGCCGAACGGTCTAAGGTAGTGTGCAGTTTTCGCGTGGCCAACTGCTCTCTGATATCTGCAGGCATCTGCGCATAGGCATTGGCGGATTGTTGCGTGCGCTGATTGGCGACCAGCTGCGCAGCGAGCGTTGCACTATCAGCTTGTGTCTTTTGACCATCAACTAACGGCAATCCTTCGCGAATCTTGACCACGTTATGCTCCTTTTAGCGATATCAGCGGGCCACCCTAGTAAGGTCATGACCTCCCTTTATAAATTCAGGAAGTCAGGAGCTTAATCGCAATGATCAGTAAAAATGTTTTGGGCAGCTTTCAATAAATAGGAAAGCTCAGCCTTACAGGCATTTTTAAGCGATAAGCAGGGTAAGTCCTCTAATGGTGTATTGAATCTTACGATGAGTAATAAAAGTGCTGAGTTAAAACGACTTTATTGCTACTGGAAATAAGTGAAATAACACGGCTAATGTGCCGTTATAAAGTCATTTTGGCTCAGTAAAAACCATGTGTTTTTTAATAGTATTAGCAGAGAGATAAAGACCACTATTATATAGCGAAAGCAAGGGATAACTCTGCTGAATAAAGGTATCAATTCATAATTAAACAAAGAGTTATTAGCCCATTAAGGTAGCAGTCATAATCCGTCAAGCTAAGTGAAATAATACTAAAAAAGATAGTAATGATTAAACCGGCCATTTTCCAATAGCTGAGTTAGCCAGAAGTTAATTTAATAGTGAGTAGCGCCTAATAAGGTCTCATGCTAGCTAAAGACGTTACTGGTTTGGCAATAAAAGTATCAAGATAGGCGTAAAATACGCTCATCTAAGATGAGGCACATCATGGCGATAAGTCGTCGTTATTGCCTTGATAGGAGAGGGTGTTACGCAGTGCTGTCTTCGCTAGTATTATACAATTAACAGCAGCGAGTTGATGACCAAAATACTAGCTGCTAAACCATAGCCAGTTTGGTAATAAAAGCGACAGGCTCAAAGTAAAAGTGATATAAGCACTGTAATAACAAAGGTCTATTATACTAAGTAATGCTGAGAAAAACCATAATGGCATTCTGGATTAACTATTCAGAAATACCCACCCGCTAATTAAGCAATGCTCATAATTAAAAATTATTAACTTATCTGTTAAAATTTTCTATTTAAATATAGAATAGCCGCTAAACTACCTGTAGTCAATAAAAAAGTAGCGAGTTAGGGTAAGGAGCAGGTGGCTATAATGTGGCTTGACGATGTAAAAGGGTTAAATAGAGGGGTGCAGGTTAAATAGTAGTTATGGGATAAAATAATAAAAAACCGCTACTCACCTTAACAAGGTCAATAGCGGTTTTTTTTGTTCAAGCTGTGCTGAGCATAGCTTTTGTCTAAGGCATCTTAGTTTAAGCGTCTCTTATTTAAACTATTTTTCAAAGCGGGCGATAGACTCGACATGGCCAGTATGACAGAACATGTCCATAACGCCGGCATGAGTCAAGCGATAGCCTTGCTCGATAAGAGCTTTGGTATCACGAGCTAGTGTTGCCGGATTACAGGAGACATAAACGATGCGTGAGGCATTAAATCGGGGCAGGTATTGCATCACTTCCCAAGCGCCAGAGCGGGGTGGATCAATGAGGATAGCGTCAAAGCCTTGCTGCGCCCAAGGTTGCTCGCTAAAGTCTTTGGTCAAGTCCTGATTATAAAACTCAGTATTGGTGATGCCGTTACGTTGAGCATTATTAGCGGCGCGTTCCGTCATAGCGTCTGAGCCTTCCACCCCAATGGCCAGCCCTTGCGAGCCATCTTCGCCACCGACCAAACGGGCTAGGGGTAAGCTAAAGTTACCAAGACCACTGAATAAATCGAGCACGCGTTCGCCCGGCTTAAGGTCTAGCAGGTCGCAAGCGAGCTTGGTCATTTTACGGTTCACTGATAAGTTCACTTGGGTAAAGTCAGTGGGGATAAACTCGTAAGTAAGATTGAATTCTGGCAATTGATAATAGAGACGCCCGAATTGCTCGCTCATATCATCGCTGTCATGTAATTGCACGCGATGAATGCTGTCTGGGCCTTTAGGCTGCAAATATAACTGCCAATTACGAGCGGCAAAAAATACTTTGAGCTTGTCAATATCACTGGCAGGTAAGGGCTCAAGGTGACGAACGATAAGGGCCACGGGCTGCTTACCATCTGGCAAATCAGGCTGCGGCTCACCCATGGCAAGCTCTAACTGTGCAATTCTAGAACGCATCTCCAGCGAGCTAATCAGCGCCTTTAGGTTCTCCAGCTCTAAACCAATGCGCTCATCCAAGACGTAGCAGATATCGAGCGCGGCTAAGAAATTGCTGTTTCGCTCACGGAAGCCGACCAGTGCCGTTTCTTTTTTAGCGACATAGCGTACGCCCATTCGAGCTTTAGTACGATAGCCCAAGCGATCGCCCACTACTGGCGGCAACCAAGACTCAGGTTGTACACCAGCTTGATGCTGCAATAACTCGGCTAAGACGGTCTGTTTAAAGGCAATTTGACCTTCAGGCTGCCAATGCTGTAGCGAGCAACCGCCACACACACCAAAATGGGGACAAGGCGGCGTCTGACGTTCAGGGTTAGGGTTGGCCAACACGCTAACCACATCGCCTTCTTCAAAGCTAGCACGGCTATTGCTAATCTTAACGGCGACCGTCTCATGCGGTAAAGCAAAGCTAACGAAGACTTTTTTACCGTGTTTATCGGTGATATGGCCGTCTTCTTCACTAAAATCTTTGCCATAAATAGCCACACCGCGGCCATCATGGGACAGACCATCAATGTTAAAGGATAGGGGCGCCGCATCTTTCAAACGGTTGCGCACGCGAGCGCTAGGCTTGGATTGCTTTTTGCTGGGTGCTGCTGCAAGAGAGTTTTGAGCTTTTGAAGGGGTCGAATCGGTGGGTTGCATAAACCTGCCTTTGTATCAGTCGTAGCGCTAAAAATAGCGAAAAAATAATTAAGCATTCATTGCGGGCGATTTTACCACAGTGGCCAATAGAAGATTAAAAAAGCGGTGGCGTTAAGATAGTGAGTAGCTCTCTACTGCCAAGCTACTGCCAATCTTGCAAAAATGCTTGATGCCTAGGTGTGCCTTCTTCTGTGGCTTTATGGGTCAAAAAGTCTCTAGTTTGTGCCTGCCATTGCTCGAATACAGGACTCGCTATCACCCCGGTTAATCGTAACCAACGTAAATAAATCAGCCAAGTATTCATCACGTCGGATTCGCAATAGATCGTCAGGGCGTCCCAATCTTCATTGGCTACTAAATCTCCCACCATACTGCCATCGATATCGGTCTTGCCGGGCAATCCATATAGGCTAGCGACCACATCCATCGCCTCTCGCCGGCTGGCCCCATACTGACTGAATCTATCCATCAAATCTAGATGGCGGGTTTGGTAGCGGTTTACATAATTGTCAAAGCGCATATTTTTGATGCGTTCGCCTTCTTCAAACAACCAAGGGGCGGCTAAGTCATACTGCATGGCGCGATAAATCAGTACCGGAATATCAAACCCTGAGCCGTTCCAGCTGATCAGTTGCGGCAAGTTGTTGGTATCACTAAAGGCTCGAAAGAATTTGCTAAGGATGGCTTCTTCACTGAATTTATCCGCACTCAGAGAGAATAGAGAAAACTGACCGTCTTTAATATAGAGCGCAGAAATACACACAATACGCTGTAGCGGCAGGCGCATAAAGTCGTGTCCCGCCTCTTGCACTCGTAGGCTGGTTAGCGCTGATAAAGCATCCGTATCAGATAATTCCGCCAATTCAGGATAAATGCGACGCGCGCCTGCAACATCAGCAGTAGTCTCGATATCAAAGACAAGGATAGGCGTATTGGGAAAAGTAGCAGTAGTCATAGCAAAGTCTGTAGTCAAATAAATTAAGCGGAATCAAGGAGAAGAGATATCAGATAAACGAGGCGATCAGTGTTGTAACCTGGCACAACTCACTGGACTGTTTCGGTGAGACACTAGTTTAGTGGCGTACTAAGCAGTAGGCCTTTAAGGCTAATAGGGCTTTAAGTCTAATAAACCCTTAAGTCACAAGGTAAATGACAGAGGACTACTAGCGCAGGTCTTCAATATAGCGGACTAATAGCAGCGGGTATAGCTCAGCGTGCTATTAGTCTTCTGCTTGACAGTGCTATGGTCTAGTCTTAGTCCGCTACGGTATACAGGCCAGTAGATAAGTAGCGGTCGCCACGATCACAAACGATAAAGGCGATAACTGCATCCGGTTGCTCTTGCTGAATTTCAGCGGCTACTTGTAAAGCGGCCCAAGCGGCAGCGCCAGAAGATACACCAGCTAGGATGCCTTCAGCACGCGCAAGCTTACGCATATAAATTTCGGCAGTCAGCTGGCTCACATCCATAATGCGATCGACGACGCTGGCATCATAAATCTCGGGACGATACTCAGGGGCCCAGCGACGAATCCCAGCAATAGAGGCCTCTTCGGTAGGCTGTAAGCCGATGATTTGTATATTAGGATTCTGCTCTTTTAGATATTTACCCGTGCCTGAGATAGTGCCGGTCGTGCCCATCGAGCTGATAAAATGGGTGATACGCCCTTGGGTTTGCTGCCACAATTCAGGCCCCGTGGTTAGGTAATGCGCCTCGCTATTGTCTGGGTTAGCAAATTGGTTGAGCACGATACCGCGGCCTTCTTTCTCTAACTGTAAGGCTTGATCGCGAGCGGCTTCAATGCCGTCATCCACTTCAATCAAAGTGGCACCGTAAGCCGCCATGGCATCTTTACGTTCTTGCGTCGAGTTGGTCGGCATCAGCAGAATCATCTCATAACCGCGCATGGCTGCGACCATGGCCAAAGCGATGCCTGTATTACCACTAGTGGCTTCAATTAAAGTATCACCAGGTTTAATCTCGCCACGTTTTTCGGCTTGAAAAATCATGTTAAAGGCAGGGCGGTCTTTAACGGAGCTGGCTGGGTTATTGCCTTCAAGTTTTGCGAGAACTTGCACGCTATCCGCAATATTTTCTTGCTGCGGTAAGCGCTGCAAACTGACTAGGGGAGTATTGCCCACGCAGTCGGCTAAAACGGTAATATGCTGAGTAAAGTTGTTATTATTTGCAGTATCGGCCATGAAACATCTCGGTCAGTTGGCTAAGGAATGAGGATGAGCGTAGCTTGGGTTGGCAGCAGCGTAATTTAATACTTGCTTGAGCCGTAGCTCATAGACGCTAAAGGGCGTAAAACTGGCAGAATTATATCATTTACCGCAGGGTGCTGTCGTTGCCAAATCTTGTACGAGTGTAAGCACCCTAAGGTCTCTTTAATAGGAGGCAGGCAAGCTTAGTGACTGGCTTAACTATCTTTTACTTTCCTTTTTCGCCTTCTGCCAAATGCTATAAAACCCTGTTAGACTAGCACCGTGGGCCGATTTAAGCTCTGATAATGAGGAGTAGCGATGACCTATTGACTAGTAATAGTCATCGCACAGGCTCCTATAGCGCTATAACTGTTCCGGTATTAACCGAGAAAGTCTTAGGGCTATCCCTATAACATTGTTATCCCATAATATCGCTACATCCACAATGTCTAAAAAATCTCGCAGCATTTTAATAGAGCGACAGCAATGGCTTCTGATAAACGTATTGGATTTAGTAGTGCCTACGGTCAATTGATACTCTTGGTCTTTTTACCAATTTTGGTATTGGCCATGGTCGGCGGCGTTTTGGTATTCTATGAGGGCTCACGGGCTAGTCGCTCAGAACAACAAGCACAAGCGGAAGCAGTACTGGTCCGGCATAAACCGATGCTATCGCAGGCTCTAAATGATACTTTCGGTCAAGATGTCTTTACCGAGACTGACGGTATTGATGCCAGCGATGACAATCATATGGCAAACAGTACTGAGCTGCCCAATACCGCCGACACTGAGCAAGGTGGTGATAATACAAACGCCGTTAATGCGACCAAAACTAGAGAAGCAAAGGCAGACCCGCGTTGGTTTAGTCTACGCACTAAATTAGGTCGAGTGCAGTCAGATCGCCATGTGCAACGGGCGGCGTTTATTGATGAGCAGGGTCAGGTGCTGCTCTCTGTAGGGTATGCGACCGATAAACCTTGGCCTTGGTTTGATAGTAAATTAGAAGTGGTTGACGCGGCAGAGTCAGTCATTGGTACTGCTTATGGCACTTACGTCGGGCAAGTCGATGGCCGTAGAATATGGCTAATGGTCGATATGGACAATGAGCCGCTGCATATTGCCCGCTACCGGATTGCTTTAGCCCTAGCAATCACTGGGCTGTTAACCTTACTAATCTTGCTACTGAGTCTAAATATTTATGCCAAACGCTGGATTACGCCCATCTATGAGATGCGTTTGCAGCTGCAGCGCACCCAAGTCGATACGCTCTATAAGTCGATGCCTATTGTGTCTAATGGCGAGCTTAATTTATTGCAGCAAGACTTGGTCAAGACCTTACGCCGTTTGCATATCAGTTTTCAGGATTTAAAAGACCATGCCGAGCAAACCGAAGATGACCTACGCGTGGCCTTTGATGAGATGGAGATGCAGAACATCTCTATCCGCGATGCTCGTGATGCGGCAATCTCTACCAGCCAAGCCAAGTCTGCTTTTTTGGCCAATATAAGCCATGAATTGCGCACCCCGCTCAACAGTATTGATGGTTTTATCAACTTGCTATCGCGTAACGGTAATTTGAATGCTGAACAAGAATTATATGTACAGACCATTCGCAAATCTTCTGCGCATCTTCTAGCCTTGGTCAACGATGTTTTAGATTTTTCTAAAATCGAAGCCGGTAAGCTAGTATTAGACCGCCATGAATATAACCTTTATGACACTATTTATGATGTGGCCGATATGCTCTCGCCAGTTGCGGCAGAAAAACGCCTGCGTATGGGGGTGCTCTTTTATGACGATGTGCCCAAACATATTATCGGCGATGCGTTGCGTCTCAAACAGGTACTGACGAATCTGCTCGGCAATGCGATTAAATTTACGGACAGCGGTGAAGTGCTCATCCGCGTAAGCCTAGATGATTATAAAGACAACCAGCTGATGATTGCGGTACAAGATAGTGGTAAAGGCATCACCGCTGAAGACCAAAAATTATTATTTCAGAGCTTTAGCCAAGGCGACCCTTCTATTACCCGTCAGTATGGCGGTACCGGTTTAGGCTTGGTCATCTCCAAACAGTTAACACGCTTAATGGGTGGCGATATTGGCTTTTTTGACAATGCGAAGGAAAATATTGCCAAGCAAGGCTCTACCTTTTGGTTTAGCATGCCCGCGCAAGTTGATGTGTTAGAGGCGGTAGAAGAAGTGCATATGCCACTGCCTGTATTAGCGCCGCTATCAAATGCAGGCGATGAGTTTCATTTGTTGGCTTGGATTAATCATCCGGCTTCTATGCAGGTGCTCAAAGCCAGTTTGCGAGCTTTACCCATTCAGCTGACCCAAGCCAACTCTTTACCGGGGGTCTTGGAGTCGCTAAAAGAGCACGGTAACTATTGGGATTGGGTCATCGTAGATAACGATACGCAAGACGATATGATGGCACTGCTTAAACAAATTCGTTTGCATTACCAAGGCAAGTTAGCTGTATTTGGCTATCAGGTCAGCTCAGACCAACGTTTGCTCGAGCGCTACCACGCCAATGGCTTGTATGAGCCGTTAGATAAGTGCCAGCTTTATAGAATGCTCGACTCGCAGACCCCGCAGCAGACCTTACTCTTACCTGAAAAGCGCTGGCAGGGCATCACTGTATTGGCAGTCGATGATCATTTGCCCAATCTCTTAGTGCTGGATGCACTGCTCACTGAGCTGGGTATTAAGGTGGTGACAGCCAATAGTGGCTTTGAGGCTATTGAATTGGTGAGTAAGCAACAAGCGGCCGCCAAATCGGGTAAGACTGCCTTAACCAGTGACGCAGAAGAGGAGGCGACGGCTGGTAAGGCGACGGGCTCTAGAAAAACGCAGAATCTTTATACCACGCGTAACCATGAAGACCTCAACCAAAGTGCTGCTAAGGTCTTAGAAATACCAGAACGTATCGATTTGATTTTTATGGATATTCAAATGCCACGTATGTCTGGCCGTGAAGCGGCTGAACAGATTCGCAAAATTGAAGATAGCAAGAACCGTATCCCCATCATTGCTTTAACCGCACATGGGCTCTCTGACGAGCGTGACCGCCTAATCGCCGCGGGTATAGATGATTACGTGGGCAAGCCTATTAGCCAACCGCAGCTGCTACAAGTACTGCAAAAGTGGCTGGGCCGCTCAGCGAATGCAAGGGGCGAGATAGCAGGGCAACTCGCTGTGACTAATGCAGATGACAAAGCGAACTTGCCTGTTGGCGTGACTTATAACCGCACTGAAATGGGGCAGCAGTTAAGCTCTGATAGGGGGGCGAACCAGGAGCAAGGCCTAAATGCCCTACCCATTATCGATTGGGAAGATGCTTTAACCCGCTCAGCCAATAAGCCAGAGCTGGCGGCAAAGCTATTGTTTATGATGGTTGATAGTATCGAGCAGGAAAAAATCGACTTAGCGCAGGCATGGGAAGATAAAGACCGGTCGGCACTGGCGCAGATAGCACACCGAATATTAGGCGCGAGTCGTTACGCTGGCGTGCCACAATTGCGTAAAGCCAGTCAAGACTTAGAGGATAAATGCCTACTAAATACTCAACACACTACCCCAGCACAGTTTGCTATGTTGCAGCCCAGCTATGAAGCTTTGCAAGAGTCGTTAGATAGATTGTTAAGCGTCGACTTATCGGCCCATACTGAGTTGAGTTACCATAAGCTGAGTGAAAATGACATGACTTGGAAAATGATATAAGTGCGAGTGGTTAAAGTAGGAGTGCCATGAACAGTGGTGGTTGTTATGAATAAGATAGTGACTTTGTATCGACTCTTAGATAACGGTATAGAAGAAATATATCTTGTGAAAATAGTGACTTAGCCGTATGCGTTTGCCTTTTTTGCTATAAATACTGCTATGTTGTACTGGACGCTCCCATTCAAATTTAAGGTTTTCTTTAAGGATACGGCTCATGTTTAAAACGCACAAAAGAACCGACTATAAAACGCTGCTAGTTACCACGGATAAAGACAGTGGCATCATGACAGTCACGCTCAATCGTCCTGAAAAGAAAAATGCCATGAGTTTTGCCATGATGCATGAGCTGATTGCGGTGGCTAAAAGTATTGGTGATGATAAGAGAGTAAGAGCCGTTATTTTAACAGGAGCCGGCGGTAGCTTTTGTTCTGGTATCGATTTGGGCGACTTAAATCAACCTAAGAACCAAGCTTTTGCGCTGTGGGAATTGCTTAAGCCTTGTCAAAGTCTATTTCAGCGAGCCTGTTTGGTTTGGCGTGATGTACCCGTTCCCGTTATCGTCGCTATGCAGGACTACTGTTTAGGCGCAGGGCTGCAGTTGGCTTTAGCGGCAGATATTCGAGTCAGTCACAGTAATTGCCAGTTTGCGGTGATGGAAGCCAAATGGGGCTTAGTGCCAGATATGGGGCTGACTCAAGCCGCCTACGGTATTGTTCGCGCTGATATTCTAAAAGAGTTGGCTATGACGGCGCGCATATTACCTGCTGGGGAAGCCCATAAATTGGGGTTAATCAGCCATATCGATGACGAGCCTATGCAGTACGCTATGCAATTAGCTAAAGAGCTTACTGCACGATCCCCAGATGCTGTCCTTGCCAGTAAGCGCGTCATTAATCGCATGTATAAGCAATCGCCGATCACTCTATATCAAGAAAAGCTGTGGCAAATTAAGCTGATGCTCGGTAGCAACCGCAAGCTTGCTTTGAAAAAGGTAAAAGATGCTAGTGTGAGTTATGGCAAACGTCAGTTCCGATAAATAACAGCGATAACAGAAAAATACGCTATTAACACCAAGGGGTAAGGATAGGTAGGAAGTATTGATAGGGTTAGGGAGTCTCAAGGTTATAGACAACAAATCGCTATAGAAGCGGCTGTACTCGTAACTATAATGCCATGTTCTTTAGGGAGCAGTTTCGTTATATTAAGATATTCCCTTATCTTTCACGTCCATTAGTGCCTCTGCACTAGTGGCGTTTTACTTTTTTTAAATGGTCTTCAATTATAAGACGGCCTTCAAGAGCGTGTTATATGTCCCAAAATGATAGCAATCCCTCCAAGCCCAATTCTAAGCCTGCTTCTATAGTACAACCCGGTCTACCTGACCCGTCACAACGCGTTCGTTCAGCCGATTTGCCTGTCGCTTGGATTATGATGCTAGGGTTGATAGTCGCCGTGGGTCCCTTATCTATCGATATGTATCTCCCGGCACTCCCGGCAATGGCAGACAGCTTTGGCGTGCCTACCGCCTTTATTGCCAACTCCGTACCCGCTTATTTCGTTGGGCTAGTATTCGGCCAACTGTTTTACGGCCCCTTTAGTGACCGTGTTGGTCGCGTCAAACCGCTTTATATTGGTATGACCGTCTATGTGATAGCCTCTATCATTTGTGCGACCACGACCAATGAGTATGTCTTGTTTGCCGGGCGTACCCTACAGGCCTTAGGGGCTTGCGTAGGAGCAGTAGTGACGCGAGCGGCTATTCGTGATCGTCTTACAGCCCGTCAAACGGCCAAAGCTTTTTCCATTATGATTTTAGTGATGGGACTGGCGCCTATCTTAGCACCGTCGCTGGGGGCGTTATTTTTAAGGTTCTTTAGTTGGCATTCGATCTTTTGGTTCTTAGCGGCCTTTGGTCTATTAAACCTAGTACTCACTAAGCTATTCTTTTTTGAGACCTTACCGGTAGAAAACCGTAATGCCCGCCCTATTAAAGAGGTCTTCAGCCAATACTGGAACCTGTTAGGAGACAACCGCTTTAGTTACCCTGCTATCGGTGGGGGCCTACTTATGGGAGCGATGTTTGTCTATATCAGCGCGGCCTCTGAGCTGCTGATGGACACTTACGGCATCTCTGCCACCCACTTTAGTTGGATATTCGGGATGAATGCTGCCGGGTTTGTGGGTTTGACGCAGCTGAATCAATGGCTCACGAACCGCTATCGTATTTTAAGTCTGCTGCGGTTTGGCGCTGTTATGCAAGTCATAGCCTCAGCAGGGTTGTTCATCTTAGGTATTTTCTTTGGGCAAGATGCTTGGTTGCCGCTAGTCTTAGTCTGTATCTTTTTCTGTATTGCTGGGTTAGGGCTGACTCAGCCCAACTCTTCTGCTATCGCATTAGCTTTTCAGCGGCATCGTGCCGGTATGGCCAGTGCCTTACAAGGCTCGTTAATGTTTTCGGTAGGTATTTTTGGCGGTCTATTACTCAACTTATTTCCTGTAAATCCAGTATTGAAACTGGGTATTACGATGTTTGTGTTGATGAGTTTAGGGTGCTTAATGATCTGGCGTATCGATAGCAATCTTAACTTGGATGATGCGGATAAATAGATTTTTTAATAGTTTGTGTATATATATTTAATAGTACTCCTCTAAATAGAGGGGTATTTTTTTGTCTGATGAAAAATGAAGTACCTTTATTTCACGTCAGTAATAGGATGGAGGTGCTTACACGGATTAACATAAAGATATATTAATAAACCATAGCTGAAAAATTATAGAAAGATAAAAATATATTTTTTATAATTTATAATGAATTAAAAGTTAATATTATTTAATTAATTAGAATTAGGAGAATAACGCATTTTATTATATTACTTGATAATAGTTTGCTGTTATTTGTATTAATTGAAACAAATGTTAGTCCAAATAAAATTATGATAATCAAATAATTAAAAAATAAATAAGATAAGGGTTTAAAGCATAACAATTGTCTGACTTATTATTTGTATTTGACTAAATATAATTTGATAATTAAATTCATATTGTTTTTAATCCCATAATTAAAATAGTAGATTTTTTAAATAATAAGGTTTGATTTTACTTTTACACTAAATTACAATGCCTTTCATGAAATTTTGATAAAGCCTTAAATGCTATATGTTGTCTATAAAGTTTTAGGCAAATCTTTTATTTATTAAAGCTATTTTATAAACATGTTGTTTATGAAATTATTTTTATAGCGATTAATTGGTATAAAGATTTCGATAAAAATTATTTTCCTGCGGATTTTAAGATAACAGCATCTAAAGATTCCTTACTTCAGAATATTATTAAAATTTCTGAATCTTATTTCTATTAACGTCAATTATAAAAGCTCTTTTACAGAGCTTTATTAATTATGCACGCCTATTTTAAAGACAATATATGTATTTACGCTCAGCGTTAATATCGTTATTGATAACTATAATTAAGTGTAAGGAATTTTTATGAGAATCGTCTATCAACTGCTACCCGTTATATTGAGTGTAGGCTTAATCAGTTGTAGCCAGCCAGAGTTTTCAGAAAATCTGCAAACGGCTGAAGCGACTAATAATAAGAAAGAAACCTTCGTCAGTAAGTTACCAGACTCTGCTCCTATTATTAAAGTGGCTACTACAGGAACCATGCCTCCTTTTTCTTTTCAGGACGATTATGGAAATATGCAAGGCATTGATATTGATGCTATTCGTGCTATTGGAGAGACGCAAGGGTTCAAAGTCGAGTTTTATACAGAAACTTGGCAAAATATGTTCGATAGCGTGGAGTCGGGCAGCCGTGATTTAGCCATATCCGGTATTTCGTATAAAGTCGATCGTGATGCCAGATATGGCCTGTCAAACTCTTACTTCTTTAACCCTTCAGCCATTATGTACGCTAAAAGTAATTTAACTATTAATGGACTGTCTGATTTAAAAGGCCTACATGTCGGCGGTATGGAAGGGACCAAGCAAGTGGATCAGGTCAAAGAAATGGGCGGTTATAGCGATCTCTCTACTACAGTGACTACTTTCTTATTATTTGAAGATTTATTGCAAGGCAAGGTAGACGCTATTGTACAAGATTTGCCTTTATTACAATATACCGCAGCAAATCATCCTGAACATAAAGTGGTCATTGTGCCTTACGAAGATGAAAGCAATCCTGCCGCACAGCAGGTTATCTTAATGGCCAAAGGGAATGACTCATTAATAGCCCAAGTCAATGAAGGTATTGCCAAGCTAAAAGCTTCTGGTGAATTTAAGAAGATAGAAGACAAATGGTTGAGTGCCTCGAGTGCCGATACCGCAGCTAATAAACCACCTGTAGAGCAAAAATAGGAATTATGAGCATGGCAATGACTAATAATATTGATAGCAAACGCTATCGTGGGTTGATTATTTCGATCACCCTGTTCTTAACCTTGATTGGCGCACTGCTGGCATTTACCTTCTTTACTTCAAGCTTACTTGAGCGTAATACCTCATTAATCGATGAGACCAACAAAGTTGCTAATGGCGCTCAGTCCGTTATTAAGGACCTATTTAATCTTGATAACAGTTATGGCGAAGACACTAAGTCACCGCATATTCAAAGGGTATTGAAACGACTTCAAGATAACTCGAATATGATCTCTTCAGCCTTGGTAGCTATTAGAGAAGGTGGAGAAACTACTAGCGGCAGTGGCAAAGGCAATCAGCTGCCTAAGATTGACTCAGAAGTGACATTGGCCAAAATCCAAACTGCGCAAAGCGAATGGGATTTATTAAAGCCTAAAGTGGATGCTTATTTGGTAGACGCAGATAACGTCTTAGTGGATTCATCAGATGAGTTAACCCAAGCGGTTGAACAGGCAAAAACCTCTAGTTTGCTAATCAACGAATCGTTAGACGATTTGACAGATGATGTATTCTTAAGTGCTCAACGCCAAGCTGAAACGATTCGTTTAGTACAGATCCTTGGGGTAGCCGCCATCCTAGCTTACTTCCTGATCTTCGTATTCTTCTTTGTCCGTCGTCTGCGTGCTTCTGATGCAGAAGCTTTAGTGGCGCGTCGCGAAACCCAAGAAATTATGCAAACGGTTAGCACTGGTCTATTCCTATTAGATAAAGACTTAAATATTGGTCAGCAACACTCCAAAGCCTTAGAAGGTATCATTGGTACAGACCGCTTGGGTGGTGAAAACTTTACCAATATTTTACGTGGACGTATTTCAGATAAAGATTTGAATACCACGCGTCAGTTTATTGAACAGCTGTATAACCCTCGTGTGAAAGAAAAGTTGGTGGATTCTTTAAACCCGTTGCATAAAGTCATGCTGCACAACACGTCGGCTGAGCAAGCGAATGACAGCCGTTACCTTGACTTTAAATTTTCACGCGTCTATGAAGGCAAGGATATTGCCCGTATTTTGGTCAACGTGAATGACGTGTCTGATGCAGTACGTTTAGAGGAGCGCTTAGAGCAAGAGCGCGCGCAGAATGACATGCAGATTGAGATGCTGACCACTATCTTGAATGTTGAGCCGAAGATTATTAATGAGTTCATCGGTAATACTAAGCAGCATATCGAAAAAATGAATAACATTCTTAAAAATCCAGGCAGCTCACAGTTCGAGCTCGAAGCGAAATTGAAAGCTATTTACCGTGAGATGCACAGTTTAAAAGGCGAAGCATCTGCCCTGAAACTGCATAGCTTTACCAATATCGCCTCAGAAGCTGAAGACAAGCTGTATGCTATGCAAAACCAAAGCTCGCTGTCAGGTAACGATTTCCTACCACTAGCGGTGCATTTAGATGACTTGCTCAGCTTATCTAACACTATTGAGACTTTAGGGGAACGCATCAACCAAGCTTCTCCCGCCAGTAAGGTGCCTAGTAATAGCCCAGCTGCAGTGACTCCTGTAGCGACGAGTGTGGCAGCGACACCGGCTCAGCCAGAAGCACCGGCTGGCTTCAATATGAGTTTTGCGAAACCAGATAGCAGCTTAGAGACGTATTACCAAGCGTTTGCTCAGGAAATCGCGGCGCGTCAGCATAAGCAAGTACAATTGACAGTGACGGGTTTTAACGACGCGACTATTCCGCAGAAGCTGCAACCTATCGTAAAAGAGATGGCTATCCAATTATTAAGAAACGCTATTGTTCACGGTATTGAGTCCCCTAGACAACGGGAAGCTAATGGCAAACCGACTCAAGGTTTGGTGAGCTTAACCGCGAAAGTCGCTGAGCAACAGCTAGTACTCTCTATCCAAGACGATGGCGAAGGCATTAACTATGACAACATTCGCAATAAACTGGTCACTGCAGGCCGTTATAGCACGGAAGAAGCTATAGGCTTGACTGAAAACCAATTGCTAGCGGATTTATTTGCTTCCGGATTTACTACCCGTGATATAGCTGATGAAGATGGTGGGCGGGGAGTCGGCCTAGATATCATTAAGGAACGTGTTAAAGAGGCACACGGACAACTTAATGTGAATAGTGAAAAAGGCAAAATGACTCAGTTTACGATTATATTACCTATCGCCTAGCTATAGACTGGGTATCGAGTCTACCCAAACACACTTCTTGCACAAGATAAGGATGGAACCTTTGCGGCGTTATTACCGCGCTTTTAATAACCGCTGATCTAAGAAATGCTTGGACTAGCGAGAATTAACAAGACTTGTGCAGGAAGGCTTATAAATAAGATTAATTTAGGGAAATCCCAGTTATGTTTAAGTTAATGGTAGTAGATGATTCCAATATTATTAGAAATCGGATTCAGCGTGCTTATAACTCTGATAAGTTTATGTTAGTGGCTACCGCTACTAGTGGTGTGGAGGCTATTGAGAAGTTCAATACGCACTACCCCGATGTGATTACGATGGATTTGACCATGCCGCATATGGATGGCCTAGAGTGCATCGAAAAAATCGTAGCTATTAATTCAGAAGTCCGTATCTTAGTCGTCTCAGCTTTATCGGATAAAGCGACCGGTATAGAAGCCTTGTCATTGGGTGCTAGCGGGTTTTTGACCAAGCCTTTTTCAGAAGAAGAGTTGGTAGAAGCTCTCGACGAACTTATGCAGGACTAATTATGAAAGAACAAAAGCTACAAATATTTCTGGATATTATCAAAAATTACTTTGATCAGTTGACGGCCGCTGAGTTAATCGTGGACACGCCTTATCTGCTAGAAAATGAGCAGCCAAGAATCCTTGACTATACAGGAGTTATCGGTATATCTGGGACCCAAAAAGGGGTGGTCTACTTTACCGCTAGCCAAGCTTTGCTTGAAGGCATTTTAGACAGTTTTGGAGAAGCCGATAAAAGCGAAGCCAATTACGTCGATTTAGTGGGGGAGGTTGCCAATACGGTCTCAGGCAATGCGCGCAAGGAATTCGGCCATGAGTTTCATATTTCGGTACCCTTTGTCTTTAGTGGCTCACCGCAAAGCGTTATTCTTCCAAAAAATGAACGTTCCTTTATCATTCCGATTACTTGGCAGTCGCAAGTGGGTGAAATTGTTATATGCCTACAAGTCTAATTGCGGGCTTACCTTTGAAGAGTGACAGATTATGGTTAAAGCAGAAAAGCTAAGTGTATTCGTCAATTCCGTTGTGGCTTTTTTTGCTCAGCTTGGCGAATCTTTGACAGATATTGATACCCCTTATTTGCATGATAATGCTACCCCAATAGGCTATGACTATAGTGGTGTTATTAGAATTACAGGGCCATTGCAGGGCAGCGTGTATGTTAGTGCGCCCAGTACGATGCTAAGAGCGTTGCTCACGGTAATGGGTGAGCCTGATAGCTCTTTAGGGATTATGAAAGACTTATTGGGTGAAATTGCCAATACGATATCAGGTAACGCTAGAACGGAGTTTGGGTCGGATTTTATTATCTCGCCACCCCAAGTCATGGATGGGGTACCCAATCAGGCTTATCTACCTAAAGACCGACGCAGTTATATTATTCCTCTACACTGGCGCGGCTATAATGCGGTTATTGGCATCTGTATTGCCTAGTTTGCACACGTTATGAACGAGGATAATAAGGCTATACCTGCGCTTGGTCGTAAGGTAGCGGGGGTCAAATTATATCTGGTTTATGCTCCTCAGACTGTGATATAATACACGCCATTAATTATAGGCTAAGACCGTGAATTACGCCTAATGCGTGGATTTGCTCTTATCTTTATAATTACAGCTCATTTAAAGTTAAGCCTCATGACTGTATGAGGCTTTATTTTTCTTAAGCATCATGAGTATAAAAAAAGTACTCATATTTAGTTGTAAACCCACCAACCAATGACACACACATCACCATAAAAAACCACTGGGTGTTCGTTGACTTGATTAATCTGTCCTATAGTAATCTATGATTATCATTATGCAGATGCGTGTCGATGAATCGGTCGTTTTGTGATGTGGAGGCATAACCCATCTTAAAGGATATTTAGACATGGCAAATCAGAACCCTACTCAAATCGCAATGCGTGACTTGCTACAAGCCGGCGCTCACTTTGGTCACCAAACTCGTTTTTGGAACCCAAAAATGGGTCCTTACATCTTTGGCGCGCGTAACAAAATCCATATCATCAACCTTGAGCACACTGTTAAAGCTTTCAACGAAGCTTTGACTTTCGCAAACGGTCTAGCTAGCAAGAAAAACAAAGTATTGTTTGTTGGTACAAAACGTGCCGCTAGTAGCATCATCCGTGAAGAAGCTCGCCGCGCTGGCATGCCTTACGTTGACCATCGCTGGTTAGGTGGTATGTTGACTAACTGGAAAACACTACGCCAGTCAATCACTCGCCTAAAAGAGCTAGAGAAGCAGTCTGAAGACGGTACTTTCGCTAAGCTTACTAAGCGTGAAGCGTTAGAGCGTACCCGTGCTATGGAGAAGCTTGAGCGCTCTCTTGGCGGTATCAAAGACATGGGCGGCCTACCTGACGCTATCTTCGTAGTGGACGTGGATCATGAAGCGATCGCTATTAAAGAAGCTAAGAATTTGGGTATCCCAGTTATCGGTATCGTGGATACTAACTCTAACCCAGATAACGTTGATTACGTTATCCCAGCAAACGATGATGCTATCCGTGCCGTGACTCTATATGTGAGTTCAATGGCTGACGCTATCATCGCTGGTAAAGAGTATGCACAGACTCAAGCTGGTGGCGCTCCTGCAGAGCAAGAAGCTCCTGCTGAAGAAGAAGCACAAACTGAAGCTGCTGCTGAAGCACCAGCTGCTGAGTAATCATTCAAAGTACCATTAAGGACTTGCGCTCATTACGGCGCAGACCTAATGCCCTACTGAAATGATTATCCAGGTGTAAGCACCGTTGTGACAGGCATGATATAGGCAACTTATCATGCCTTGTCATTAATGGGACATTCAACTGCTTTATACTGCGCTAAACTGGGGCTACATTAGCCTTTCATTAAGACGCTATACAGTAGTAACCACCTGATATTGCTAATATTATATTAATAGGTCTGTTATCAAGACAATACAGAGTTATTAGTCTATTAAAGCTACTGTGCTGTTTAACTTTCATCACCGCTACCACTAGGGCTGATTCGAGAGTAATGTTAAGCAGCTTAGTGGTATTTAACCCTATCACTTATAACCCCATAGAGGTGTTCTAATGACACAAATATCTGCCAAATTAGTAAAAGAATTGCGTGATCGCACCGGCCTAGGCATGATGGAATGTAAAAAAGCACTCCAAGAAACTGAGGGCGACGTCGAAATGGCGATCGATAACTTGCGTAAATCTGGTCAAGCAAAAGCCGCTAAAAAAGCGGGTAACATTGCTGCTGACGGCGCAATCATCATTGCTCAAAAAGACGGCAAAGCGTTAATGTTAGAAGTTAACTGCCAAACTGACTTCGTAGCTAAAGATGCGAACTTCACTACTTTTGCAGAAAAAGTAGCTGAAATCGCTCTAGAAAATAACACTACTGACGTAGCGGCTCTAGCTGACATGCCTTATGGCGATGGCCAGACTGTTGAAGAAGCTCGTGTTACTCTAGTTCAGAAAATCGGTGAAAACATCCAAGTACGTCGTGCTGAAACTATCGAAGGCGCTAACCTTGCGTCATATCGTCATGGTCTACGCATCGGTGTTGTCGTATCTTTCGAGGGCGGCACTGAAGAGACTGGTAAGAGCCTAGCGATGCATATCGCTGCTTTCAACCCAGTAGCTATTGATGATACTGATGTTCCTGCTGATATCTTAGCTCGCGAAAAAGACATCATCGAAGCTAAAGCTCGTGAGTCTGGTAAGCCTGATAACATCGTTGAAAAAATGATCGAAGGTGGCCTACGTAAGTACCTAGAAGAAGTTACTTTACTTCGTCAACAGTACGTTATGGACAACGACAAGAAAGTTGGCGATGTTCTGAAAGCTGAAGGCGTAAAAGTATTAAGCTTCAAACGTCTTGAAGTTGGCGAAGGCATCGAGAAGAAGCAAGAAGATTTTGCTGCTGAAGTTGCTGCTGCTCAAGCGGCATCTGCTGCTCAATAAACTACTTTTTACGAAGTTAGCCGTAGTATAAATAAGAAGCCCACGATTTATTTCGTGGGTTTTTTTATGCCTAGGTTTTATCACTCTGATACAGGCAGTTCACTAAAGATTTGCTACAGAGTCACTGGTATCAAATTGTGCCTGCCTCAGTCATATTATGGCTTCTTGCCAGAAAATTATAGTAGTGATCCGCTAAGTGGCTGTTTTAACTAGGATTGAGTAGAGACATTATTTAGTCTGGCCAATCTTTTTACTGTCCTCGCTCATTACCCCACCCAACTGACATTGGGCTTGGGTTAAATCATAAACCGTCTCGCTATACGCATATTCTATGCTGAGACCTCTTCTAAAATCCCAAGGGGCTGTGGGCTGACTGGTTGCCCATAAGCCACGCTGTTGATTACGAGCGAGTACTTCGGCATTCGCATAAGCTAAGCGGTCATATTCGAGCTGTCCTTGTTGATAATACTTGTAATGCCACGCTGCTCCTTGCCTGATTTGGTTGAGGTTACAGTCACTACCATCGGCTATTACTTTGCCCAATAGCCTGCCGTAACGGTCTTTTTCCGTCCATTCGATAGTCACCTTGGCATCGTCTACGCATTGCTGTAAGGCCTGCGTGCTGTGCTTGCCATAGTCTTGCTTAGATTCTGGGGCATCTATACCCAACAAGCGAATGCGTTCAGACTGCCCACTCAGAGGGATAACTTCTACCGTATCGCCATCTATAACCCGCACGCTCTTTGCGGCTATTATTGCCCCTATATGGGCGCAAGTGGCCTTAATGTGAAGGTCAGTGATATGAGAATCAGCGATGTGACGCTCGTTGATGTAACGGTCGTTCATGGCCTTTGGGCAGGGCTGATTTATGGGCAGCGGTTGTGCTTTAGTTTGATGGTCGGCGCTTGGCGTATTACTGCCACAGGCTATTAGCGTCGCTGCCAAACTGCTTAGGCCTATTTTTATACAGTTCACGCTAGCCTCCAAGGCATAAATTTGTACCCTTATCTATATCGTCGATAGTTATAACTCTTGGATATAAGCAATTAATAAACGCTTAATAACTCATTAATATAATTATACTTTTATATTAATGCTCACTGTAGTGTATACGAGATGAAGGAGCAACCATAACCGTGGCTGATTCTTTGAAAAGAGCTACTTTAGGCTAATGCTAGGAGATAGGGTTAAAGTAATTTTGTAGGAAGGAGAGCTTAGCGCCTTGGCATTGAAGGCAAGCGTTGAGACAGGTCTGTAGATATAGATAAATAGTTAATTAGTTAATTAGTTAATCTATTCCGCCTCTAGTCCACAAAAAGGCCAGCTTAAGATAAGCTGGCCTTTGCTAAGTTAGAGCTTTAACGGGCTACTAGAACTTAATGGGCTACTAAGACTTAACGCAGTGCTTCATAGGCAGATTTAGTATAGCTGCTAGAGCCACTGCTAATCTGGCCACCATTGCTGACAGTCGCATACGAGACTGGTTGAGCGCTGTAACCGTTATAATTGTTATTATAATTGCTAGTAGCGCTAGGGGTGTTGGAGCTGCCTGCTAATAAACCGGAGTCATTTTTATACAGACTATGATAACGGCTCATGACACTTTTTACATAGTTGCGGGTCTCGCGAAAAGGTGGGATACCTTTATATTTATCGACGTTACCTTCACCTGCGTTATACCCTGCTACCGCATATTCCACATTATTATTGAAACGTTTCAATAACCAAGCAATGTATTTGGCAGAGCCTTCGATATTATCCGCAGGGTTCCACGGATTACCGACCGAAAAACGTCTAGCGGTCGCTGGCATAAGCTGCATGAGGCCTTGAGCGCCAACCGGTGAGCGGGCATTTGGGTTAAAGGCAGATTCGGTATGCATCATCGCTTTCATCAAGCCCGGATCGATGCCATGACGGCTAGCAGAGGCCCGAATTAAAGCATCATAAGCATTACGAGTTGCGCTGCCACTAGGCGAGCTGCTGCCATAACTGCTGTTATTACTGCTACTAGCGCCAGTCAAAGCTTTAGAATCTGGGTAATAAGTCACTTTGACTTTTTGGGTAAATTTGCTAAAACCGCCCGTAGGATTATCGACATTGGTTAGGAGAACCTGACCACTACTTTTGTCTTTATAAATAAACATTTCACCAGCGTGAGCACTATTAAAAGCCGTGATAGACAGGGCAGTAGCAGAGAAGGCTGCCAATACACGCGGGGTCATGAAAGAGCGGGGATGGAATTTTTTCATAGCAGTTGGGGTATACGTTGATATAGAGATGGGGCGGATAGGGTTACGACTCAAAAACAAGGGAGCAAAAGAGCGGCGTAATATTGTCATAGAGTTATCACTTTTATAAGGTTTTGGCAAAAGTACTCACAAGCACATACAGTTGGCAGAGTTATCTTCTTTAGTTGAACGAGCCTCTGACAGTTTTATAGTGGCGCAACGGTCAGAGCAATTTGTAAAAGTGCCCGCATAAATTGGCGAGCACAACCACAGGTACTAATTAGAGATACCAAATAACAACAAGACTTAGCAAGGTATCATACAATTGTCACGCCCTAATATATCACAAATCGTAATTTTTTACCTGTCCGCCTATCCCAATAAACGAGCCATTAACCTGTCGGCACCCGTCATATGGTATCGCTATGATGCGAGATTTAACTTACTGAAACCGCTTATCTTTTCTAGCAATAAACAACCATTAACATTACTTAAGATATTGATAAAGCGCTAATAAAGATAGGCACCCAAACGGCAGTTATTAAGCCATTAGCGGCTAAACCAAAGGCGGCATAGCGACCAGCAGTGGGGCTGATTTGCCAAGCTTCTACCGTACCAAAGGCATGCGCCGTCAACCCTAGCGTCAACCCTTTCGCCCGATCGTCCTGTATCCCGCGTAATAAAACCCGAGCTACGGAACCGCCCATTAGTCCAGACACGATGATAATTAAGTTGGCCATAGCCAAAGGTGCTTTGATAATTTCAGCGACGCTTAGACCGATAGGCGTAGTGACGGAGCGGGTAGCAAAAGCGAGTATGGTGTCGTGGCTTAAGGAAAAAGCATAGGCGAGCCCCATCGGTAATAGGGCGCCGACCAAAGTAGCTAAAATAATAATAAGCGACAAACGCTTGAGCGGTAATCCCTTAAAATTCATGGCTGCCAAAGGAATCGCTAGCAACACAGTAACGTAGCCTAGCAGATGGTCAAAGACCGGTTTTGCCACACGGTAGTAGTCGTTATAGTCCCAACGTAGGACAAATAAAAATAGGATTACCAACGCCAAAGCGGTAATTACAGTAGGCAAGGCAGGAATACGTTTGGAGATGAGACGGGCGGAGACGTGAGCGACTAACGTTAATACAAAGGCCGCTATGGTCGGCCACAACAAGGCAGAGGCTATCATGGCTTATCCTCCTGATGTGGCAGGGTAGGCTTTGGGCTATCTGTGCTAGCTGCAGGCGTCGTATTCAACCAACGATTGGCCAAGATACCTAGCCCCCACAGTGGCAATAAAGTACTGATAACTATGGTGAGCACTACGCCCCAAAGCTCGTCACCTAAGGCAAACATTAATAATCCCGCCCCCGCAGATACGGGCAAAAAGGCAAAGCCACTATCAACCAGTAGAGTATTGCTCGCTTGCGTCAGCCACTGCGGCAACCCTACGGTTAAACGCCACACCAATAGAATAAAGAACATGACCAACATCCCGACCACATTGGCGGCACTAGAGATACCAAAGGTAGCGCATACCAATACTGCACCTTCGCGGATAATGATAACCAGCGCTAAGGTCAATAAAATAGCAAAGCCTAGCGGTAAAGGACGCGTAGGAGGAGAGGGCTGCCTTTGGTTCGTAGAGGGCACGGATTGGGCAGGGGGCATGACTCATCCTTAATTAAGGTATAAGGTGAATAATCTGTAAGGGTTATGGCCATGATAAAGTCGACTACCACTATTGGCAAGAGTGCCGAGCACTTTAGTGGTTATTAAAAGCTATACAGGCCATTTTTATGAGGCTTAGGTTTCAATAGTGGTAGAAACGATAAGCGCAACCAACCTGGTGTAAAAAACTGATTCAGCACAGGGTTGAAAACGTCGTATCCATAAAAAAGCATGATATCAACTGCCTACAAAATACAAGCAGCCAATACCACGCTTTATGGTTGGGATAGCCCTTACTTATGAATCAGTCGAGTTTGGCTTACCTTCACGCAAATCATCTGCTAATAAATCGTCTTTGAGCAACTCATCATCAAAGTAGTCATCAGCTAGCAAATCGCTGTCTAACAAGTCGCTATCTGCCTGAATTTCTTTTTCAAAAGGCTCTAGCTTAGGCATCAGTAAGATGGCTTGGCCTTCTGGCAGCACGTCCATCGGCGAGATGCCCGCTTTGCCTAACAGCTGCTTGAGCTTATCACTCTGTAAGCGAATACGCAGATGCTCGTGGCCGGTATCATCATAACTTTCTTCTTCGATGACACCCAATTCATATAAAGCATTTTTGAGCTGACCTGCGCCAAAGGGTAAGGTTAAATCAAACTCCGTGAGCGAACCCGTTAATAACTGCTGTACCGCTAGCGACAACTCGTCCATACCTGTATTGGCGCGAGCTGAGACATAAACCCGATTAGGCACATCGGGTTCAGCATAGCCAATATGCGGCGGCTCACCGGTCAGATCAATTTTGTTATAGACATTAAGGACGGGGACGTCATTATTAATCTCCGCCAATACCTCTTTGACAGCCTTAATTTGCTCATGCATATCGGGACTGGATGAGTCGATAACGTGAAGCAATAAATCCGCCTCTAGGGTCTCTTCTAGCGTTGCATGGAATGACTCAACCAACTCATGTGGCAGATGACGCACGAAACCCACGGTATCCACCAAGACTACTCGACCGACTCCTTGCCAATCTAACCGGCGTAAAGTGGGGTCTAGGGTGGCAAACAGTTTGTCTGCGGCATAGATATTTTCATCCACTAGACGGTTAAACAAGCTCGACTTACCGGCGTTGGTATAACCGACTAGAGAGATGGTCGGTACGTCAGACTTTTGCCGCTTGGCACGACCTTGCGCGCGAGTCTGCTTGACCTTTTCTAGTTTGCCTTTGAGCTGGCTAACGCGCACTTGCAGTAGACGTCTATCGGTCTCAAGCTGGGTCTCACCAGGACCACGCAAACCAATCCCGCCTTTTTGACGCTCCAAATGCGTCCAACCCCGCACTAGTCGGGTCGACAAGTGATTGAGCTGGGCAAGTTCTACCTGCAGCTTACCTTCATAGGTGCGGGCACGCTGGGCAAAGATATCCAGAATCAAGCCGGTACGATCCAACACGCGGCACTGGACAAGGCGCTCTAAGTTACGCTCTTGCGAAGGTGATAAGCTGTGATTAAACAGTACAATATCGGCTTCATGTTCGCGTACTAATTCAGCGATTTCTTCTGCTTTGCCGGTACCAACGAAATATTTGGCATCGGGCTTGGGACGCGAGCCGGTTACTAAAGCTAGACGACGTGCGCCGGCAGAGTCCGCTAGCAGCTCAAACTCTTCTAAGTCGTCAGGGTCTTGAATTTGACGAATGTCTAAATGGACTAATATGGCGCGTTCGCCGCCTTCGTATCGATCAAAATATTCCAATGAGCATCCTCTTTATTGGGTTAAATGTATTAAAGTTTGGGTTAAATGTATTAAAGCTAAGTAGGGGTTGAAACTATAAATAAGCGTCAGTCTATAAATATTACGTGGTCTGAGACCGCTAAGTCTTTAAGGGTTTTGTTATTTGCGGGTATAGGGTCGTTAGGTTAAGACAGAAGTCTAAGGCAGTAGAAACAGTAGGAGTAACGAATAAAATTCAGGATAATTAAGTAAAATGAAGGATAAATAGGAGTTTGGGTTAATTATTATAAGGTCATGGTGGCAGGTAAGCGTTTGATTACGCTTAATCGTTAGCAAGCACTCTCTTTATTATGGGGTCAATTCACGATTATTAAACCATGAGGGTCATATTTAGATACAACTTACGCAGGCTATGTCATCGCTTTGCCCCAAGATTGTCATCGATTAGACATACGGGGTTTTCATACTTTGGTATCTTCACTCATTGGATGAGATACCATGTCAGATACTATTGACCTAAATCGTGCTCGGATGGATAAGCGCTCGCGTGCTCAAGAGGCTATTCGCAAGGCGACTACTTTCCCCAAAGGCGCTACACTATCGGCTGTGCCACAGTCATCGGGCTATAGTTGCCACTATATCGATGGGCAAACGGAACAATTTATTAGCATTGACCCCATAGTAACTACTGAATTTAAGCAATCCAGTCAGCCTCTCGTTAAGGCTAAGCCTATCTATTTACCTGCAGGCGCACAGCTTTTATTAGCGGCTAAGCAATTACGAACCCAGTGTTTTGCTACGAGCTTTGGGGTCGTGTTTCATGATGATCTTGACAGCGACGCCTATGACGAGGCTTGCCTACATATTGTGCTACAAAAAGCGGGGCAAGTCATCGCCACTGCTCGAGTATTAGACAGTCAACGGGCGGCTTTATTAGGGCATTTCTATAGCGAACAAGAATTTCATTTGGCCCCATTATTAAAGCCGTATCCTTACGATATCTTGGAAGTCGGACGGACCTGCATCCATCCTGAGTATCGTAATGGCAAAGTCTTGCGTCAGCTTTGGCAAGCAATTACCGAAGTCGTGCGTCATTTAAGAGTGAATGCTTTTATAGGCTGCTGCTCTATCAGCATTGGAGCGGGTGATATTAATGGTTGGCTGCAGACCTTAGATGCCCCCAAGCTGACTATCAGACCAAAATATCAGTTACCTCCCTCGGTATTGTCATCGGTACCTCTAGTGCCGCCCTTGCTCAGCACTTATTTAAAGATGGGGGCCAGCATCTCCGAGCAAGCGTGCTTTGATATAGACTTCCATTGCGCTGACGTGCTGGTATGGTTGCCTTTTGAGCAAGTTCAGCCGCGTTATCAGCACTTACTAGGGGGTATGTGACCCTGTCGTCCCTCGATAGTTATTCTTAGTCACCTTAATTTTACGGTATACTGCACCCATACTATTCCAGTGTACAGTCGGTCACTGGATGATTACAGTTTATTTAATATCAAGCGCTATCCCACAACAGCAACCGTCGCACTCGACGCTATGGCTATCGTATTAAAGCAAATCGGTGGGTGGGATAGGCATTCAGTATCACTGGAAAGGACCCTATATGAGTAAGAAAAACCAACGCTTTTCGCCGCTAAGACCTTTGGCTCCTATAGCGAAACTGCAGCCTTTAAAACAGCTAAAGCGCGGTAAAAAAGTCACAGGTATGGTGCGGACGATGGCCGGGGGTTATCAAGCAGCCTCAAAAATTGGTGCCTTTAAAGAGCCGCCGCGTGAGATTCTACCTAAGTATATTCAAGCCTTTTGTGGGCATATGGCGGCGTCATTTGGGGTCAAAGTAGTGGAAGTGGAGCCGGTACCGCAGACTCACGCGCTATGGGCTTCTAACCACGTCTCATGGATGGATATTCCGGTCATGGGCAGCGTCAGTCCTGCTTTTTTCTTATCAAAAGCAGAAGTTGAAGACATGCCTATCTTTGGGCGTTTGGCTCGCGCAGCAGGGACTTTGTTCATCAAACGCGGTTCTGGTGATGCCGATTCGGTATCAGAGCAGATGACGACCTTTTTGAAAAAAGGCTATTCTATTATATTTTATCCCGAAGGCACGACGACCGATGGCACTAAGATTAAACGTGTGCACGGTAAATTATTGCAAGCAGCGCTGGATGCTGGCGCGCCGGTACAACCTACGGTGCTGTGCTATGTCAATGCGGATGGCGAGCTGGACGATAAAGTCCCTTACTACGGTGGTCTAACCATGAAAGACAGCCTCTTACAGGTCATGGATACGCCTAAGGTAACGGCTTATGTGTTGCCTCTAGAGCAAATAAGCACGGCAGGCAAGACCCGCGCTGAGGTGACTAGAGAGCTAGAGCAACGTATGCAAGAAGGGTTGGCTGACTTACACCGCCGGGTCTTAAAAAACCCGCCTAAGGTGGTAGAGAAATCTGCAAAAAAGCTAACAGAAACGGCGTAAGGTTTTAAAGTAGACCATATTACGTTGCAACTGAGCTCAATAAAAAAGCGGACGCCCTAATCGGTATCCGCTTTTTTGGTTTATGCCAAACCATGCAACTGCTAGCTAGGTTAATAGTGAGTGTGCGATTGAGCGCTAGGGTTATGGTGAAGGGTTAGGCTGTTGCTCATGCACCTGGTTAATAGCTGCGATGACGTCTTGGCTGAGCTCAACATTGACACTATCGATATTACTCTTGAGCTGCTCAAGGCTAGTTGCACCGATAATATTGGCGGTAACGAAATGGCGGCTATTTACAAAGGCTAAGGCCATTTGCGCCATATCCAAACCGGCGTCTGCAGCAATTTTGGCATATTGTTCGGTCGCCCAAATTGCCTGTTTATTAGTATAACGTTGATAATGGTCATACTCGGTTAGGCGCGCACCTGCAGGGCGTTTGCCATCAAGATATTTGCCCGATAACACGCCAAAACCGAGGGGTGAGTACGCCAACAGCCCAACGTCTTCATGGTGAGCAATCTCCGCCATTCCAACTTCATATAAACGGTTGAGCAGGCTATACGGGTTTTGTACGGTGATAGGGGCGGGCAAGTCATGCTTATCTGCTTCCCACAGATAGCGCATCAGTCCCCAAGCCGTGTCATTCGATAAGCCATAAGCACGAATACGCCCCTTTTTAATCTCCGCATCCAATGCCTCAATCGTCTCTAGAAATGGCGTTAAATCGCTTAAATCTTGTTCTGCCATCGCTTCAGTATAGCCGCGCGTACTAAAGAAGTTTGCCTGACGCTCTGGCCAATGCAATTGATAAATATCAATATGATCGGTCTGTAAACGCTTTAAATTATCATCGATAGCTGCACTGATATGCTGCGCATTAAAGCGGGTTTTGCCATCGCGCAAAAATCCCATAGGCGATATTTTACTGGCCAATACAATATCGTTACGACGTCCGGTCTTCGCTAGCCAAGTGCCCAAAAACCTCTCGGTATCGCCTTGCTTGTCCTTATCCGGGGGCGACGGATACATCTCGGCGGTATCCCAGAAATTCACCCCTTCAGATAAGGCAAAGTCCATCTGATCATGCGCCTGTGCTTCGGTATTCTGCTGGCCCCAAGTCATCGTGCCCAGACAAATTTTGGAGACTTCATCGCCGAGTATGGGGAGTTTTGAATATTTCATAAAAGGTCTCTCTAGTTAAGATAAATAAGTGCTAGCCGCTAAGCTATTAAGACAGTAATACAAGCGCGTGGCCAAATACAATGAGAATAATATAACTAAATTAATGGCAGTCTACCGCAGTATTATGTAAGGCGCTGCTTGTGACAATGATCAGTAATTCCCAACAATTATTTTTAATTTAATGGTATTTCAACCAGTTATCAGTTTAAAGTAACCGTTGATACTATAAAAATAAGAAAAATT
>Ga0098065_1000222_pt1 | contig 29832 bp, 29 predicted proteins | sample 25_taG_FD_75062 | JGI IMG/M metagenome (GOLD analysis project Ga0098065, IMG submission 75062) | Marine viral communities from Cariaco Basin, Caribbean Sea - 25_WHOI_OMZ | ecosystem: Environmental > Aquatic > Marine > Oceanic | place: Caribbean Sea: Cariaco Basin | collected 2014-11-08 | reverse complement strand
CATGAAGGACCTTTGAATAATGATCGACTTTCGTCTGGGTAGCTAGTTGGGATAACAGGGCTTCAGGTATAACTTGAAGTAACTCATATACAGTTACCTTATGATCTTTAAAAACTGACATATAAGACTGATTATCAATATTAAAGATACAAAAAACAAAGAACAAAAGCAAGTTATTTATCTGATAACCAGTAGGTTATTCATATATTTCCTTCGGTATTATAATTAAGAAAAAAGTCTTTATAACAAAAAAGTCGGAAGAATAATCTTCCGACCACTAGTGGCTTTGGGCCGCTTTTTTATCTCAAAGATTTAAAGAATCTATACATACAAATTATACCAGCAGTAATAAAACCTATGGCTATGGCAAATTGCAGTTCGTACTTTTGATAATTGTCGTATAAGCTAATTACACGATATGCGCCATAGCCCAGAGAGAAAATCCCTACGGCTAAATACGCATAATTTCTTCCTTTAGAAGGTGAATTTTGTTTACTCATATTCGGCAACGTCACTAGGGAATGCCGATTTTACTATAGCAACAGCTTCATCAAAATGACTTTTAATTACAAAAAGCTGAACCTGTCCTGGTACACCTCCACCAAATCCTGCTCTTAGCCCAGATTCCATATCGTTTCTAACGCGATTAGAAATTCCAGATTTATTAAATAATTCCTGTAAATATTGCACATTTACATCGCTTCCAGTGTATACTCTTTCGTATGTTTCGTCGGTACTCATAATAATAGTTTATGATACTAAAATACGAAGATAAGATATTTTAAAAGCTTTATTTAATTAGAGTTTAACGTTATCAAATCCTTACTAAGCATTATAATATTTGCTGTTCCAAATCGATTCGCTAAAGTTTTTGCCCTTTTTGAAGCCATAAAAAATCGCAAGACCGCCAATCCATTTAAATACAAAAAATAAAATCATAAAAAACTCTGTGGTGGTTTGCTGTCCCCCATGCGCAAACATACCCTTTGGTATTAAATAAGTGATGGCAAGGCTAAGTAAAAACATAGAGAAGATAAAGTTCTCTAATTGCTTAAATGGCCACATTAATAGTTTTCTTAGGGGATGAAGATCGTTCCCCCACTTGTGTACCAAATAATAATAATCGTTGCCCATGGGTGCCATTAATAATGGATCATCGGCATTTTCTAATTTAAATAATCGTGCAGGAGCGATAATTTTAAACCCGGATAGTTTAGTATTTTGGTTGTTTTCCAACTTTCGGATAGCCATAACCGCCTCGTAAGGAATTTCAGCTTTAAAATAGGAAGAACTTAAAAATCGTAAACGATAATCAATGCATATTTTCTGGATATCACTAATATGAAAAATTCGATTAGATTCTAACAGTTCGAAGTTGAAAGAATTTGAGATATTTTCCCCATCAGCAGTATTTTTTAATTGCTGCATAATATTCTGATCTCTATGCTCATTTTCCTTAAAAATCGCATTGATTTCTTTTAGGAAAAGATGTTCAGATTTACGCTTATTTCTGGATTTTAAAAGTTGGATTTCAACGTTGGTGCGGGGAAAGTTCTTCATCATCAGTCACTTTGCATGAGCTACGAAAATATATAATATCCATGTAATTCGCAATTCTGTAAACGTTAATCATTTAAGGGATAATAGAGATTAAATGCTTGGCTTCCGTTTTCAGGAGTAGGAAACATCCCGAAATAAAATAAAACTGCCTCATGTGTTTGCTATGAGCTAGATTACAACTAGAATTTTTATTGATAAAAAAATCTATCTGAACGCAATTATACATTTCTAAATGGCTGTTAAATTTATCTCTAAACTTTGCTAAATCATTTTGTTTTGCCGTGCAAAGCTATTAATATGCGGCAAAAATTTAAAATATTATGAAATTACTTAATTGGAGTGCACTATTATCAATTTTTATCCTCCTTACAAGTTGTGGTGGGAGTAAGTCTACACAAGTGGGTGAAAATCCGAAAGATTTAAAGAATTATACAACGTATGCCTTTCTACCTAATAAAAATAAAATTACCACTCCGGGTTATAATAATCTGGAAATTAATACCGAGATTGTGAATACGATTAACGAAAATATGAAAGATGAGCGTTATCGCTATGTCGAAGATCAGCCGGAAGTTTTAATCTATGTTCATACCATGTTTGACGATAAAGCAGAGGTAAACGCCGATCCTGTATACACCAGCTATTCTTATTATCGTCCAGATTTTTATATTGGAGATTATTATAAGCCCTATATGTATAAGGATTATTACACGATTCAGCGTATTACAGGAGAGAATATAGATCAGGTTCCTTATAAATCAAAATCTATAGTGATTGATTTCATCAATCGTAAAAACAATAAAATTATTTGGCGGGGTACTACAGATAAAGTAGAAATAGACAATCGTCGTACAGCTCGTGATGTAAGAAAATATGTAGATGAAATTTTTAAACAATTTCCATAATACTCAAATAATATTTAAAACAACAAAGGCTGAAATTCTAAAATTTCAGCCTTTGTTGTTTATGAAAATTTCAAGGACTATCGTAATTCAGCTTTCAGTTCGTTTTCGAATCTATACTGAAGTTTACTCATGATTTTATCTATTTGCTTATCGGTCATGGTTTTGTTTTCATCCTGAAAGGTAAAACTCACCGCATAACTTTTCTTACCTTCGGGCAGGTTGTCCCCTTGGTATACATCAAAAAGATTCACTTCTTTAAGTAATTTCTTTTCTGTTTGGGCAGCAATTGTCTCAATTTCAGCATAAGATACCGTTTCATCTAAGAGTAATGCAAAATCACGTCTTACTTCGGGGTATTTTGGAATTCCAACAAATTTATTCGACCGTGTTTTAGTAATTTCTATCACTGCATCCCAGTTGAAATCTGCAAATAAAACTTCCTGATCCACGGCAAAATGTTTTAATATCGATTTTTTAACTACTCCAAATTCTACCAATTTCGCTTTTGCAGAACTCAACATTAAACCTTCAGCAAAAACATCGTTTTTAGAAGCAGCGGCTTTTAAATTCTTGATGCCTAATCTTTGAAAAATCACCTCTATAACTCCTTTTAGATAAAAGAAGGTTCCTTTTTGTCCAGCTGAATTCCAGCTTTCTCCAGATTGATTACCACTTACAAAAATAGAAAGATGTTTATTTTCAACGCGACCACTTACATAGCTGTGATAAGTTTTACCAAATTCAAAAAGCTTAAGATCTCTTCTTTTGCGATTTAAATTATAGCGAATACTTTCTAGACCACTAAATAACATAGATTGCCTCATTACCGAAAGATCACTACTAAGTGGGTTCAGCATTTCAACATTATATTCGCTTTTTAATTGCTCGCTGAGTTCTATATGCGATGGCATGGTAAGAGAATTAGCCATGGTTTCATAGAATCCTTGTCCAACCAGCTGATTAGCAATTATATTTTGAAGTTTGTAATCTTCGAATTTCGATGAAATTGAAACCGAAGCATTAAACTTTTCATTGATTTTTATATTGTTATACCCATACACTCTAAGAATCTCTTCGATCACATCAGACTCTCGCTGTACATCCACACGATAAGAAGGAATTGTTAATCCCATTCCCGTTTCGGTAACATTATTTACACGGATTTCTAAAGAAGCCAGGATTGATTTTATGGTTTCTTCTTCAAGGTTTTCACCAATTAATTTATTTACCTTCTCGAAGGTTAAGAATACCTGGAAATCTTCAATTTTCTTAGGATAAAGATCGTCGATATCACTGGTGATTTCCCCTCCGGCCAGTTCAGTAATTAAAAGTGCGGCGCGTTTTAGGGCATATTCAGTAATGCTAGGATCTATACCACGCTCAAAACGAAAAGAAGCATCGGTATTTAAGCCATGCCTTTTAGCAGTTTTACGAACACTTACCGGGTTAAAATATGCGCTTTCAAGGAAGACCTGATTGGTGTTTTGGGAAACACCGCTATTTAAGCCGCCAAAAACTCCGGCAATGCATAGTGGCTTTTCTTTATCGCAAATCATAAGGTCTTCTTCGTGAAGTTCTCTTTCTACTTCATCTAAAGTGGTAAATTTGGTACCGGTCTCTAGCGTCTTTACATGAATCTCGTTCCCTGTTATTTTTGCAGCATCAAAAGCATGTAGCGGTTGTCCCAGTTCATGCATTACATAATTGGTCACATCTACAATGTTATTTTTTGGAGTTAGCCCAATTGCTTTTAAACGATTCTGCAGCCATTTTGGAGATTCCTGAACTTTTACATCACTAAGGGTAATGCCGCAATAGCGAGGTGCTAAAGAAGAGTCTTCTACAAAAATGGGTATTCTTAAACTACGGCTGTCTACATGAAAATTACTTACCGATGGAGTGATTAGTTCTAAACTTTTACTTTGTTGCTGGTAACCCGCTTTTAAGTCTCTGGCGACTCCCCAATGTCCCATCGCATCTGCACGGTTTGGGGTTAAACCAATTTCAAAAACTTTATCATTTTCAACTTCAAAAATTTCAGCAACAGGTGTGCCTGGGATCAGGTCGTCTTTCATCACCATAATTCCTTCATGACTACTACCAATACCAATTTCTTTTTCAGAACAGATCATCCCGAAACTACTTTCACCTCTAATCTTTCCTTTTTTGATCTGCCATTCTTCACCTTTCTCATCATAAAGAACAGTACCTATGGTTGCAACCGGAACTTTTTGCCCGGCAGCGATATTAGGGGCGCCGCATACAATTTGTACTTCTTCGCCATTACCAATATTTACTTTGGTAAGGTTAAGTTTATCGGCATTTGGATGTTTTTCGCAACTAAGTACATGTCCCACCACAATACCTTCTAAACCACCTTTTACACTTTGAAAACTATGAATCCCTTCAACCTCTAAACCAAGATCGGTTAGTAATTCGCCGGTTTTTTCGGCATTTTCAGGTAGCTTTATAAATTGTTTTAACCAGTTGTATGAAATCTTCATCTAAGTAATTTTACAATCTACAAAGATAGTATTACCAATTATTTTGGCATAATCTAAGGTTTGTAAAATTCACATAGATTTTTAGAAGTTTTCGGGAATCAGGAAATATAATTCCAAATGTTTTGATGCTTGGCTAGTTGCCCGTAAGTAAAGCGCAATACTTTATTCTTTTCTAAAGCCAGTTTTGGATCTTCTTTAAGTACTTTTTGAGCAACGTGACGAGCGGTTTTTAAGAGATCATTATCCTTTACAATATCGGCAATTTTAAGGTTGAGTACGCCGCTTTGCTGCGTGCCCATGATATCCCCAGGGCCACGTAGTTTTAAATCGACTTCCGCAATCTGGAAACCATCATTGGTAGCGGTCATGGTTTCCAGACGGGTTTTACTATCGTTAGATAATTTATGGCCGGTCATTAAAATGCAATAACTCTGCTCGGCACCACGCCCAACACGTCCACGAAGCTGGTGTAATTGTGATAGGCCAAATCGCTCGGCACTTTCTATCACCATTACACTGGCATTGGGTACATTTACACCAACTTCAATCACTGTTGTTGCCACCATGATTTCGGTCTTGCCTTCAGCAAAACGCTGCATTTCATAGTCTTTATCTTCAGGTTTCATCTGGCCGTGTACGATCGAAATTTGAAAATCAGGAAATTCACGGGCAATACTTTCGTAACCATCCATTAAATCTTTATAATCCATTTTTTCAGATTCTTGAATTAATGGATAGACCACATAAACCTGTCGGCCTTTATCGATTTCTTCTTTTAGGAACCGGAATACCTTTAATCGGTTACTATCAAAACGATGCACGGTTCTAATCGGTTTTCTTCCCGGCGGTAATTCGTCGATTACTGAGATATCCAAATCTCCATATAAACTCATCGCTAATGTACGAGGAATGGGAGTAGCCGTCATCACCAAAATATGAGGTGGAATCTTATTTTTTCGCCACAATTTGGCCCGTTGCGCTACACCAAAACGATGTTGCTCGTCGATGATTGCCAGGCCCAGATTATGGAACTTCACCTTGTCTTCTAAAAGAGCATGTGTGCCGATAAGAATGTCGATCTCACCATTTTCCAGTTTTTCGTGTAGTTCGCGGCGATGTGCTTTTTTAGATGATCCGGTAAGCAAATAAATAGAAAGTTCCATTTTTTCACACAATTCTACTAATCCCTGATAATGCTGAATCGCTAAAATCTCTGTAGGCGCCATTAAACAGGCCTGAAAATTATTATCGATGGCAATAAGCATGCTCATTAAAGCCACAATGGTTTTTCCTGAACCTACATCACCCTGTAATAATCGGTTCATTTGGGCGCCTGTTCCAAGATCTGCCCTAATTTCTTTGATCACTCTTTTTTGTGCGCCGGTAAGATCAAAGGGCAAGTGATTTTTATAAAACCCACTAAAATATTCACCAATTTCGCCAAAAACAAAACCTTTTATTTTTTGTTTTCGAAGCTGGTTTTTTAGTAGTAATTGCAACTGAATGTAGAAAAGCTCTTCAAACTTTAAACGAAATTGCGCTTTCGCAAGTAACTCGGCATTTTTAGGAAAATGAATATTAAAAAGGGCCTCAGCTTTTGATATTAACCTAAATTCGTTTCTAATTTCTTCGCTTAAGGTGTCAAAAAATCGTGCTTTGGTTTCCACAAAAAGCTGTTGTAACATTTTATTCACCACGCGATTGGTAATCCCTTTTTTTTGTAATAATTCGGTAGACGGATAAATAGGTTGCATCGCCGCACGTAATTGCTTTTTAAAGTCGGCCAGCGTGTCCATCTCGGGATGCGGCATGCTGAACATTCCATTAAACCAGTTGGTTTTTCCAAAAACCACATATGGAGTATTGAGTTTCAGGTTTTCACGTACCCATTTATGGCCTCTAAACCAAACCAGTTCCATACGTCCGGTTTCATCCACAAAATCAGCAACCAGGCGTTTGCCGCGTTTTTGTTCAACAGTTTTAATATGAGTGATTTTTCCTACCACCTGTACTTCAGCCGAGTTGCGTTGTAATTCAGCAATCTTATAAAACCGGGTTTTATCCAGGTAGCGGTTAGGGAAAAAATTCACCATATCCTGATAGGTGTGAATCCCTAGTTCTTTCCGTAGGACATCGGCGCGGTTAGGTCCAACGCCTTTTAAATAATCAATCGGAGTTTGAAGAATATTAGGATTCATAAAAACGAAGATATTAAAATGCGTAATTTTAGAATTATTTCAGGCACATTTTATGCTATTTCTTTTTAAGAATTGCGAATCAAAGCCGAAAGATTCGGTAATAAGCGAATCCTCTGGCATTAAATTTTGTAATTTGGCAGTACCAAAAACGACAGTTTTTAATAATGAAGAACATATTTTTTCCACTTTTATTTTTAAATGCCTATTTAGCGATAGCACAATCGATCTCTCCTGAGAATCAAATCGAATTTGTAGACTTTAAAACGGTAAATGCGGAAGTAAGTATTTATCCCGAATCGGCCAAAATTGATGGGGATGTTAACTATTCTTTTGAAGTACTAAAATCGGTAGATTCCTTTTTTGTAGATGCTGAAGATATGAGTTTTAAAGAAGTAAAAGTAAATGGGAAAGAAGCTGATTTTCGCTTAGCTAAAGACAAAATTTGGATTCAAAAGAAACTATCACCTTCTAAGGCAAATATACTGCAGTTAAAGTATTCTGCCTCACCAAAGCAAACCATGTATTTTATTAATTGGGATCTAGGAAATACTGAAGAAATAAGCAAGCAGGTTTGGACACAGGGACAGGGGCGGTACACCTCGCATTGGTTACCAAGTTTTGATGATATGCGAGAAAAAACGATTTTTAATTTAAAAATCAATTTTAAAAAGGACTATCAGGTTATTGCTAACGGAAAATTGGAAAGTGAAACAATGCTAAATGATTCGATTAAGCAATGGAGTTTTAGCATGCAAAATCCTATGAGTAGTTATTTGGTGGCAGTCGTTGCCGGAAATTATAAAAGTAAAGAATTACAAAGTGCTGGCGGAGTCCCTATTTCTTTATTTTATGAGCCAAAGGATAAAAATCTGGTAGCACCTACTTATCGATATTCAAAGCAAATATTCGACTTTTTAGTAGATGAGATTGGGGTAGCTTTTCCCTGGCAAAATTATAAGCAAATTCCGGTAGAGGATTTTCTTTATGGAGGAATGGAAAATACGGGCACTACTATTTTTTCTGAATCTATGCTTACAGATAGTATTGGTTTTAAAGATCGTAATTATATAAATATTAACGCACACGAACTGGCACACCAGTGGTTTGGCGATCTGGTTACCGAGACTGAAGGAAAGCATCATTGGTTGCAGGAAGGTTTTGCCACGTATTACGCGTTATTAGCCGAAAAGCAGATTTTTGGTGAAGACTATTATTATTGGAAGTTATATGAAACTGCCGAGCAGTTAAAAAAACTCAGTGATCGCGGTGAAGGGGAAGCCTTACTTAATCCTAAAGCCAGTTCGCTTACATTTTACCAGAAAGGAGCATGGGCCCTACACATTTTGCGAGAACAATTGGGAGAGGAAGCTTTTAAAATCGGGATAAAAAACTATTTGGAATTATATAGTTTTAAGAATGTTTCTACAGAAGATTTTCTGAAAGTAATGGAGAATGCAAGTGGGCAGGAGTTATCACAGTTTAAAAAAGATTGGTTAGAACAATCGGCTTTTAAAGCAAACGCAGCGTTAAATTCTTTGGAAAAATCAGCATTTATTAGAAAATATTTAGACGTTGCTGCAGTTAGGGAACAAAGTGTGGGTACAAAATATAATATTTTAAATGGCGCGCTGGATTTTCCAGTTAACGATTATGTAGGCCAGGAAGCCGTTATGCAGCTACAGGGAACCACTGCTCAGGAAGCCTTAGATTTGTATAAAAAAGCTTTTGAAACCGGGAACATTTTTGTAAGACAGGCTATTGCATCTAGTATGAAAGAAATTCCGCAGCCCTTAAAATCAGAGTTTGAAGATTTATTGAATGATGATTCTTACTTAACAAAAGAATACGCCCTAATGACGCTTTGGACTAATTTCCCCATGGATCGCGCTAAGTATTTAAGCAAGACCAGGAATATCCAGGGCTTTTATGACAAGAACGTGAGAATGCTTTGGTTAACCCTTAACTTGGTAACACCAGAATATGATGCCGGTAATAGTCAGGCGAATTATGCAGAGCTTTCTGGATATACCCACACAAAATATCCTATGGAAATTCGACAAAATGCCTTCAGTTATTTATTTCAGATCGATGCATTTTCAGATCAGAATTTAAAAGATCTGATGCAAGGAACACAACACTATGCCTATCGATTTAGGGATTTTTGCAGGCAATTGCTAAAGGAGTTATTAACACATGAAAAATATTTGGAAAAATTCCAGCAATTATCAGATTCGCTTCCTAACACAGAACAAGAATATTTGCAATCTCAATTTTCTAAATAACTGTATACATATATGAAGGCATTAGTGATCTCGGGTGGTGGCAGTAAAGGTGCTTTTGGAGGTGGTGTGGCACAGTATTTAATTGAAGAAAAAAAACGAGATTACGATTTATATGTGGGTACGTCTACCGGAAGTTTACTAATTTCTCATTTAGCCCTAAAGGAAGTAGAGAAGATAAGGAAGGTGTATACTTCAGTAAACGAATCAAGTATTTTTAATAACCGTCCATTTTTAATTAAACATAAACACGGCGTAGACCATATTAGTATTAATCACTTTAATGTAATACGTAATTTTTTGCAGGGTAAAAAGACCTTTGGTGAAAGCAAAAATCTTAAAAAATTAATTTTAAATACATTTTCAAAAGAAGAATTTCAGCAATTAAGGGCCTCAGAAAAAGATATTTTAGTGACCGTTTCAAATTTATCTTTAAATGATGTGGAGTATAAATCTATTAAAGATTTTGATTATCAGGATTTTGTTGAGTGGATTTGGATCTCCTGTAATTACACGCCATTCATGAGTTTAGTACAAAAAGATGGTTGTGAGTATGCCGATGGCGGATTTGGATCAATGGTACCCATCGAAGAAGCTGTAAAACGTGGCGCCACAGAAATAGACGCCATTATTTTGAAAACTGAAGTAAGTCATTTAAACCGAATGCCTTCTAAAAATGTTTTCGGGTTGATTACCAACTTATTTAATTTTATAACAGATAGGGTTGAAAATCAAAATATTAGAATAGGGAAGTTCGCTGCGGCGAATAAGGATGTAATTATTAATTTTTATTATACTCCCACAGTTTTAACCACGAATTCTCTTATTTTTGAAGAAGAGAAGATGAAGCGATGGTGGAAAAGCGGATTTAATTACGCAAAACTTAAGAGTGAAGAATTAAACCAAATCGAAGTTTAATGCGAGCATTGGTGATTTCGGGCGGCGGCAGTAAAGGAGCATTTGCAGGCGGAGTAGCCCAGTATTTAATGGAAGCCGAAAAGAAGAAGTATGATCTTTTTTTAGGTACATCCACCGGTAGCCTTCTAATTCCGCATCTTGCGGCCGGTAACATAGAAAAAGTTTACGAGCTGTATACCAATGTGAATCAGCGTAAAATCTTCAGTTTAAATCCCTTTATAGTAAAGAAAAAAGAAGGCCGGGAATATGTCACGATCAACTACTTTAACATGTTTTGGCAGTTTTTAAAAAAGAAGCGCACTTTTGGAGAAAGCAAAAATCTTTTAAAGCATATTAGGCGTAATTTTTCAAATGAAAATTTTAAAAACTTAAAGGATAAAGTAGGGGATGTTGTGGTAACCGTTTCTAATTTATCTAAAAACAGGGTAGAATATAAATCGATTCATGATTTCTCATATGAGGATTTTTGCGAATGGATTTGGATTTCCTGTAATTATATTCCGTTTATGAGCCTGGCTAAAAAAAACGGATTTGAATATGCCGATGGAGGTTTAGGATGTGTAGTGCCCATTCGAGAAGCTATAAAACGTGGCGCTACCGAGGTAGATGCCATAATTTTAGAAGCTGAAAATATGGAATATAACAAGGTGCTGGGTAAAAATCCTTTTAGTTTAATGCTCAATTTATACAGTTTCGTGCTCGATCAGGTAGAATATCACGATGTGATTGAAGGAAAACTGGCAGCACTGAATAAAAATGTAAAACTGAATATTTATTACACTCCCACAAAACTTACCGAAAATTCACTGGTCTTCAATAAAAAATTAATGACAGAGTGGTGGAAGCAGGGTTATGATTATGCCGCTACCAAGGTAAAAGAAGATAAAGAAAATGCTAAAAAGACAAAAGTTGAGTTGTGATGGAAGCTGGATTTTAGTAGTGAGTAGTTAGTATTTAGATGATAGACGAGGTAGACTGGAGAAATAAGATAATTTAAGAATGTCTTGATGGGAAAATCAAGAATAAACAACTTTAAACCTTAAACTTTTTGAACATTGAACTCTGATCTCCATTACCCTAGGCTTCACCTGCCTGCCGGTGAGGCAGGGTCGAAATGACCTCAATGTATGTTATCCTATGCTTGTGAAGGTCAGATTTACGAGAAATAATCAATGGATTTGAATAGAAGAAGGGAAGGTAATAAAACCGGGTGCTGTCATCTCGACCGTAGCGGAGAGATCTTTTTTACAGATTGATTTCGAAATTGAGATTTCTCGACTCGTACCTCGCTCGAAATGACAAGGCTTTTGAAGCTAACTGATAGCTGAATACCAATTTCTAAGCAACTAAAATAAACTCGCAATTAAACTGTTCAAATAATCCCAATTAGAGAAAATAGTGTAAAAAACTAAAAAGCTCAATCCTAGTAATAAAATATTAGTCCTTTCTTTTGGTTTCTTAGTTGTTTCTCTTTTTTTCATTGTTCTATCTAATTTTAGAAAACAAAGATTTATTAATTCGGCTTAGCTTTACTAAAATCAGGTTTGAATTTTCGTTCTTTTATGGTGAAATTTTTCTTGAGCTGAAAATAAAATATTGATCCTAATACAGGAAATAAGAGCACTGCTAGCAGCCATGCCAGTTTTAAATAAGTATTTTCGAATCGAGATCTCGAAACATCCCAGATGGCCCAAAACCATAGCAAAAGGATTAAAATTACAGCGATAATCAGTAAAATATCCATACCCAAGATTAATGAATTTTTGATAGCTTTTTGTAAATCTTTAATCGTAAACTTTTAAAAACCAAAAATTTAAATTGCAGATTTTAGGAAGCATTTTTTAGCTAAAAGCTAATTGCTAGAAAAGCTAAACTACACTACATAATTTCCTTAACCTCATTTTTTACATAGGTTAGTGCAGCAATGGTAGGGGCGTCTTCGTCCATTAAAATGGTGAGAACCTTTTCCTGCAGCATGGCTGCATTTTCTACTGTGTTATCGGCAGCCGACTGTCGAATTAAGGAAATAGTAGCATTTTTAGCTGTTTTTATATAATTCCAGCATTCATTAGAAATATAAATCTGTTGCGCTAAATTATGTTCGAATTCCTGGTCGATGGCGGTAACCAAAGTGTTGGAATACTGAATTTTATCTGAAGATTCAGGTTTAATCCTTATCAATAAATTCCCGGGAGAAATACGCTCCAGAAATAAAGCCATTCTTTCATAAGCCTGGAGCTTTAAAGGTAGTGCTGTTTTTTGATTTTCCTGATGTAATAAAAATCGACGTCTCCGATTTTCGTTTTCAGAAAAAGTTTTAAAAAAATAAAAGGACACACCTGCAACAATTAATGCTGGTAGGATATTATAAAGTAGTTGCAATAAATCGGTATCGCTCATGCTGGTTCGTTCTAAAAATTGAAAGGTACTTTTTCTTAGTTAAACGTCAAAGTTAACGAAAAAGTACCTTATTAATTTTATAGAATGCCGTCGCTTTATTTTGGAGGATCAAGGTAATCCAAAGCCAATTGAGTCATAGCCTTTACTCCAAGCAATAAGCCACTTTCATCAATAAAAAAATCGGGAGTATGATGTGGTGCCGGTTCCTTACTATCCAAAGGTTGCCCGCCCAGGAAAAAATATAATCCGGGAACTTCTTCCTGAAAATACGAAAAATCTTCCCCACCGGTGGTGGCTTTAACCAGTTCTACATGATCTTCTCCGGCTACTTTTTGCAGACTTGGTAGCATTTGGTTGGTTAAAGCAACATCATTAAAGGTTACTGCGGTGTTATTTTGTAGTTCTATAGTAGCTTCTCCACCATAAGCTTCAGCAAGTTTAGGAACCATTTCCTTCATTCGGGTTAGAATTTTTTCTCGCATTTTTGGTTCTAAAGTCCTCACTGTTCCAATCATTTCAGCACTTTCAGGAATAATATTAAAACGTACTCCACTGGTGATTTTTCCTACGGTAATCACAGCGGCGGCATCGATCAGTTTAGAATCTCTGCTAATAATGGTTTGTAAACCATCGATAATTTTTGCTGAAATAAGAATAGGATCGGTTCCGCTCCAGGGTTGCGAGCCGTGTGTTTGCTTTCCTTTTACCGTAATAACAAAACGTTCTACTGCTGCCATTGTACCTTCAGGCTTATACCGGATGGTGCCCACGGGAGTTTCTGAATTGATATGCAAACCAAAAATGGCATCTACATCAGGGCTTTTTAACACCCCCTCTTTAATCATCAATTTAGCACCACCTTCTTCTCCCGGTGGTGGTCCTTCTTCAGCCGGTTGAAAAATAAATTTTATGGTTCCATGAATTTTATCCTTGTGCTTGGCTAAAACTTCAGCGGTACCCATTAAAATAGCGGTATGTGTATCATGGCCACAGGCGTGCATGACCCCGGTTTGCGAACCTAAAAACTCGGTAGTAACTTCAGATTTGAAAGGAAGTTCGTTCCGTTCGGTCACTGGTAAAGCATCTATATCAGCTCGTAAAGCCACAACTTTGCCGGGATGGTCCCCTTTAAGTAGAGCTACGACTCCGGTTTTGGCAACTTTGGTCTCGACCTTCAAACCTAGATTTTTTAAATGTTTTGCGATTTTTTCGGCGGTTTCAAATTCGCGATTTGATAGCTCGGGATGTTTATGAAAATCCCTTCGCCATTCAATGACTTTTTCTTCTACGTTAGCGATATCTTTTTTAAGATCGGCATCCATTTGCTGACCATAACCGAAAATTGAAAACAGAATAAGGGGTAGGTAGTAAATTTTCTTCATAGAAATGTGTTAAAAATGATGGTTGTATTTATTTAAACTGTAGTTTTCTTAAAAATACTAAAAAATATAAACTATTTGAAATTCGCTTACCACTGTTTAAAAGTATTAACAGGCTGGGTTTAGAAATTGATTGATTTTGGTTAAATTCACCCTTTTAAAATTTGAAGGAAATTGGAAGCTTATTTAGCCGAATTAAACGACGCCCAAAGGGCGCCAACATTGCAGATTGATGGTCCTATGATCGTAATTGCCGGAGCAGGTTCTGGTAAAACCCGGGTACTTACCTATAGGATCGCATACATGATGAGTAAAGGGATCGATGCCTTTAATATTCTAGCTTTAACCTTTACTAATAAAGCGGCGCGTGAGATGCAGCACCGTATTTCACAGATTGTGGGTAGAAGTGAAGCCAAGAATCTGTGGATGGGAACATTTCATTCAGTTTTTGCCAAGATTTTGCGATTTGAGGCAGATAAATTAGGTTACCCTTCTAATTTTACAATCTATGATACTCAGGATTCGCAAAGTGTGATTAGGGCGATCATCAAAGATATGCAGCTTGATAAAGATGTTTATAAGTATAAACAGGTTTATAGCCGTATTTCGTCTTATAAAAACAGTTTGATTACCGTAAAAGCCTATTTTAACAATCCAGAATTGATGGAGGCCGATGCAATGAGCAAAAAGCCGAGAATGGGCGATATTTATCAGGAATATGTGCAGCGTTGTTTTAAAGCCGGGGCGATGGATTTTGATGATTTATTGCTAAAAACCAATGAGCTTTTAAACCGTTTTCCTGAAGTGCTTCAAAAATACCAGAATCGTTTTCGCTATATTCTGGTAGATGAGTATCAGGATACCAATCACTCACAGTATTTAATTGTAAAAGCCCTGTCTGACAAATTTCAGAATATTTGTGTGGTTGGGGACGATGCACAAAGTATCTATGCTTTCCGCGGTGCCAATATTAATAATATCCTGAATTTCCAGAAAGATTACGATGGAGTTGAAATGTACCGTTTAGAACAAAATTACCGCTCTACCGGAAATATTGTTAATGCTGCAAACTCAATAATCGATAAAAACCAAACCAAACTTGACAAAGTGGTTTGGACAGCAAATGATGATGGTCCAAAAATAGTGGTAAACCGATTATTAACCGATGGTGAAGAAGGCCGATTTGTAGCGAGTTCGATTTTTGAGAATAAGATGCAACAGCAAATGGCTAATGGCGATTTTGCAATTTTGTATCGAACCAATGCACAAAGTAGGGCAATGGAAGATGCTCTGCGAAAGAAAGATATTCCCTATCGAATTTATGGAGGTTTATCTTTTTACCAGCGTAAAGAAATAAAGGACGTTCTGTCCTATTTACGTTTATTGATTAATCCAAAAGATGAGGAAGCCTTGAAGCGGGTGATTAATTATCCTGCCCGGGGTATTGGAGCAACAACCATGGATAGGTTGAGTATCGCTGCCAATAAATATGGGAAATCGATCTTTGAGGTTTTGGAAAATCTGGATCACCTTCCCGAACTTAAGATCACTAAAAGCACACGTACCAAGCTGGATAATTTTGTAAATATGATCAAACATTTTACAATTTTGGCGCAGAATGCCGATGCTTTTACGGTTGCTGATACGGTTACCAAGAAAACCGGACTGGTGCAGGAATTAAAAAAGGATGGCACACCTGAAGGAATTGCCAGAATTGAAAATATTGAAGAATTATTAAACGGGATTAAAGATTTTGTTGAAGAACAAAAAGAGTTGGCTGATGCTAATGGATCGATAGCTGAATTTTTAGAAGATGTGGCGCTGGCAACAGATATGGATAAGGATACCGAAGATGAGGATCGTGTAGCGCTAATGACCATTCACCTGGCGAAAGGATTAGAGTTCCCTTATGTGTATATTGTTGGAATGGAAGAAGATCTGTTTCCTTCGGCAATGAGTATGAATACTCGATCTGAGTTGGAAGAAGAACGCCGTTTATTCTATGTTGCAGTGACCAGAGCAGAGAAACAGGCGTTTTTAACCTATACGCAAAGCCGATATCGTTGGGGGAAATTAGTAGATGCCGAACCAAGTCGGTTTATTGAGGAAATCGATGATAAGTATTTGGATTATATGATTCCGCAGGATGATTATAAATATAAGCCGCTTATCAATACAGATATTTTTGGCGACGAAGTTGATAAATCTAAATTACGCCAAACCAAACCAAAAGCAGGAACGCCACCTGCGCATAAGCCAACTGAAGAACAGCTAAGAAAACTAAGAAAGTTAAGACCGGCAGCTTCAGAGCCCGAGAAAGCCTCAAATGCTATTCAACTTGACGTTGGGAACGAGGTAGAACATATGCGTTTTGGTAAAGGAAAAGTTTTGGGGATAGAAGGTGTTGGCCAGGATAAAAAAGCCGAAATCGATTTTGAAAATGGAGGCATCAAAAAACTATTGCTAAGATTCGCTAAATTGAATATACTGAAGTAATAAATGGTCATAGCAAATATTATTGTAAGTCTTCTTTCAATATTTAGCATAGTTCTGCTATCCATAACATTTTTTATTCCGGTCGAATCAGAATTATATAAACTCATTGGCTATTTTGATTTTCTACTGTGTATAGTTTTTCTGTGCGATTTTTTTTCACAGTTGTTTGTTGCTAAAAGTAAATGGAAATACTTCTATACTGTTGGATGGCTTGATCTCTTGTCTTCTATACCGATTATTTACCAATTCAGGTTTATCAGGGTTTTTAGGATTTTTAGGGTGCTGCGAATCATAAAGTCAATAAAATTATTGATCATTTTCATAAAAAAGAACAAAGCAACATCGCTTTATGGGTTTATAGTATTTTCTGCCTTCATCACTTTAGTGCTATGTACAACCGCAGTACTGTATATAGAAAAAGACGTAGGCAACATTAAAACCGCTGAAGATGCCCTATGGTGGAGTTTTGTGACAATTACAACGGTAGGTTATGGAGATTTATATCCGGTGACCAATATAGGTAAAGTACTTGCGGCTATTCTTATTTTTTGTGGTATAGCTTCTTTTGGTGCAGTAATCTCTTTTGTAAATAAATTAGCCAGTTCGTTTAGGGATTAAATTTCTATTTACTTCTTTAATTAAGACACAATAGGTTATTAATGTTTAGAATAGAACTTTAGGCTAACTTCATTATGATCTTTGGCTTGAAAATTTCTTTGCTTTATTCTAACTTTACTTCTTTTAATGATTAGTTAATTACTCCAGCATCTAGTTTTCGAGTTAAACTTGTGTTATTCAGATTCGCCAAATGCGGCTTTCTTTTTATCTTCAAAAGAAAAAGATGATTCAGAAAGGAAGTAAGGTTAAGTGGGAATGGGGTAATGGCACCGCCACCGGTAAAGTAACTGAAACTTATACCAAGGAAGTGACAAAAACTATTGATGGAAGTAAAATTACCCGTAAAGGAGAACAGGGAAATAAAGCCCTTTATATCGAGCAGGAAGACGGTAGTAACGTCCTTAAGCTAGAAAAAGAAGTTGAAAAAGCTGATTAAAAATGGCAGAAATTATTCGTATTTATAACGAAAATCCAAATCCGCGTGAAATTACCAAAGTGGTAAAAACCCTTCGAAATGGCGGACTAGTTATTTACCCTACCGATACCGTGTATGGGTTGGGTTGTGATATCACCAATAATTCGGCGTTAGAAAAGATCGCTCAAATTAAAGGAGTCAAACTAGAAAAAGCCAATTTTAGTTTTATTTGTCACGATCTTAGTAATCTTTCAGATTATGTAAAGCAAATCGATACCTCGACTTTTAAAATACTGAAACGTTGTTTACCTGGTCCTTATACTTTTATCCTGCCGGGAAATAATAATTTGCCAACGGTATTTAAGAAAAAGAAAACGGTAGGTATAAGAGTTCCCGATAACAATATTTGTAGAGCTATCGTAGAAGAGCTTGGTAATCCTATCGTTTCTACCTCTATAAGAGATGAAGATGAGGTGATAGAATATACCACAGATCCTGAGTTAATTCAGGAAAAATGGGATAATCTGGTAGATATCGTGATTGATGGTGGTTATGGTGATAACATACCAAGTACGGTAATCGACTTAACAACAGATCAACCTGAAGTAGTTAGAGAAGGTAAAGGAAGCTTAGAAATTATGTAAATAAGACCTTCGTTATATTATGATTATCGATAGCAGCTAAAAATAGCACTCTTTTTATTGTAACAGCTAAATACTATATGACTGGATCTTGATGATTATCACAACACCTCGAAGTCTTAAAATTGTAAAATGGTTTTCTTTTTAATACCCTAGAAGATTTTAATCAGGTGCTTGTTTACTTTGAAACTTTTGGAGTGAATAACAAATTAAAAAAAGTCGCTAAGCAGTTTTATTACTAAGCTTAGCGACTTCTTTTTTAATTCATCTTTTTCCTGTTTTTTATTCAGATGCTGTCAATTCTTCCTGATTTCTAAATACCAAGTGGTCATCAAATTCATCTAACAGGATGATACTATCGGTATGAATATGACCAGAAAGGATTTCTTTCGATAATTTATTCAATACTTCTTTTTGTACCGTTCTCTTTACCGGTCTTGCACCAAATTGTGGGTCGAAACCGCGTTTAGCTAAGAATGCCAGTGCCTGCTCTGTAGCATCTAAAACAATATTCTGTTTGGCTAGCATTTTCTTTACTCCCTTTAATTGCAGATCAACAATTCGTTTAATGTCTTTCTGGGTTAAAGGTGAGAACATCACAATGTCATCGATACGGTTTATAAATTCTGGTCGTACACTTTGTTTTAGTAAAGCAAGTACTTCAGTTTTGGCCGCTTCCATCGCTGTTTCAATATCCTGAATAGCCTCAAATTTATCCTGGATAATCTGGCTTCCCATATTAGAAGTCATAATGATGATTGTATTCTTAAAATCAGCCAGGCGTCCTTTATTGTCTGTTAGTCGGCCTTCATCCAATACCTGTAAAAGGATATTGAAAGTGTCTGGATGCGCTTTTTCGATCTCATCCAAAAGTACCACTGAATAAGGTTTACGTCTCACCGCTTCGGTTAACTGTCCGCCTTCATCATAGCCAACGTATCCCGGAGGTGCCCCCACTAATCGGCTTACCGAGTGGCGCTCCTGGTATTCACTCATGTCGATTCTGGTCATTGCCGATTCATCATCGAATAAATATTCGGCCAGTGCTTTCGCTAATTCGGTTTTACCCACACCGGTGGTTCCCAGGAATAAGAAAGATCCAATGGGTCGATTTTGATCCTGTAATCCGGCGCGGCTTCTACGTACAGCATCGCTTACCGCCACGATTGCTTCTTCCTGTCCTACTACACGGCGGTGCAGTTCTTCTTCTAATCGAAGTAATTTCTCCCGCTCGCTTTGCAGCATTTTAGTTACCGGAATACCGGTCCATTTCGCAACTACTTCAGCGATATCATCATTGGTAACTTCCTCCTGAATTAAAGACTTCCCGCTTTCTCTTTCCTTAACTTCTTTTTGAAGACGTTCCAGTTTTTCCTGAGCTTCTTTTATTTTACCATAACGTAATTCGGCTACTTTCCCGTAGTCGCCTTCACGTTCGGCTCGTTCGGCTTCCAGCTTATATTCCTCGATTTCAGCTTTCGCACCCTGGATATTATCGACAACTTCTTTTTCGTTTTTCCATTGTGCGTGGATTTCATTACGTTCTTCTTTAAGATTCGCTAAATCTGCCCGTAAAGATTTTAATTTCGCTTCATCTTTTTCGCGCTTAATAGCTTCGATCTCAATTTCAAGTTGCATGATCTTACGGTCCAGCACATCTAACTCTTCCGGTTTAGAGTTAATTTCCATACGAAGTTTAGATGCCGCTTCATCCATTAGGTCGATAGCCTTATCAGGTAAAAAACGGTTGGTAATATAACGTTGTGATAATTCTACCGCGGCAATAATTGCTTCATCTTTAATCCTTACTTTATGGTGTTGCTCGTATTTATCTTTAATACCTCTAAGAATGGAGATTGCACTTTCGGTATCTGGTTCTTCTACCATCACTTTCTGAAAGCGTCGCTCTAAAGCTTTATCCTTTTCAAAATACTTCTGATATTCATCTAAAGTGGTAGCCCCAATGGCTCTTAGTTCGCCACGAGCTAAAGCAGGTTTTAGAATATTCGCAGCATCCATAGCCCCCTGGCCACCACCGGCCCCAACAAGCGTATGGATCTCGTCAATAAATAATACGATATTACCATCGCTACCGGTTACCTCTTTTATTACCGCTTTTAATCTTTCTTCAAATTCTCCTTTAAATTTAGCTCCGGCAATTAATGCCCCCATATCTAAAGAAAATATTTGTTTTTCTTTTAAGTTTTCTGGTACGTCACCAGCTACAATTCGGTGTGCTAAACCTTCAGCAATCGCCGTTTTACCGGTCCCAGGTTCACCTACCAACATGGGGTTGTTTTTGGTTCTTCGGGATAAGATCTGTAAAATTCGGCGTATTTCTTCATCCCTGCCAATCACCGGATCCAGTTTTCCGGTTTCGGCTAGATGATTAAGGTTTTTTGCATATTTGTTTAAGGAATTGTAGGTTTCTTCAGCGCTTTGTGAAGTTACGCGATCTCCTTTTCTTAATTCTTCGATGGCTGCTTTTAAGCCTTTTTCTGTAGCACCCTGATCTTTTAAGATTTGCGCTACTTTACTTGAAGACTTAAATATCGCTAATATTAAATGTTCAATAGAAACATATTCATCGTTCATTTTCTTAGCAATACCCGATGCTTCGTTTACCGTTTTACCGGCTTCCCGACTCAAGATGATATCGCCGCCGCTAACTTTAGGGAAACTCTGAAGGGTATTGTCCAGAATTTGATTAAAAAGATTAACGTTAATGTTCAGTTTTTTTAGCAAAAATGGCGTTACATTTTCGTCTACCGTAGTAATCGCTTTGAACAAATGTTCGTTTTCAATTTGCTGATGGCCCATCTCCTGAGCAAGCTGTTGTGCCTGCTGGATCGCCTCCTGTGATTTTATGGTGAAATTATTAAAGTTCATTTTGTTTTATATTTTTTTTAAATTCTAAATAGCAAATGCTATACCTTCCGAATAATTAGACAAAATGGCATTATTTTTACAAAATTTAAAGACAAATCGGCAGTTTTTGTGTTTATATTGAAAATCTTATAGTGTGGAATAATCATCTGATTTTAAGCTGTATCTTTGCAAAAAAATTGAAATATGGGAATTTTTGATAAAATGTTTGGTGGAGAAAAGGAATCGAAAAATGAATCTAAAATTAATTGGATTCCTTTAGTTGAAGTGACGCAATTAGAGGAAGCTATGCAGCAGTCTGAGCAGCATCTTGTAGGGATTTTAAAACATTCTACACGTTGTGGTATTAGTAAGATGGTGTTAAGACAATTTGAAAATTCTTACGACCTTCCTAAAGAAGCTCCAGTTGATCTTTATTTTCTGGATTTGTTGAGTTATCGCGATATTTCTAATGAAATAGCCAAGCGTTTTAATGTAAGGCACGAGAGTCCTCAGCTTATTTTACTTCAACAAAAAAAAGTAGTTCATCATAGTTCTCATCAGGATATAGATGTAGAGAATCTTAAAGAATTTTTATAGAATTTGAATATTTTATTTTTTTAAATTAAATTTAGAAACCTTTGTTAAAGATTATTAATCAATCTGGTGAAATATATGGCTATTTGTAATTTTGATCCAGAGAAAAAGATTAATTAAAGTTATGGATAAAGAGATAGATTTTAAAGAACTCGAAAGAAGATGGGAAGCCATCAAAAAGGGTCAGGAAACTGAAAGACAAAAACGAGAGTTCCAGGATCACAGTGAAGCTATTTTGCCCGAAGATCGAAAGAATGGCGGTAGCATTGACGAAAAGAAAGCTGCGGAAGCGGCAATGCGTGAGTCGAGGGAATTTAGAAGTTATAGTCGAGTATAAAATAAAAAAGCTGCCATGATCTGGCAGCTTTTTTATTATCAATATTTAGGTATAGCTTACTTTTTCTTTGGTTCGAAAACAGGTAATATTTTGGTATTAATTTCACCAAAACCAATTCTTATGCTCTCATTTTCGCAGTAACCTTTCATAATTACGGTATCATTATCTTCTATAAAACTGCGAAGACTACCATCTTTTAGTTGCACAGGTTTTTCCCCACGCCACGAAAGCTCTAACATACTTCCATAAGTATCTGGTGTTGGGCCAGAAATGGTTCCTGAGGCCATCATATCTCCTGAGTTTACCGGGCATCCGTTAATAGTGTGATGGGCCAGTTGCTGACTCATATTCCAGTACAAATATTTGTAGTTTGTTTTGGATAGTAGATTTTCTTCTCCATTTTCAGGTTGTAAGAATACCTCAAGGTTGATGTCAAAACTTTTCTTTCCGGTATATTTTAAATAAGACATTAATTCTTTTTCCGGTTCAGGTCCTTTGGTTCTAAATGGCTCTAGAGCATCCATGGTGACAATCCAAGGAGAGATAGAAGAGGCAAAATTTTTAGCTAAAAAAGGGCCTAGCGGTGCATACTCCCATTTCTGGATGTCACGAGCACTCCAGTCATTAAACATCACCATACCAAAGATATAATCTTCAGCCTCGTCTACCGGGATAGGTTCGCCAAGCAAATTAGCATCTGTAGTGATAAAAGCCATTTCCATTTCGAAATCGATCTGCTTTGAAGGACCAAATACTGGTTCTTTAGCCCCTTCAGGCATGGTTTGCCCTTTTGGACGATGAATGGGAATGTGACTGGTAACTATAGAAGAGCTTCTACCATGATAGCCAACAGGGATATGTAGCCAGTTTGGCAAAAGTGCATTTTCTTTATCCCTAAACATACTGCCCACATTAGTAGCATGCTCTTTACTGGAATAAAAATCGGTATAATCGCCTACCTGCACGGGCATTTGCATTTCGATTTCATCTAAAGTGAATAGTACGACATTGCGGTGCTCCTGATTGTTTTTTAATGCGTCATTCTTCTCGTCAAAAATTTCGGCAATACGATTTCTCACCAAACGCCAGGTTTTTTTACCGTCTGAAATAAAATCATTTAAAGTATCCTGAAGAAAAATATCATCGGTTAAAGGAATACCTTCAAAATAACCAAGTTGGTGTAAAGCGCCAAGATCGATAGCAAAGTCACCGATTCTCGTTCCGATAGTGATGATATCGTCTCTGGTTAAAAACACCCCAAAAGGAATATTCTGAATTGGAAAATCAGTGTTCTTGGGAATATCCAGCCAGGTTTTTCTTTTAGGATCGTTTGCAGTAATAGACATAGAAAAATAAAAATTTGTTAAAATCTGATTGATTCAAATATATTATTTTCCTGTAATTAACCGAATGTATTTATTACTTTTGATGAATATTTAACGTAAATATTTAAGATGCAACGAGATACAATAATTTTTGATTTAATCGAGAAGGAAAAAAAGCGTCAACTGCATGGTTTAGAGCTTATTGCAAGTGAGAATTTTGTTAGTGACCAGGTGATGGAAGCTGCCGGATCTGTACTTACCAACAAGTATGCAGAAGGTTATCCTGGTAAACGTTATTATGGAGGTTGTGAGGTTGTTGATGAAGTAGAGCAGTTAGCGATCGATCGCTTAAAAGAACTTTTTGGAGCCGAGTATGCCAATGTACAGCCACATTCGGGTTCACAGGCAAATACTGCTGTTTTTCAGGCTTGTTTAAAACCGGGAGAAAAATTCTTAGGATTTGATCTTTCTCATGGAGGGCATTTAACCCATGGTTCTCCAGTAAACTTTTCAGGAAAATTATACGAGCCGGTGTTTTATGGAGTCGATAAAGAAACCGGACTTATAGACTATGATAAAGTTGCCGAGATTGCCGAAAAAGAAAAGCCAAAAATGATTATTGCTGGGGCTTCTGCTTATTCTCGTGAGATCGACTATAAACGTTTTAGAGAAATTGCAGATAGTATTGGTGCTATTTTATTTGCAGATATCGCGCATCCTGCAGGTCTTATTGCTAAAGGAGTGATAGGAGATCCTATACCACATTGTCATATCGTAAGCTCTACTACCCACAAAACCCTTCGTGGTCCAAGAGGAGGAATTATCATGATGGGTAAGGATTTTGATAATCCTTTTGGAGAGAAGCTTAAGAATGGAAACCTCAAGAAAATGTCTGCTCTTTTAAACAGTGCCATTTTCCCAGGAAACCAGGGCGGTCCTTTAGAGCATATTATCGCCGCTAAAGCAGTAGCTTTTGGAGAGGCTTTAACCGATGAGTTTTTACACTATGCCGTACAGGTAAAGAAAAATGCCAAAAAAATGGCGGAAGCTTTTGTAGAGAAAGACTATCAAATTATTTCTGGAGGAACCGATAATCACTGTATGCTTATCGATCTTAGAAATAAAGGAGTAAGTGGGAAAGAAGCTGAGGAAGCTTTAACGAAGGCCGATATTACCGTAAACAAAAACATGGTGCCATTTGATGATAAATCACCATTTGTAACTTCAGGAATTAGAATTGGTACTGCAGCGGTAACTACAAGAGGTTTGGATGAAGAAGATATGCCAAGAGTTGTGGAGCTTATCGACAGAGTCATTAAAAATATTAACAATGACGCAAAACTAGCTGAAGTGAAATCTGAAGTGAATGCTTTAATGCACGGTCGCCCATTATTTAAAGCTTAATCGATAGATACGATATAAATAAAAAAAAGCTACCAATTTGGTAGCTTTTTTTATTCGTTTATGGGATTATTAAAGTTTTAGTTTTCGTGTGAGATAGAACCCTAGAAGTAAAAATGCTCCAGGAGTAAAGAATAAACTGGCAATGTATCCTAAATCGTCGTTTAATACCGTATAAGCTTCTATTAAATTTCCTATTAGAAAACCAAAACCTACCCCCATTAAAACAAGCGATAGATTAAGTAAGATTACAGCCCAAACCGGTGATGATCTATCTTTTCTAAACTTGAATATTGAAGCATCTTTATCATGTTCGATAAGGGCTAGACGTTCCTTATTTCTCGTTTGAAAAAACAGAAAGAAAATACCAAAGATGCACGCAAAAAAGGAAATAGATATAATAATAGCAGGATTCATATTTTTAATTTTATTTGATTAATGACTAATTTTTAAGCGCTTTCTGAAGTTAAGACGATACTTTACAAAAACAGGTTACAAATAATTTAAAAAAAGAAAGAATAAATTTATTGTAACCAGATTTATCCAATTGTCGTCTTATAATCAAATGACCATCAAAAAAGACCAATTAATCATCGATCAAATACTGGGCGGAGATAAGCAATTATTCTCGGTACTGGTAGATCGTTATAAAAATTTGGTGTTTACTTTGTGTTTAAGGTTGCTGAAAAATAGGGAAGAAGCTGAAGAGGTTGCGCAGGATAGTTTTGTGAAAATCTATAAATCTTTAAGTAAATTTAAAGGAGAGGCAAAATTTTCGACCTGGGTATACCGGGTGACTTATAATAATTGTCTCGATTTCCTAAAGGCCAAGAAACGTAAGTTTAAGGAGTTAAGTGTAGATGCTTACGATGGTTTCGAAATTGAAGATTTAGATAGTGCGATTAATAATTTAGAAGAAAATGAGCGAAAAACGGCTATTCTGGACTGTATAAATATGCTGAGTGAAGATGATGCTTTTTTGCTAACTTTACATTATTATGAGGATCAATCAGTGAAAGATATTGCTGAAATTATGAAGCTGTCTGTGGCTAATGTAAAAGTGAAATTGTACCGAAGCCGTAAACAACTGGCGGTTATTTTGAAGAGAAGGTTGTCGAATGATATGTTGCTGAATTATGGAAAATAAAGAAAAGAAATTAGACGAATTTACGAAGAAAATTTTCAAGGAATCCAGCCTGGAAATTCCTTCTTTCGATTTTACTGATAAGGTAATGACTAATCTTCCTGAAATTGAAATAGTCAAAGCAACTAGAGTAAATACTTCAGCAAAGAAAATAAAATACGAGCCATTAATCTCTAAAAAGGGCTGGGCAATGATCGCAGCGTTTGTAGCGACATTGTTAAGTTCTCCGTATTTTTATTCAGGCGGAGAAGCTTCAGATTTGGTAGTAGATAAATGGATTAAAATGAAATCTATTTTCAATTTATCTATTGAAATGCCCAATATAGGTGTTTTAAATTCAGATGTTTTAGCAATTTCCGCAGCTCTTTTTACAGTTTACTTTTTATTGGAAATTTTTCTATTGAATAACTGGATGAATAAAAGGAGATTTTACTAATTAGATTTTTGCTGAAATAAAACCTTCATGTTTTCATCGATTCTTGCCGGGCGTTTGGAGTCATGACTCATTAAGCACCAGGTGGTTTTTGCTTTAGCTAAGATTTTATCGTTTTTTTTGTTTTTAATGAATACGTGCCTTATCGAAGTGACATTCGTAATTTCGTCAACATAGGTTTGCAGTATAATAAGATCGTCTAAAAAAGCCTGCTGTTTATAATCGATTTCGTGCCGAACCACAACCCAAAAGAATTTTTCTTTCTGTGAAGCTGATGCGCGATCTTCCCAATGGCCTTTAGCAACATCCTGGATCCATTGCACATATTGCACGTTATTTACATGGTTTTGTTCATCAAGATCACTTGAGGTAACCTTGAGCTCCATTTCAAAAATCTGGGGCGTGGTGATCATTTATTTTTCTACGATTTTAACTTCGAATAATTTATCCCAGTGTTTTCCGGTTACAAATAATTGTTTAGTGTGAGGATTATAGGCGATACCATTAAGAACATGGTTTACTTCGTTAAGATCTTTTTCGTTACCCAGTTTATTTCTTAAACCTCTAAAATCAATAAGGCCAACAATCGCTCCATTCTTAGGATTAATGATTGCTACACCATCTTTTTGATAAGTGTTTGCATAAATAAGTCCGTCAACCCATTCCAATTCATTCATTTTAGAATTAATACTTTTATGGGTAGCAATCTGAATATAATCTTTTTCAGCCAAAGTTTCGGGATCTAACAACCAGATTTTTTCAGTCCCATCACTTTTGTAAATATGCTCACCGTCATTACAAAGCCCCCAGCCTTCTTTACTTTGATTATAACTAAAGGTCCCTTTTTTCTCGAAGGTATCCAGATCATAGATATAGCCTTCTTTAGCCCTCCAGGTAAGTAAAATAATCTGATCATTAAAAATCGTTAAGCCTTCACCAAAAACAGAATCATCCAAATCGATCATTTTTAAAACTTCCCCTGTTTTTAGATCTACTTTTCTAAGATCAGATTCGCCATATTCTCCCGTACTTTCATATAACGTATCGTTTAAAAATTCTAATCCCTGGGTATAAGCTTTGGGGTCGTGAGGGTAGATATTTACAATTTCGTAGGTGTAGGCCTTTGGCGGCGTATCATTATAAATTTTGATCGACGTATTGGTAGTATCTTTTTGACCTTCGTAAAATACTTCGGCTTTTAAAGTTTGATTTCCTAAAAGCTGATTTTTAAGCGGAATATCAAAGGACCAGTTAGGTGACTTTGCGATTACTTTTTCAGCATTCAGATAAACAATAACCGAGTCGATACGCAGCTCTTTTTTGTTTTCAATTTGCCCTGAAATATGCTCGCCAAGCTGAAATTCCTTCTTATTTTCATCAGTTTTTATACTGAAATGAGATTTTTTAGCGCCAGAATTACTTCCGCATGAAAAATATAAAAAAGCTAATGTTAAGATTAACAGAGATTTAAATTTCATCATCTTTAAAAGTCATATTTTATATGGCTAAATTAACCAATTCTGTTTAAAAAATGCTTGCCAGAAGTACTAAAGATTGTATATTTGCACCCGGCAAGTCCCACACAACCAGCTCCTGCTGAATCCCCCAGGGCGGGAACGCAGCAAGGGTAGGCGGTCGTAGCGGTGTGATGTGGGTCGCTTGCCTTTTTTTGTATCTGGAAATTAGCAAAATTAATCGCATATTTGCCTTATGAAAACAGATACTCTTTCTCATAAAGTCGTTTTAATTACCGGTGGTTCTTCAGGAATTGGTAAAGCAATTGGCGACTACTTAAATCAACAAAATTTTAAGGTGTACGGTACCAGTAGAAATTCTACCGGAAAATCATCAAATTTTAATCTTATAGATTTAGATGTTACTGATGAAGATAGTATCTTTAAAGCGGTAAAATTTGTTTTAGAAAAAGAAAAGCGAATTGATATTTTAATTAATAATGCCGGGGTTGGAATTACCGGACCGATAGAGGAGACGCCCACACCCGAAATTCGTAATGCTTTTGAAACCAACTTTTATGGTCCTATAAATGTTTGTAAAGCTGTTTTGCCCGTAATGCGTAAGCAAAATGATGGTCTTATAATTAATGTAACATCCATCGCAGGGTATATGGGACTACCGTATCGCGGAATCTATTCGGCTTCTAAAGCAGCGCTGGAAATTGCAACCGAAGCCTTTAGAATGGAGGTGAAAGGATTTAATATAAAAATGACCTGCGTGGCCCCTGGTGATTTTGCCACCAATATTGCTGCTGGAAGGTATCATGCTCCGGTTTTGGATAATTCTCCTTATAAAGAACCATATGGTGATTCTTTAAAATTGATGGATGAGGATGTAGATGCCGGTCAGGATCCAGATATGATGGCGAAAGCGGTGCTAAAAATTATTGAAGATAAAGCACCAAAAGGACATTACAAGGTAGGGGAGCTTTTGCAAAAAGCAAGTATTGTTTTAAAAAGAATCTTACCCGATAAGACTTATGAAAGAATGCTGATGAATCATTATAAATTATAAAAAGTGTATTTAATGTGTTATTTTTACACTTAAATAAATAAAAATAAACTTATAAAACTTGCAATATGAAATTTTTTATTGACACCGCTAACCTCGATCAGATTAGAGAGGCACAGGAATTAGGGGTTTTGGATGGTGTAACGACCAACCCTTCATTAATGGCAAAAGAGGGAATTACCGGTAAGGAGAATATTATTAATCATTATAAAAAAATCTGTGAAATCGTAACTGGAGATGTAAGTGCCGAGGTTATTTCTACAGATTTTGAAAATATCGTAAAAGAAGGAGAAGAGCTCGCAGCACTTCACGATCAAATTATCGTAAAGGTACCAATGATCAAAGAAGGTGTAAAAGCAATTAAATATTTCTCTGATAAAGGAATTAAAACCAATTGTACTTTAGTGTTCTCTGTAGGACAGGCCTTATTAGCGGCTAAAGCAGGGGCAACTTATGTATCACCTTTTCTTGGTCGTTTAGATGATATTTCAACCAATGGTCTTAATCTAATCGAAGAAATTAGATTAGTGTATGATAACTATGGTTTTGAAACCCAAATTTTAGCGGCTTCTATTCGTCACACGATGCATGTAATTGATTGTGCGAAGATTGGTGCAGATGTAATGACCGGTCCTTTATCTTCTATAGAAGGTTTATTAAACCATCCTTTAACAGATATCGGATTAGAGAAATTCTTAGCAGATTATAAAAAAGGAAACCAATAAGAATAAGTTTTTTTCTTATTATTATATAAAAAGCTGCCTTTTGGCCAGTCATGGTCGGAAGATTATTCTTCCGACTTTTTTGTTATAAAGACTTTTTTCTTAATTATAATACCGAAGGAAATATATGAATAACCTACTGGTTATCAGATAAATAACTTGCTTTTAT
>Ga0098065_1000220_pt1 | contig 29981 bp, 21 predicted proteins | sample 25_taG_FD_75062 | JGI IMG/M metagenome (GOLD analysis project Ga0098065, IMG submission 75062) | Marine viral communities from Cariaco Basin, Caribbean Sea - 25_WHOI_OMZ | ecosystem: Environmental > Aquatic > Marine > Oceanic | place: Caribbean Sea: Cariaco Basin | collected 2014-11-08 | reverse complement strand
TAGGCCGGCTTCGTCACTAGCAATATTGGATTGAGCGGTAACTAAGGCGGCTTTAGCGTTATCAATAGCGGCTTGCGCGGCGACCACATCCGCTTCAGCTGAAGCCACTTGTACCGCAGCAGAGTCATATTCTTGTTGCGAGATAGCGTCAATAGCTACCAGAGACTCGAGACGACCGAAGTCAACGCGCGCCTGCTTTAGCGCCACCTGTTTGCGGGCTAAATCGGCGTAAGCACTATTGAGGCTGGCTTGACGACTGCCATAGTCCGCTTTAGCGCTCTGTAGGCCAGCCCGGCTCTGTGCGAGAGAAGCTTGTTGATTGGACAGGTTGTTTTTTTGGGTGACCTGATCAATTTGCGCAATTAGGTCGCCTTTTTTGACTTGGTCGCCCACTTTGACGTAGAGCTTTTTGACCTCACCCGAGACCTGTGCCCCTACATCGACGGTATTTAACGCCTTGACCTTACCTGAGGCCATGACGTTATTTTCGACCTCGCCCAGTTTGGCAGTGGCAGTGATGTAGTTGGGTGTTGCTTCCTTAGGTTTAAACTTGCTATAGGCCAGCGCCCCTAAGGCGATAACGATGAGGGCGATGATGCCCCATTTAATAGCAGATTTCTTGCTCACTTTGCGCATTATGACAATCCAATTTCAATCGACTCAAATGCAATTATAGTAATGGCTTAGCCATGAAAAGTGAATGGTAATTAGTTTGCGAAAGGTTAAGTGTACTGCTGAAGTCTATCTTAGGTGGGGGATTTGAAGGGGGAAAGCTAGCAAAAGGGAATGATAAGCTTGAGGTTAATGACTTTAGCGAGCGGTGAATAAGCGCGTGCCTGATAACAATAGCGCGGCCTGTAATAACAGCTCCCAAGCGGGTTGGCGGATGACGCCTTTGATGGCTTGGTCACAACGGAATAGTAAATCAGGCCACTGCGCTACGTCGTCCCGATTTTGCCGACGGCAGGCCGATTGATATAGCGATTGTTTATTGCGCCAAATACCGATAGCTTGCGGGTCTTGGCCTTCCATCAGCTGCGCCACCAAGCGCATGTCCTTAGAGATGGCCCATAACACCAGGGGTGTGGGCTCATCGGTAGCACGCAGTTGCGTGATAATCTTAGTGACTTGTGCAGCGTTGCCGGCGAGCATGGCATCGGATAAATCGAACACACTAAATTGGGCATTACTGACTAGCGCGGCTTGTAAGTCATCGATTCCTAAAGATAGCCTGCCTTGCTCTACCAAAGTAGGCGCAAACAGATACGATAAGCGCCAGAGCGTCTGATAGGCGCTAAGGAGGTGGTGCTCCGTGTGGGACATGAGCAGTTGCCAAGCCTCATTAGACAGCTGCAGGCCAAACTGCTGCGCTCTGACCTGCAGTATTTGCTGACGTTGCTGCTCTTGATACAAGTTGCAGTCAATCACGTGACCCATCTGGGCAAAGGGCAGAAACCACTTAGCAGTTTGCGAGCGTTTATCGACCTTAGTGGTTAGCCACAGTAGGCTGTTGCTATTGCCGCCCGCTTGCGCCTCTTGGGCAAAGCGCTCTAGCTCGGCCAATACCGCTTTGTCGGGTTTATGATTGCCCGTGACGATGACCGCTGAGGCATCATCGAACAAGGAAAGACTGCCAAGCTCGCTCAGTACCTCTTGCCAAGTCTTGGCCGACACCAGCTCAACGCGAGTTATTGCATAGTTCTGCTGTTGCCACAGCGCTCGCAACGCATCGAGAAACCATTGGCTCAGCAATGGTTCCTCCCCGTGCGCTAACCATAACCCAGCGACATTAGTATCGGCCGGGCTTTGTTGTAGACGGGGATAAGCGTTGAGAAAAGAGTCTTGCATAGCTTGAGGTGTTACCTATTGGGCGGGTGGCTTGTCGGTAGGTTGCTTGACAGTGGTTTGCTTGTCAGTGGGTTGCTTAATTAGAGTAGCAGTCGCTGCGGTCGTCTTGGGCATATTTAGCGCGATATATTGATCGGTAATGCGGCGCGCTAGACTTTCATACAGCCACTCTTTAATTTGCACACCCTGCTGGTCTTCAGTACTGACCGAGGCCGCATTGTACTGGTAGCTGCGCTCAACCTGAATAGGGTTGCTAACTTGGGTGATTTCACCATTACTATGGCGAATCTGATAGGTGACATCAGCGCTAATCACCTGACGAATCTCAGTCAAAACCCCGACCAACTCATACTTCTTAAAGCGCACATTACTCACTTTGATAGCTGAGTTATATTGCCCAGATTTTAAGACGTCTTCCTTGCCTTCCTCTAATAACGATAAGGCGTCGACAACATGAGTACCCAAGGCTTGCAAGCGCTTAATTAGAGGACGCTTTAGCAAGAAAGTTGCCCGATCGTCATCGATGATTAAGACCGTATCAGTATTAGCAATCTGCAACGGCGTATCGTAGCCTCGCAGCTGAAAGCCGCAACCGCTAAGGGCAGTACCCAGTAGCGGTGCTGCAATCAGAGCGACCAGTAAAGGCCGCTTGCAGGCTGCGATTGGCGCAACAAGGGCAACCAACCGGGAGGCAGACAAAGAAGAAGCGCTACGCATTAGCCGACCACCACAATGTTGACGAGTTTATTCGGTACGACGATTTCTTTTTTGATTTCGCCAACCAAGAATTTTTGGACACTTTCAATGGCTTTGGCTTGCGCTTTGATGTCATCCGCGTTGGTGCCTGGAGCGACTTCCATCTTGCCACGCACCTTGCCATTGACCTGCACGACCATAGTAATACTGTCTTGTACCAAAGCGGCTTCATCCACTACTGGGAAAGTCAAAGTCGCGGTGTCATAGCCTAACTGCTCGAGGATTTGCTCGGCGATATGTGGGGCATAAGCGGCCAACATAATTAGCAAATCAACTAAGGCCTCGGTCTTCACTGCTAAGCCTAGCGCGCTATCGCTTTCTTGGCTGCTATCGTAGCTGCCCAGCTCATTACCCAACTCCATTAAGCTAGATACTGGCGTGTTTAAAGCTAAGCGCTCACCCAGGTCTTTATCGATTTTGGCGATAGTCTCATGGGCTTTACGGCGTAAGTTTTTGCCCGCTTTGCTTAGATTGGTCGTATCGATGTGGCTGATGATATCGCTAGCTTTCACGCCCGCTTGCTCTAGAGTCTGAATATGCTCTTGGCTAATGCGCCAGACTTTTTTCAGGAAGTTATACGGGCCTTTTAGCGCATCGTCTGACCACTCTAAGGTCTGCTCAGCAGGGGCGGTAAATAGGGTGTAGAGACGTACGGTATCCGCGCCATATTCGTCAATGGTAATCTGCGGGTCAATGCCGTTATTCTTTGACTTAGACATCTTTTCAATCTTACCGATTTTCACCGGTTGACCATCAGATTTCAGCGTTGCCTTAATAGGCTGACCTCGGTCGTCAAACTCGATATCGACATCGTGCGGGAAGTAGTAAGTGGTGCTGCCATCGGCATTTTCGCGTAAAAAAGTCCCCGCCAATACCATGCCTTGGGTCATCAAATTAGCAAACGGTTCATTCCCTGACACCAAACCTTCGTCACGCATCAACTTATGGAAGAAACGCGCATAAAGTAAATGCATGACCGCATGCTCAACACCGCCGACATACTGGTCGACCGGCAGCCATTTATTGGCCGCTAACTTATTGACCATGTTATCGCTATCATGTGGGCTAGCAAAACGGGCGTAATACCAGCTCGACTCTACGAAAGTATCAAAAGTATCGGTCTCGCGCTCAGCATCGCTACCACATTTAGGACAAGTAGTATTAACGAACTCAGGGATATTCTTTAGCGGGTTACCACGACCATCTGGCACGACGTCCGTTGGCAATTTAACTGGCAAATCAGCTTCATCAACGGGCACGGTACCGCAATGCTCACAATTGACCATTGGGATTGGGCAACCCCAATAGCGCTGGCGTGATACGCCCCAATCCCGCAGACGGTACTGAATTTTTTTAGAGCCGAGCTCTTGTGGTTCAAGCTTGGCCAGCATGGCCTCAAAAGCCTGGTCAAAGTCCATGCCATCAAACTCGCCCGAGTTGACTAGGGTATTGCGCTCGGTATAAGCACCGACTTCGCCATCTGTACTAGTATCAGTATCGTTAGCGGTATCAAAATAGCCGGCTGGAATATTAATAACTTGTTTAATCGGTAAGTTATATTTTTTCGCAAATTCAAAGTCACGCTCATCATGCGCAGGCACGGCCATAACGGCACCAGAGCCATAGCTCATTAGCACATAGTTGGCGACCCAAACCGCAATCTTTTCACCGGTCAAAGGATGGGTCACGGTCAAGCCAGTGTCCATACCCTTTTTCTCAGCTTTAGCAATATCAGCTTCCGCGACGGAACCTTGTTTGCATTCATTACAGAATTGCGCGATAGCTTCGTTACGCTCAGCGGCATATTGGGCTAGCGGATGCTCAGCAGCGACGGCCACATAAGTCACGCCCATTAGGGTATCGGGGCGGGTAGTAAACACGTCTAAAGTATTGGTTTCGCCTTCCAAATCGTAGGGGAAATGCACTTCCATACCCGCACTGCGACCGATCCAGTTGCGCTGCATGGTGATGACTTCAGGAGACCATTTGCCTTCTAATTGGTCTAAATCATCCAGTAGCTCATCGGCATAGCTGGTAATATTGAAGTAATACATCGGAATATCGCGCTTTTCAACCGCAGCGCCACTGCGCCAGCCTTTACCATCGATGACCTGCTCATTGGCTAGAACCGTATTGTCTACCGGATCCCAGTTTACCGTCGCAAGCTTTTTATAAACCAAGCCTTTTTTATACAACTGTAAGAATAACCACTGCTCCCAGCGATAATATTCAGGCGTACAAGTGGCAAACTCACGCGACCAGTCGATAGACAAACCTAGCAACTTCAGCTGCGCGCGCATATTGTTAATATTGGCAAACGTCCACTCAGCTGGCGGCGTTTGATTGGCAATAGCGGCGTTTTCTGCTGGCAGACCAAACGCATCCCAACCCATAGGCTGCATAACATCGTAGCCTTTTAAGCGGTAATAACGGCTTAACACATCAGAGATTGTATAGTTACGCACGTGTCCCATGTGCAGCTTGCCACTCGGGTAAGGGAACATCGACAGCATATAGCGGGTAGGCTTGTCCGACTTGTCATTGCTGACTTCATAGCGGGCATCGGCCTCCCATTTGCTTTGCTGGGCAGCTTCAATAGTTTGCGGATTATATAAGGTATTGTCTTGCATATCTGAGGTGCTATCGGCTTGCATGTCGTTACTCATAGTGGCTAAAGGGCTCAAGGAAAAGGGGCAGGGGAGCGAAACCGTAATATCGGGATTTCACTGGCCTATAAACACAAAAAATTTAGATACGCTAGGATAGCGTAAATCGGGATAAATTGCGATGGTGAAGCGATAAGATGCCGCTCTGACACCCCCAAGCTTAGTTACTAATTCAAGCTTAGTTGCTAATTGTGGCGGGGTCGGCAATACTCGTAGCGATAAAATTTTGCAGCAATTTATAATGTTCGTTTATCCCCTCTCTTTATCAGGTCCATTAACTAGTTTCATTCATTACGTCCCTAAGGAATCAATATGACCATCACTATCTACGGTATCAAGTCTTGCAACAGTATGAAAAAAGCCTTTACTAAGCTGGATGAGCTCGGCGTCAATTACGAGTTTCACGATTATAAAAAACAAGGCATTGATAAAGACAGTGTGGGGCGGTGGGTAGACCGCTTAGGACTAGATAAAGTGTTGAATAAGCGCGGTACGACTTGGCGTAAATTAAGCGATGAGGAGAAGGCCACAGCGGATGCCGATCAAGCTGCTGCAATAGAGCTTATGCTAGCCAATACCAGTATGATCAAACGCCCTCTAGTAGAAGGCGAGCTAGGGGATAAGGCCGTATTATTTTGTGGTTTTGATGAAGCGGAATTTGATGCGATTTTTGGTTAAGGACAGACTAAGTAAATACTAAGCTAAAGCTACTTAATGACGAATTATTGAGAAAAATAGTAATGCAGGTCAGTAAGTTAGCATTGGCTAGGCGAGTATAAAACACCCTCAGGTTGTCACACAAAACCATAAGACTTTATGGATAATTGTCTTATGATGAAGTAGTAGAGGTTAACTTACTCATTAGACGGCTCACAGCTAGTAGTAAAGATTAGCCTAATTATGGACATAACAATACTAACAAGGATAGCGCTATGAAAAAGTTTTTAGTCACCACCTTGCTTGCCACTTCTGCCCTGCTGATGACTTCAGTGCAAGCCGCAGAACCTTCTACCAAAGTGACCTTTGCCAAAAATAGCTACTGTGGTAGCTTTTCCGGTAATATCAAAACCGGTAAGACTTTCCGTCTTTATTTAGCCGCCAATCAGAATCTGGTGATTCGTAATGTTGGTGATGATCAAATCAGTGTGGCGTATGTCTCAGGTCCTAAGGGCCGTCTCGATGGCGACCGCGAGCAAGATGAGACCTCTTACTATACGCAGAATAAAGGCAATCACTATATGAAAATTTTTGGGAATAGTAACCATAGCTCAGTAGAATTTTGTGCTTATTAAGCCGCTAAATAGGCAGTATGTTGTTTAATAAAAAGCCTGCTTTTGAATAAAAACTACGCTGTTCGATAGCGAAGCTGTTGCACAAAAAAGGCCTACGTCATTTGCTGATGTAGGCCTTTTTGCTGCAGGGCATAGGATGAAGTTGATGGCTTTAGAATCGAAGCTCGGGCTTCCAGAGGCCGAGGATAAAGTAGACTAGGCTGGCGAGCCAAATAATGAGCACGTACATCCGGATTTGCTCAGCAGTCCAGTCTAGGGCTAGCCAATCAATAACAAACCAAGCCTTCCAACCGGCTACCCATCGGGCGCCGCCATAACCGATAATCCACCAACAATAGAGACTATGGCAGATAAATAGCGTACACCAAAACCAGAGTGCCATAACTTATCTCAATACCAATACTTGTCTAAGACTATTATAAGCGTAGCGTAGTAAGCTGAGAGCTGGTTAGCTTAATGCTGCGTCAAGATCGCGACTGATTAAAGTACCGACCCCCTCATTCGTAAAAATCTCTAATAAAGTCGCATTAGGCACGCGGCCATCGACGATAACGGCACTTTTTACGCCACTACGGACGGCATCGAGGGCGCATTGAATCTTCGGAATCATACCGCCAGAGATAACGCCTTCCTTGATTAATTCGTCCACTTTTTTAGGGGTTAGGCCAGTCACGACTTCGCCATCTCTGCCTAAGACACCTTTAATATTGGTTAGCAGTAGTAATTTCTCGGCTTGCAAAAACTCAGCGACTTTACCAGCGACTAAGTCCGCAGTAATATTATAAGTGTTGTCTTCGCTATCTACCCCTAGTGGCGCAATGACGGGGATAAAGTTGGAATTAATCAGCATCATAATCACTTCTTTATTGACGCTGACCACTTCACCCACATAGCCTAAATCGACTTCCTTGACGTTGCCTTCGGCGTCGGTCTTATTCATTAGCAGTTTTTTGGCTTGGATTAAGTTGGCATCTTTACCCGTTAGGCCGATGGCACGACCGCCATGCTTGCTGATTAGGCTCACGATAGACTTATTAACGCTACCACCGAGAACCATCTCGACCACGTCCATCGTGGCTTTGTCGGTGACGCGCATGCCATCGATACGATCGGACTGACGCCCCAACTCTTTGAGTAAGTTATCTACTTGCGGGCCACCACCATGCACGACGACCGGATGTAAACCGACGGTCTTTAACAGCACGATATCGCGCGCAAACGAGCTCTCTAAAGCGGGGTCTGTCATCGCATTGCCGCCATATTTAACGACGATAATCTTGTCTTCAAAGCGCTGAATATAAGGCAGGGCAGTGGTTAGGACTTCGGCTGTGGTTTTGGCTTCGGCAAAGTTTAGCGACATAATAGACTCACGCAGGCAGGGTTATAGTTGGGAGGGAGAGTAAGAGTAGCTTTGGGCTTAAGGTATAACAGGTATTTTGCCGGCTAGCAGACGTCATAAAGGTGCTAGGACGGCTAGTCGCAAAAAGTGAGGATATTTTAACCGCTTGGACGTATCTTGGCTATCTCATCTGCCAATCCACCGTCAATATGTTGGCATAATGCTACAAAACGCTGTTGGATAGCATGCAAATCCGCCATGGTATTGCCCGCAAAGCGCACGGTAATGCTGTGGCTGGTATTGGAGGGACGGATGACGCCAAAGCCCGTAGCAAAATCCAAACGAATACCATCGATACAGGTGAGACGGGTATTGCTCGGCAGGCCCATGCTATTAGCGTCTGTGAGCGTGGCAGACTGCCCTTGATTGGCTAGTAATAGGTTGAAGTCATTGGGGCAACAGGATATGAGCTGATGGCATAAACCTGAGAGCTTTTGTAAGACTGACTGCTGTTGAGTGCCGGTATATTCAACCCGTGGCAAAGGCAAATAGACATCAGGGGTATTGACCATGCTCGGCAGGCGCGCCACGATAGCGCCCAACGATAAAGGCTGGCGGCTTAACCAGTTCAGTAATCTAACCCCGGCATACATCGCATCGTCGTGTAAGACGAAATAACCATCGTTAAATAAGAAATGCCCGGACAGCTCGCCGGCAAAGATCACCTGATTATCGCCAGCCTGTAGCGTCTTGCGCATGATACTGCTGCCGGTCTTGCTCATCTTAGGCTGCCCACCAATTTGGTCAATTAACATGGGCAAGTGGTGTGAGCATTTCACATCGAACAGTACGGCAGGACGGCTATCAGAGCTAGGGTCTGATTTATGGTATAGGTTTGAGTCAGCGTTCGCAGAAGATGCGGGCGTTGCCGAATACTGCGTAGACTTTGGGTCACGCTCAATAATAGCAATCTGAGCTAACAGATAGAGCAAATGGTCGGGTGCGACGATATGACCCTGGTCGTCTACGACCATCAAGCGGTCGCCATCGCCATCAAAACCAAATCCGATAGCGGCTTTATGATTGATAACGGCTTGTTGTAACTCTTGCAGACGTCCGGACTCAGTAGGGTCGGGATTGCCTTTAGGAAAGGTGCCGTCAGGTGTATCGTTCAGTACAATGACGTCGCTACATAGCTCAGAAAATTGTGCAAATAGCCCATGAGCAAAAGCACTGGTAGCACCATTGAGGCAATCAATAACGACCTTAAAGCGGGTATGTTGAATAGGGGGCTGCGGGCTAGCCGATTGCTGGGTTTGCTGAATATAACGTAACGCTGTGGCCATGCCGGTAAAGTAGGTATCGGCTATGGTAGCGGTATTAAGCGTACACGGAAATAGCAGGTCTGCTCGACAGGAGGTGTCTGACTCTAGGCCGTCTGATTTTAGGGTGTTTGGCTCTGCGGTATCTGAGTATGGGGGGACAGGATTAGTCAATGTAGCCACAGCCGCGGAGTTAGCCTGCTGCAATAATGCTTGATAGAGCGCCATGATATCGTCACTACTGGGCGACTCACCATTCCATAACCACTTAATACCGTTAATATTGACCGGTGAATGGCTGGCGGTAGCAATAATGCCGTAGCCATCGTATTGATGCGCCCAAAACGCCATGATTGGAGTAGTGACCATGCCTAACCAAACGCTAGCAATACCCGCGGCTTGCAAAGTCTGGAAAAACTGTTGGGCAATAGCTTGACTACCGTCACGAACATCATGGCCTACCACTATAGTGCTAGGTGATTCTTTCAATAATTGTTCAGTAAATACTAGGGTTAAATCCCGTACAAAATTATCGGTAAACAACGCTCGCTCGCCACGAATATCGTAGGCTTTGAATAAACAGCGCTGAGACGAATAAAGTTGAGTAGGCAAGATAGAGATTCCTAAGACAATCCACTAAACGATTTATATTAAAGCAAATTCGGAAACATTGTGTTGCAATTTTAATGCTGTTTAATTAATTTAAACGCTATTAGCCCTAAGGTCAATAAAAAATCAGTTTTGGTCGAGTTTTGCTAATTAAGCAGGGATGAACCGACGCTATCACCGATAACGTAGCCAATACCTACTGAAAAATCAGCATTTAGCTAATGGTTAAAATAAAAGATAGGCTAAAGACTGGCTAAGATTTATTGACGGCCTGAGTGACCAAAGCCACCAGCACCGCGAGCACTCAGGTCGCTAAACTCTTCAACGACGTCAAAAGTAGGGCGGACGACCGGAACGACCATATATTGCGCCATACGCTCAGCCGGCTGTAGGATGAAATCCATATCGCTACGGTTCCATACGCTGACCATTAATTCGCCTTGATAATCAGCATCTATTAGCCCAACTAAGTTGCCCAACACGATACCGTGCTTATGCCCTAGGCCTGAACGGGGTAAGATAATACCGGCGTAATTTGGGTCAGCGATATAAACGGCAATGCCCGTACCGATTAATTGAGTCTCACCCGCTTTAATCGCGATAGGCTCATCAATGCAAGCCCGTAAATCGATAGCGGCAGAGCCATCGGTAGCGCGAGTAGGTAACGGAAAATCAGGGTCAGTACCAATTTTTGGGTTAAGAATTTTGACTTGAACGCTGTTCATAAAATATCCAATTTAAAAAATGAAAATATAAGAGTAAAAAGTATTACTGTGAAAAAAACTAAACGAAAAAATAACTTTATAGAATTAAAATGCTGGCGAGCCCTAAGAAGGATAAGAAACCGACAATATCAGTAACGGTAGTTAAAATCACGGAGGCTGAGAGCGCGGGGTCAATATTCATACGTTTTAGCATTAGCGGAATGGCAATCCCCGAGGAATTTGCCGCCGTCATATTAATAGCAATGGCACAGCCGATAACCATGCTAATTTTGATATCGTGGAACCAAATTTGCGCGATACCCGCCATAATCAACGCCCAAATAACGCCATTAATAGCGCCGACCCACAGCTCTTTATTGAACAGCCACCAACGGTTAGACCCCCCGATTTGACCCATCGCCAAGCCGCGAATCACTACGGTTAAGGTTTGACTGCCTGCAATACCGCCCATACTCGCTACGACCGGCATCAAAACAGCCAGCGCCACGACTTTTGACAATACTGCTTCGAACTGCCCAATCACGGCAGCGGCTAATAAAGCCGTACCGAGGTTAATCCCTAACCAAATGCTGCGACTTTTCGCGCTGGTCAGAATCGGTGCAAACAGCTCTTCGTCATCGCTGACCCCTGCCAAATGCTTCATTGTACTGTCGACATCGTCTTGGATGATTTCCATGATGTCTTCGCCGTTAAGCTGACCGACCAACTCGCCATGCTCATTAATAATGGGGGCATAGCGAATATCTTCCGAACGAAAGATAGAGGCAGCGTCTTGGATGTCCATACGGTCGTTAATCGTTACCGCTGGATCGATTAGCTCCGATACCTTAGTGTCTTGTGGGTGTTTAATCAAGTCGACTAAGCTAAGCAGCCCAAGCAACTGCTGGCTTTGGTCCACCACCAGCAGCTCTTGGCTCTGGTCATCCAGCAAGTCTTCGTCAAGGCGTAACCACGCTTGTACTTCTGCCAAGGTAATATCGTCATGAATCTGGATGATATCCGGATCCATATAGCTGCCGACTTCCCAATCTTCATAGGTATTGAGCTGATTGACCTGAATCCGCACGTCTTCATCGAGCGTCGCCATGACGTTGGCACGGACACGCTCAGAGACCGCATCTAGAATCTCTGAAATATCCTGTGCATCAAGGTCTTGCGCTAGGACCGAAATCTCTTGTGAGGAGATATTGCGCATCAATGGTTGGCGAATATCTTCTTCGACTTCTGCGAGTACTTCCCCTTTAAGGTCGACAGGGACTTGCGCCCAAATGCGTTGGCGGTCATCGCTAGGGAAGGACTGGAGCAAGTTCGCAATTTCGTACTGCGACTGTTCTGCCAAAAACGCTGCAATACCCTCGGTCGAGCGCTCCGCTACTAACGTCTGTAGCGTGATCAGTTTGTCTTCCGCGTTATAAGTCGGCGCGTTGAGAGTAGGTTGAGACGAGGTTTGAGCAGTAGTCATCGCTGAGTAGTCCAGGGCGTAATGGGCGGATAGTAACGAATCAATGACACAGTGACGATATAATGATGATGCAACACAATGACAGGGTGATGAGCGGTAAATGAGGGTAGGTATAGCCTAAGGTAATAGGGTTTTTATTAAGTTTTTAACTTTATCTATAAGACATTAAGGCTTAATGATTTAAATTAGCCATATTTAAGCCAAAACCTTCCCTAAAGTAATAGGGCGTGTCCTCAATTAACAACACTAGCGTGTAATGGACTAAAACTGGCTATATTTTCGTCACTCTGCGAAAATTGTCTAGACAATATGATCATATTCTCTGCAAAATTTCCATGGACTGACAAAAATCTATCTCACTTTTAGCCTCATGATTCAATTGAGGACACACCCTAAGTTATAAAAGTACGGAGTCATACTCAGTATTTAGGGAAGGGTCTGCTTTGGGAAAAATCAGCAGTTCGCAATCGCAAACTGCAATCATAAACCGCAATTATAAATAATAATATATAAGCTTATTTTTTACCCTTTAGCATCGCGCGAATATTGGCCAAGTATTCATCCGCGACTTTTTGTGGGTCTTTTTGTGATTGTTTCTTTTTAGCTTTGGCCGGCCAATCGAGATGCTCCTCGGGCAACTCTTCCAAAAAGCGGCTTTCGGTAGTCGGGCGCATCTGTCCACCACCCCGGCGTTGAGCCGCCAAAGTTAGTGTTAACTCTTTACGAGCGCGAGTAATCCCCACGTACATGAGGCGACGCTCTTCTTCCACCGACTCTTCCATAATAGAGTTGCGATGCGGCAGCAGCTCTTCTTCTAACCCCATGATATAGACGTTATTAAACTCAAGACCCTTGGCAGCGTGTAAGGTCATAAGGTTGACCTTGTTGGTATTCTCTTCTTCCTGCTGCTGCTCCAGCATATCGAGCAATATCAACTTGCGAATGACCGCATCAATGGTACGGTCTTCGTCGTCTTCGGCGCGGTTAATGAGCGACTGGATACTGGTATACAGCATCTCGATATTATCAATACGGTTTTTCTCTTGCTGCGGGGTTTTTGCCTCGCTTCTTACCACATCGATATAGCCAGTTTCATCAACCATCTGGCGCACGATAGGGATAGGGTCCGGCTCTTGGTCGAGCTCACGGGTATAGTGCTCGATAAAGTCACCAAACTCTTTAAGCGTACCATGCGCCTTACTCGGCAAAGTATGGATTAGACCGCCATGGGTACAAGCCGCCAATAGCGAGATATTGTGCTCTTGCGCAAACAAGCCTAATTTCTCCAGGGTCGCTGGGCCCATACCACGTTTCGGTGTATTGATAATGCGCAAAAAGGCACTGTCATCTTCAGGGTTCAAAATCAAACGTAGGTAGCCCATGATGTCTTTGATTTCACTACGGGCAAAGAACGACTGACCGCCAGAGAGTTTATAAGGCACCTGCAATTGACGCAGTTGCGCTTCCAACATACGCGCCTGAAAGTTACTGCGATATAGGACCGCATAATCTTCCCACTCATTGCCATAGCGCAGTTTATGAGTGACAATTTCTTTGGCGACGCGCTCGGACTCATCATCATCGTTACGGCAGTTGATGATACGGATCTTTTCGCCTTCACCTTTATCCGACCACAGTGCCTTTTCGAATAAATGCTCATTATTACGAATGACGGTGTTGGCAGCGTTCAAAATACGGCTGGTTGAGCGGTAGTTTTGCTCGAGTTTAACCACTTTTAGCTTAGGATAATCTTCTTTTAGCAACGCCATATTTTCAGGTTTAGCACCGCGCCAAGCATAGATGGATTGGTCGTCATCGCCAACCACAGTAAAGCGACCTTGCACGCCAACGACCAGTTTGATCAGTTCGTACTGGGCAGTGTTGGTATCTTGATACTCATCGACCAATAGATAACGAATACGGTTTTGCCATTTATCACGCAGCTGCGGACTATCGCGCAAAATCTTGGCGGGCAGGACAATCAGGTCATCAAAGTCTACCGCGTTATAAGCACGTAAATTACGCTCATAAAGGGCATAAAGCGTCGCAAAAATCATATCTTCAGGGTCTTCTAAAGTCTCCATCGCTTTATCAGGATCGATCAAATCGTTTTTCCAATCCGAGATAAACTTGATGGCTTTACCGACCAGCTCACGACTCTCAGCACCCGAGAGGTTATCGCGCATCATCAGCTCCATCAGCAACCGTTTGCTGTCGTCGGAGTCCATGATGGAAAAGTTGCCTTTAAGCGGGGTATGCAAAAGCTCGTAGCGCAAAAATTGTAGGCCAAATTGGTGAAACGTCGAAACCGTCAGGCCGCGGGTTTTTTCACTCGGTAGCAATTTGCTCACGCGAGCTTTCATCTCACGCGCCGCCTTATTGGTAAAGGTCATGGCGGTAATGCGCTCAGCCGGCACGTCACATTGCTCAATCAGATAAGCAATCTTTTGGGTAATCACAGAAGTCTTGCCTGAGCCGGCGCCTGCCAATACGAGAAGGGGACCCGATACGTAGGTCATGGCTTCTTGTTGTTTGGGGTTAAGTTGGCTCATGAGATACCTTAATAGTGAGAACTGTAAATAAAAAAACTTGGCTTATTATAGTGGGTGAGGGGCAAATAACAACCGCTACTATGGAGATAAAAGTAACAAAAGGACACGGCCAATGAGAAAGGTTTTGACTGTCGGGTAAGCGAAGTTTTCAAATAAAACCTTACAAAAAATAAGGATATTTATTATAATCAATACTGACAGTAAGGATATATTAATAAATTGCCAAAGATAGGCAATATTGACCTTATCTTGTCAGCCTAAATCGAGACACAAAGCGTGCCTTTATACCTCAAGCCTTGTCCATGAGAGGGCAGGGCAATGACTCCATAGTGATGAATTAAGGATTTTACGATGAAACGCCACGCATTATTAATCGCTGCTGCGACTGCTTGTACTATGACTTTGGCCACTTCTGCTATAGCGGCCCCTGCTGGATCATGGACCGTAGGTGTTGGTGCAGGCTATGTGATGCCAACCGATGACAATGGCTCTTTAGTCAACGATACTTTAAAAGTTGATCTCGATTCTGATACCCGTCCTACCCTGACTGGCGAATACTTTTTTGCGGACAATATCGGCGTAGAAGTACTGGCTGCGCTACCGTTTCATCATGATATGACTTTGACTGATGCGGCTGGTAACGTTATCAAAGCTAAAACTCAGCATCTGCCACCAACCGTGTCTTTGCAATATCACTTTGATAATGTGAATACTATGGTTAAGCCATTCGTCGGTGTGGGTGTGAACTATACGACTTTCTTTAAAGAAAGCATTTATCTGAATGAAGCTAGCTTAAAAGTAAAAGATAGCGTTGGCGTAGCCGGTCATATCGGTGTGGATTTCCCAATTGCTGCGCGTGATGCTGTCCGTGTTGATGCCCGCTATATCAATATCGAGCCAGACGTTGAGTTAAATGGCAAAGACATCGGTACTGTAGATATCAACCCTTGGGTATTTGGCGTGTCTTATATTAAGAGCTTCTAGACTTATTGAGAGCTTCTACAACTAAATACAGCCCAGTTTTACTATTAAAGAGCCAGCACTTGCTGGCTTTTTTTATGGGTAGAATAAAGACAGGATCGCTATTTTTTGCTAGCGATTAGAAACGGTAGATACAGTTTTTATGAATAGCTAGGTTATAAATTTAGATTTTTGCTAAGCTGATTGTAAAAGTGATAGGATTGTTTCGAAGATAACAATGGTCCTGATTAAAGCAAAAAATCGCAGCCCCAACATAGGTCAGGACAGCGATTTCACAATCATTCTCTAACTATTTTAATAGCTTATAGAGCGTTTAATTGACGTGCAGCTTCTAAAGCAAAATAGGTCAAAATACCGTCAGCACCCGCACGGCGGAAGCCCATTAACGACTCCAAAATTACTGCATCGGTGAGCCAGCCATTTTGGATAGCGGCCATATGCATTGCGTATTCACCCGAGACTTGGTATGCGTAAGTAGGGACACCAAAAGTATTTTTAACTTCGCGAATCAGGTCTAAGTAGGGTTGACCGGGCTTGATCATCACCATATCAGCGCCTTCTTGAATGTCCATCGCCACTTCGTGCAACGCTTCGGCACGGTTACCGAAATCCATTTGGTACTGTTTCTTATGGCCGCCTTTTAGATTACCAGCACTGCCTACCGCATCACGGAAAGGACCGTAATAGGCAGAGGCATATTTGGCAGAGTAAGCCATAATCGCAGTATTCACAAAGCCTTCAGTCTCTAACGCTTCACGCATAGCCAGGATGCGACCATCCATCATGTCACTCGGGGAGATGATATCGGCACCAGCACGGGCGTGAGCCAAACACTGCTCTACTAAGATATCGACGGTATCGTCATTGATGACATAACCGGTATCGTCTAATACGCCGTCTTGACCATGCGAAGTATACGGATCAAGTGCCACATCGGTCATTACGACCATTTCAGGTACCGCATCTTTGACCGCAGCGACCGCACGGCAAGCTAGGCCATCGGCATCATAAGCGGCTTTGCCATCGGGCGTCTTTAAACTGGCATCGAGTACCGGGAAGATATCAATCGTGGTAACACCTTCAGCCAGTAATGCCTTTGAGTGCTCGATTAATAAATCGATAGATAATCGCTCAACCCCCGGCATACTGGCGACTGCTTGGCGCTCATTGGTGCCTTCGATAACGAAAACCGGTGCAATCAGATGCTTAGGAAGCAGCTCCACCTCGCGCACCATCGCACGGATATTATCGTTGAAACGCAGTCGACGCAGACGGGTATAAGGATAAGCACGATTAAAAGTATAAGTCATAGTGTAAGTCCTATTTGACAAGTAAACCTTACCGCAATGGGCATGCCAATCAACGTTAGGGTATAGAGTAACGTTAGCGTAGACCCAGAGGGTAAAAATAGCGCTGCAATAAGCCTCTAGCCAAGCTAGAAACCCTCACAGGCAGATAAAATTAAAATACGTCAGCGGCCCAAAGCCATAAAAACGTTGGTAAGTTTGGGATTATTTGTGTCTAAGCAGTTAGTAGCATTATGTGTTGCGCGACCAATAAAAAATCGCATTATGATAAAATTGCGCCTGCTGCTATTACGCACCTATTGTGCTAGCTATAGCGATTTAACTTATTGTCAATCAAGCTATTATAACTCAAGCTATTAGAATCGAAGGATACCCACATGACGACACAAGCCCCTGCTGCTACTACAATAGCTGAAAATGCTGTGAATACCGCTGTTAATGAGCCACAAGAGACACTCACGAAGCATGACGAACATACAGACCAGGTCAGCGCAACAGCTGTTAACACTATGCAGAGTGGCGATCCTGATCTTGAGCTGATGGACAAAACACAGCGTGTGCCTATCGAAGTGGCGGGCGCGCAATTGGTCGCTGCTTTTAACAAGACCCCTTATCTGACTTTTAATCAGATGGAAATGCGTTTTGAAGACGATACCATTCGCTGTTATTTAGACGCGAGACGCGAGCTGGTCGGCAATACGCATTTCAATATCCTACATGGGGGTGTCGCTGCCACAATGCTAGACAGTATCGCTGGTATTGTTGCTATGTTAGAGCTTTATCGTCGTGATCAAGGTACTTTAAGCGAGCAACATAAAAAAATGGCGCGGCTAGCTACCGTAGATTTACGGGTAGACTATCTGGCACCAGGACGCGGCAAGCAATATATTGCTAGTGCCGAAGTCATTCGTATGGGCCGTAAAGGCTGCACTATGCGGATGGAAATGGTGAATGACGAAGGCAAAAGTATAGCAATGGGTATTGCTACCTTTGCTTATTAATCAGAAGATTATAACCAATAACTATTATAGCTACCGTTGTTGAAAAGTAGAGCAGTCTTACAGGTTAGCCATAAGCCTAAAACCATAAAAAATCCCGCTACCAAGTTTGCTTGATAGCGGGATTTATCATTTACGGTCAGCGCCTTTACTCAGTAGCGAGTTAAGGTTGGGCTACCGCAGGACGATCAGCGACTGGGATTTGCTCAACCGGCACATCATCAGCGTAGATACCTACCGCTGCATCAGCGTTACCATCGTTATTTAAATCGACTACTTGCGTCGGTTTAAAACCGGTAACTGTGACAGGTTCTTCTTGCGCAATCGCTACCGCTTCTGGCTGGCTAGCCACTCGAGCAGAACTGGCCGCTGCGACAGCACTAGCCGCTTTAGCTTTAGCAGTACGCGCAGGAACATTCACGATATCCACCAAGTTACTGTGCTGCGATACCGGGATAACCGTACCTTCAACTAGGTTAGCACCGCCACCCAGCACTTGATAAAGCTCAACCTGACTGACCACTTTCGCCAGCTCTAAGTCCAAGATATTCTGCTGTGCAGTGAACATTGAACGCTGCGCATCGAGTACGTCTAAGTAGTTGGACAGACCCGCTTTAAAGCGTGCTTCGGCAATCACATAGGTCTGCTTAAAGTTATCTTGTAGCTTGTACTGTGAGGCCAGTTGTTGGTCTAAAGTCGCGCGATTAGCCAATACGTCAGACACTTCTTTAAAGGCGGTCTGGATAGACTTTTCATAGCGATTGAGCGATTGTTCTTGCTCAATTTTCGCGACTTCATAGTTGGCATCGAGCTGACCGGCGTCAAAGATAGGCACGCTGACAGAAGGGCCAAATGACCAGCCCACAGCACCACTTTTGAACAGACCATCAAGATCACCACTAGAGACACCCACACGACCTGCTAAGCTGATAGAAGGGAAGTAGTTGGCACGGGCGACATCGATATTAGCACCTGCAGCTTTTAGGGCATATTCCGCTTGTAAGATATCTGGACGATAGCGCAACAACTCACTAGGTAGACCGGCATTAAATGCACTTTGAATATTGGTGATATTCGATACTGCAGACTGTGGAATCAATTGCTGCGGTACCGGAGCACCCAGTAAGAACTGCAACGCATTCATCGCCGTATCGATACTCTTTTGCGCGCGGAATACGGCAAGTTTTGCATTTTCTAGCGAAGCGTCAGCTTGTAAGAAGGGCAGTTTAGGGTCAATACCCGCCTCAAAGCGTTTTTGTGCAATAAATAGCGACTCTTCACGGCTCTTCACTGTGGCTTCGGCCAATTGCAACTGCGCTTTGGCATAGCTTAGATTGGCATAGCTTTGCGCGATATTACTAATTAAGCTAATCTGCGCTGAATCTTTCGCCGCTGAGGTGGACAGATAGTTTTGTAGCGCTTGTTCTTTGAGGCTAGAAATTTTACCCCAAAAGTCCAACTCGTAGTTTGCCATACCCAAGCTGACGCTGTAGCCACCACGAGAGTTCTTATCGACACCATTACTAGCAGAGCGCTCATAACCGGCGCTACCATTAGCGGTAGGCAGATCCTGAATATCGCTGATTTGATACTGCGCCCGGGCCTTTTTAATCGCCAGTGCGGCACTTTCTAAGTCTTTGTTATTCTTCAGACCAATAGCAATCAATGACTTAAGCTGCGGATCGCTATAGTAATCCTGCCAGCGAGCAGCAGCGATACTAGGCGCCTGCGCTGAGCTAATAGTATTGCCATCGCGGGTCAGATAAGCCCCTTCGATAGGCACATTAGGCTGCGCTAATACTGGCTGCGTGTCTAGTTTTGGAATAGTTTGGCAGGCAGCCATACTGAGTGTCAGTGCGGATAAAGCTAAAACTCTGCCCCCATAGCGCTGCACAGTCTGACGGCTCAGTACTTTGCGCGCAGGCAAAATACGAGCAAAGGTCAGGGTAGGAAGCGGCTTGGCAAATTTAAAACTAAAACTCATTGTGTGTTATCTCCGAAGCTAACAGGATGCTGCCCTGCAGGGGGTACTGTATAAGTCTGATCTATGGTATCACCTTTTGCTAAAGGGCCTCCATCAGAATCGCTTGGACCACCCTTATCGTTACCATTCTTAATAGGGAACATACTGCGGACCCAAACATAGAACATAGGGATAAAGAAAATACCTAGGAAGGTCGCGCTGACAACACCGCCGAGTACGCTAGTACCGATAGCGTTTTGGCTACCAGAGCCTGCACCTGTGGCCATAAATAGCGGCACAACACCAATACCAAACGCTAGTGAGGTCATGATAATCGGACGCAGACGTTGCCGCGCAGCCAACATGACCGACTCTTTAAGACTGTAGCCTTCCTCTTGGTGTTCCTTCGCAAATTCGATAATCAAAATTGCGTTTTTGGCGGACAGACCTACGACGGTCAGGAGACCAACCTGCAGATAAACGTCATTTGAGAAGCCTCGTAACATCGTAAAGATAGCCGCACCAATTACCCCTAGTGGAATAACCAATAGCACTGAGAAGGGGATAGACCAACTTTCGTATAGGGCCGCTAGACATAAGAAGACGACTAGGATAGATAGCGCGTACAACATCGGCGCTTGTGCCCCAGATTTTTGCTCCTCAAGCGACATACCCGTCCACTCGTAAGTAATGCCTTCTGGCAACTTATCAATCATCGCACTCATAGCATTCATAGCCTCACCAGTACTTAGGCCAGGAGCAGCACTACCTTGAACGTTCATTGACGGTAAGCTGTTATAACGCGTTAAGCGCGGTGACCCTGACTGCCATTCGCTACTTGAGAAAGCATCGAAAGAAATCATATCGCCGATATTGTTACGCACATACCATTTGCCAATATCACTCGGATTGGTACGGCTCTCAGGAGTACCCTGGACGAAGACGCGTTTAATACGGCCACGGTCGACGAAGTCATTGACGTAAGACGAACCCCAAGCGGTTGAGATGACACCATTAATAGCAGAGATAGGCAAGCCATAAGCTGCCGCCTGTTCTTGATTAATATTCACCTTCAGCTGCGGAGCATCTTCCTGACCGTTTGGACGTACTCCGGCCACTTGCTCATTTTGTGCCGCCATACCTAACAATTGGTTACGCGCCTCTAAGAGGCCATCGTGACCGACGTTGCCGGCATCCTGCAACATTAAATCGAAACCACTGGCATTACCGAGTTCCGTAATAGCAGGGGGGACGATAGCGAAGACTTGCGCTTCATTAAGCTGAGTAAAGAAGTATCCCATAGCACGACCGGCGACGGCCTGCGCGGTATTTTCTTCACCAGGACGGTTGTCCCAATCGGTCAAACGCACGAACGCTAGCCCCATATTCTGCCCTTGACCGGCAAAACTAAAACCAGCGACGGTAAAGACAGAGGCAATATTATCAGGCTCTTGGGACTCGTAATAGTTACTGACTTTGTCCAATACGGCTTGGGTCTCATCTAGAGTGGCCCCAGCTGGTAGCTGGACTAAGGTAAACATAATACCTTGGTCTTCTTCGGGTAAGAACGAGCTGGGAATACGTAAGAAAATCGCTGCCATAATGCCGATAATCGCAGCATACGCCAACAGATATAACCATTTAAAACGGATGCTGTTACCAACAAAGCGCTCGTAAGATAAGCTCAAACGGGTAAAGGTACGGTTAAACCAACCAAAGAAGCCTTTTTGCTCAGTGGTTTTATCATGGCTTTTGCTACGCTTCATGAGCGTGACACAAAGGGCTGGAGTAAAGATCAAAGCGACGAGCGCTGACAGTACCATACTGGTAATTAGCGTAATGGCAAACTGACGATAAATAACCCCAGTAGAGCCACCGAAGAAGGCCATCGGTACGAATACCGCTGATAGAATCAGCGCAATACCAATAACGATTTTACTAATCTCACCCATCGATTGGGTGACCGCATCTTTAATAGAAATGGTTTGGTTTTCTTCAAGTATTCGCTCCACGTTTTCTACCACGACGATGGCATCATCGACGAGCAAACCAATGGACAATACTAGCGCAAACATGGTCAATACGTTGACACTGAAGCCGGCGAGATAGAGCACGGCAAAAGTACCAAGCAATACCACAGGTACCGCTAGGGTTGGAATAATCGTAGCACGCCAGTTCTGTAAGAAGATAAACATGACGATGAAGACCAAAACAATGGCTTCGATTAGCGTATGGATAACTTGCTCAATAGACAGCTTTACAAATGGAGTAGTGTCATACGGAACGACTGAGACTAAGCCTTTTGGAAAGTTTTTCTCCAGTTGGCTCATACGCTCACCCACAAGCTCGCGGGTGTCTAGGGCGTTAGAGCCTGGTGCTAGAGAGATCCCTAAACCGGCAGCTTCTTGACCATTATAAAGCGAGATAACGCTGTAGTTTTCACTACCAATCTCAACATCAGCGACGTCGCCTAAGCGCACTTGGGCACCGGCACCGTCCGTTTTTAACAGAATATTTTTAAATTCTTCTGGTGTTTTTAGATAGCTTTGTAGCGTGACCGTCGCGTTGATAACTTGCTGATCAGTCGCCGCTGGGGCCTGACCGAGCTGACCGGCTGAGACCTGTGCGTTTTGCGCACGGATAGACTCAACGACGTCGCTTGGCATCATATTAAAGCTACGCAGACGCTCTGGATCTAACCAGATACGCATGGCATAAGACGAGCCAAAGACCTGCACATCACCCACGCCTTCGACACGGCTAAGCTGGTCGACGACATTAGAGTTAATGTAATCGGCGATATCGGCCCGATCCATGCTGCCATCTTCTGAGATAAAGGCTTGTACCATCAAAAAGCTACTAGAAGCCTTATTGACATTAACACCCTGACGCTGCACTTCTTGTGGCAGCGAGCTCATGGCAGCCTGCAATTTATTCTGTACTTGCACTTGCGCGGTATCGCCATCGGTACCGTTTTCAAAGGTCAAGGTGACCGAAGCGCCACCGTTTGACGAGCTCGAAGACGACATATACATCAGGCCATCAAGGCCTTTCATGCGCTGCTCAATAATCTGCACGACCGAGTTTTCGACGGTCTGAGCGTTGGCTCCTGGGTAGCTGGCACTAACCGTAATGGTTGGTGGTGCAATGCGCGGATACTGCTCAACCGGTAGGTTGATCACCGAGATGATCCCTATCAGCATGACCAGGATAGCGAGTACCCAAGCAAAAATAGGGCGATCGATAAAAAAACGTGACATAGTAAATCCCTAAGTCCTGCTATTTCTGTTGGGTTAGTTAGACGCTGCGGCTGGTTTTTTTGAGTCAGCAGCAGGCTTATCAGCGGCTTGCTGTGGCGTCTTAGGAGCAGCGCCACTTTGAGCGGGTTTGGCCCCTTGAGCCGATGCGCCGCCGCCAGCAGGCGCTTGCCCACCTTCAGTCGCTGGTAATGGCTTGGCCACGACTTCTTGATCTGGTTTGACTTTAGAGCCGCCAATAATGACCACTTTTTCGTCTACTTTTAACCCATCGGTAATGATCCAGTTGCCGTTATAAGTACCATTGACGGTCACAGGACGCACTTGAATCTTATTGTTCGCATCGACGATATAGACTTGCGTCTCACCTTTTGGCGTACGCGTAATAGCACTTTGTGGCAACAGAACCGCATTGCTGATAAGACTTTGCGTCAAGCGCGCCGTCACATACATGCCCGGTAAGAGCAAGCTGCTATTGTTAGGGAAGAGCGCGCGTAAGGTGACGGCTCCTGTTGACTCATCAACCTTGGCTTCAGCCAGTGCTAGCTCACCACGAGCCGGATACGTGGAGCCATCTTCTAAGACCAACTCCACAGAATTACCACCGGCTTGGGCCTTGCCGCTAGCCAATTGTTGACGCAGTTTTAGCAGCTCAGAGGACGACTGGCTGATATCGACATAGATAGGACTCAGCTGTGAAATCGTCACTAGTGGCGTCGCTTGACCAGCGCTCACTAAAGCCCCTGCGGTAACCGCAGAGCGATCGGTACGACCACTGATAGGCGCACGTACGATAGTACGGCTCAAATCCAATTGGCTAGCATTTAAGCCAGATTGCGCAGCAGTAATATTAGCTTTTGCGCTTTCGATACCGGCTTGCGATTGGGCGATAGACGCTTGTGCGCTTTGTACTGCAGCTTGGGCCGTGCGATAAGCCGTTTGTGCTTGGTCATATTGCTGAGCAGAAATAGCATTGATTTCTACCAAGCCTTTAAGACGGCTCAAATCCGATTGTGCTTGCGCTAACGTCGCTTGGCGGCTGTTTAATTCTGCCACAGCATTGTTATAATTGGCTTGGGCAGTGATTAAGCTGGCTTTCGCTTGCTCAACGGTCGCTTTGCCGCCTTCAATCGACGAGTTATAGTTGTCGGTATTGATACGGTATAAAGGCTGGCCTTTTTTGACTTCAGAGCCTTCACGGAATAGGACTTCGTCGATGATGCCATTCACCTGAGGGCGAACATCAGCCGTCTGATAAGCGGTGGTACGACCAGAGAAAGTCTGAACCTGAGGCACCGTCTGAAAAGTCACAGGCATGACATTGACGACGGCAGGGGGCATTTGCTGGGCAGCTGCGGCGTCTGCTGACTCATCTTTCTTATCACAGCCGGTGAGTAGCACTCCGGATCCAAATAAGGTAGCTGCGATCATAAGCGCAAGATAACGGTGATTCATTCAAGTCCTCGGCGATTTAAGTAATTAATTTGCTCATACTTTGTCAATAAGCCAGCTGAGTGCCAACTAGCGCTGCGTATGATTTAAATGGCTAAAATAAAGCGTCGTAGGTAACGGCATGGTGACCACTACGGATGATGCCTAACGGGTTACGAGCAGTTTAAAAGTAAATATTGTCAGTTTGCTAAATGCTGGGTTGGTGCTAAATACGGTATTACTGGGTTGTCTGGGCATCTTAATCTAGGCGTCTCTATCTAAACGTCGCAATCCCAAACTCAATCTCAGTATCCTATAGCGTCCTCTTTAATAAAGGCGCTTCTATAAGGTTAACGGCTTTTTTATATAAATAACTGGATTGATAGCAGGTCTTCTATAAAGGGATAACAACGTTCTATAAAAATCACGCTTGCGAATGCTATAGGGTCTTATTTAACCTAAGGCTTATATACAGTAGGCTTAGGGTCGCAAATGTACCCTAAAAACCGTTACAAAAGCAGTCTTATTAGTAAGGTTGGCGATGCATAAGGTCCACAAACAGCTGGGCATTATAAACTATGGGGTATACCCTACAGTCAAGCAACAAATAACCCTTTGTGATGACATTGCGTAACTTTAACTAGAAATATTCATAGATTAACGCGAGCGTGTAGGCAGAATTTACCATTATTTTGCTTAATAATAAAATAGTAAAGGAAAGAATGCTTTATAAGACAAACTTATGCAAGTTTAAGAGATATTAATCATTAATGCGCCAATAGGCTTGTTAATAATAGTAAGAATAAGGGGGCTGATAATCTTATTTTTAGTGCTCCTAATCAAGCTGATTATTTAGACTAATTAAGGTCGGTAAAGCTAGAAAAATGCTAGGAGGCTATTAACTAATTTAAGATTAAGGAGAATAGGGGTGGGTTCAGGCTACAGGCGTGAAGCCAATTAGTAAGAGCCAATTCGAAAATCGTAATTGAGAAATAAGAAATAAGAAATAAGAAATAAGTTGGCCTTCTATTAGACCAACTTATTGTGACAGTAATTTTTTATTTTTATGAAGGTTCGAAGCTCACGATATCCTAAGCTAACCGTACTCTAGCTAACCGTGCTCTAAACTAAACGGGCACTGGCCAATTGGGTTAATTGATATAGCCCTTCGCGATAATGGTTGTCCGGCAATTTGGCTAAGGCGTCTTGTGCCAGTTTGGTCTCATCCAAAGCCCGCTGACGGCAATAATCTAGCGCACCTGAGCTGTGTACTAGGGCGATAATTTCTTCAGCAGCATCGACCTTACCCGTTTGCACAGCCACACGCAGCTTATCAAAACTGGCTGCATCGCTATGCTTTAATAAGGCTAAGGCTTTAATAGTAGGTAGAGTAGGCTTGCCTTCGGCCAAATCGTCGCCTAAGTTTTTGCCCATAGTTTCACTATCGCCGCTATAGTCGAGCACATCATCGATAATCTGAAACGCGTTACCAAAATGCTGGCCAAAGTCAGCTAGGGCAGGCAAGTACTCGGTTTTATCACGTAGGATAGCGGCACCCTGAGTCGCCATCATAAATAAGCGTGAGGTTTTGCCATCAATGATACGCATGTAGTCGTCTTCAGTGGCTTGCGGGTTATGTTGATGCTGTAGCTGCAACACTTCACCCTCAGCGATATCGCAGGTGCCATCGGAGAATAGCTTAAGTAACGGTAAGCTGCCAAAACCGACCAATAGGTTAAAGGCGCGGGCAATAAGATAATCGCCCACCAATACTGCCGTGGCATTATTCCAAGTGGCATTGGCCGTAGGTTTACCCCGGCGCATACCCGACTCATCGATTACGTCATCGTGAACTAGGGTGGCGGTATGCAGCATTTCCGTGATAGCGGCCAGATGCATAGCTGCTTCAGAAGGGCTGTCCTCTAGCATCCGCGAGCATAATAAGGTAATCAATGGGCGCATGCGTTTGCCACCAGCATTGATGACATGCTGTGAGACATTCATCACCAGCTTTACTTTAGAGTTTAAGCTACCAAATACTTGCTCGTCCATGATGGCAAAGTCATCAGCGACGATAGCTTGGATATCGGCATAAGAAATTGGGGTAGAAAGTATTGAGGTCATGGAAGGCTACTGTATTGTTTTAGAGGACATTATAGGGGCAAGGCACCTTGCCTAGGTAACTCTTAATAATGTGCTTATTCATAAGGGGCTAATAATTACGGTCTAATAACTAATAATTAAGGGATAATAACTAAGATAATAACTAGCATAAATGCTGTATGGCTAAGCATTATTTAGCAATTTAACCTGCTATCGTTAATCAGCAAGCATCATACCAATATATAGAGTAGGCAGAAAGATGCAGGTTACTGAATGGCAACTGAGCTAATAGTTAAGCTCATCAACTGGCTCACCAATAGCACGCCCTGCATTCATTAGCAGCAATGCCATTATAACTAGCAGGGATTTTGACAATAAATAAGCAAGATAACAAGTATAAAAGCTTAGCAAGGTGATTTTAGCCGCAGTTCAGCATCAGCTTAGTCACTATGCTATGAGTGCATAACAGAGATAGGACTAATAGCCTAGTTAATAAGAGAATAGATAGGCAAAGGGCTGGAAAATCGCTACAATAATCCCGCTAAGCCAATTAACCTTAGTCTTAAGCTATTAATAATTGCCACTAGGTCCATTATGATAGTTTTTGATGGATAATTAGGCCAGCAGTCCGCGTATTCTCTACTTGCAATTTAGCAGAGAATAACGTAAAATTTTGCCTTTAATTTTTCCCTGTCGTGTTCGTCGTAGAAGCGTTGTCATTATGGCAGCCACGGCACACGGGTTAAACGGAGTCTGACAATGTACGCAGTAATCAAAAGTGGTGGTAAGCAACACCGTGTAAGCACTGACGAGCTACTTAAAGTAGAATTACTAAAAGTAGAGAAAGGCGAGACGATTAAAATTGAAGACGTTTTAATGGTTGTTGATGGCGATAACGTTAAAATCGGTCAGCCTATTGTTGATGGCGCCAGTGTAGAAGCTGAAGTCGTTGATCATGGCCGTGGCGAAAAAATTCGCATCGTTAAGCACAAGCGTCGTAAGCATTATCATAAAGAGCAAGGTCACCGCCAGTGGTACACCTTGTTAAGAATCAAAGCCATTAATGCTTAATTAGGCATAATGTTGCGAGAAGTCTGATAAGGTAGGCTTAGTGTTTACCTTTATCATCAAGACCCCCGCAATAGAATTTGATTCAATATCTATATCGCAATAGCAGTCGCAATCGCGATAAATTAACAAGGAGATTTTCTCATGGCACATAAAAAAGCCGCAGGTTCAAGCCGTAACGGTCGTGATTCAAACCCAAAAATGCTTGGTGTTAAGATTTTTGGCGGCCAAGATGTAGTCGCTGGTAACATCATCGTTCGTCAACGTGGTACTGAATTCCACGCTGGCGCTGGTGTTGGTATGGGTCGTGACCATACTTTATTCGCTCTAAACGACGGTACTGTTAAGTTTGCTACTAAAGGTAAATTTAACCGTCGCTACGTTATGGTAGAGAGCGCATAAGCGTAAGTTAGCACCTCAGCTGCTAACGCATTAACGGCCAGTCTGTCAGTCACTGTTGCGTTGTAAAACCAGTAGTGCGATAGCCGTTAATATAGACCCCATTGTCCCTCGGGCAGTGGGGTTTTTTATTAGCTGTTTTTTGGGGTATTAACCTGCCAAAGACTCAGTTTATTCGCCTCGATTATAGGGGCACTAAAGATAAGTTTAGCGGCCAGTCAATTTATGAAAAAAATGATGAGAAATACGGTAAGACCGAGGTCAGAAAAAGGTAGGAGCTAGGCACAGTAATTAGCCTTAACGGCGCGTTGACTACTGGCCGTTACGCAATAAATGCCACGTTACAAGCCAGTATTGACCCAGTAGGGTTCATTGCAATTATCGACTAGGCAGGTAATAAAAAAACTGTCACACTGTTTTCAACGTTGATAGAGGGGCTATATAAACAGGTCTCTAGACTAAACCTCTAGAACAAGTCTCTAGATAACTCTCTATCATAAACAGTAAAGCTATAAACTAAAAAATTGAAAATTTGTAATTCGATAAAATAAGAGGAATTTATATGAAAGGTTTATCTATTAAGAAAGGTATGATTCGCAGCGCTTTAATCGGTAGTCTGGTCACTTCGATGAGCGTCGCTGTACCTATGGTAGCTATGACGCAAACTGCTTCAGCAAAAGCTGCAGATAATCTAACCGCTGCTAAACGTTTAAATAAGCTGTTAACCAATACCAAAAGTATGAGTGCTAACTTTAGCCAAACGACCAAAGGCGCGAGCTCAGGTCAATTAAGCTCAGGTAATGGTACTTTCTCAGGCACCATGAGTGTGCAGCGTCCCAATAACTTCCGTTGGGAAACTAAATCACCGTCAGAGCAACTGATCGTTGCTAATGGCAGCTCGCTTTGGATCTATGATAAAGACCTTGAGCAAGCTACCAAGCAAAATGTAGACAGCCAAGTGGGCAATACCCCAGCGCTACTATTATCAGGCGATCCAAGTAAGATTGATAAAAACTTCAAAATTACTCAGCCATATGATAATAAAAACTACTATGTGCTGTATCCAAAATCAGACAACGCTAGTTTCAAAAGCTTATCAATGAGCTTTAGTGGCGGCAAACCGGTGATGATGGTGTTGAATGATTCGCTAGGCCAAACGACGTCTATTAAGTTTAGCAACATCAAATTGAACCCAACTATTAATGCCAGCCAGTTTAAATTCAGCCCACCAAAAGGTGTGGATATCATTAATCAATAGGTCTTGAATCAATAAGTCTGGATAGCTATCGCTAATCTGACTAATAGACCACCACTGCAAAGTTATAACGAATGCCCTAGCAGGTTCTACGTAAACATAGCAGATGTGCACCAGCAAAAGCCTGAGCTTAGTCTCAGGTTTTTTGTATTTAAAGGGTATCAAAAAAAGGTAAATTTACTGATAAGGGTATAAAATACCGCGATAAATTTAATACCAGTTATCCAGCCAGTTATCAAAGTTTTGTGCGCTAGGGCAGCCCAGATAGTGACCGGCTAATTCAGTTAAAAACTGGCATTTAAGCGGCAAAATGCGTATAGTAGTCAGTCAATTTATGCCAGTTATCACTCCGATTATTTTAGCCTACTAGCAGACCCTCACAATGTGCGAGTAACTACTCGACAACAGTGAGCATAATCTTCCTGTAAGAGACCTATTACGCTAAAATAGCGTATTCTTATAGCGAGCTAGAAACGGTATTAATTGGGAAGAGAAGATGACCAGCGCTATTGTCGGCGACCACCCTGCTAGTTTTCTATCTAGTAGCGATACCTTTGGCTCTGACAGTTATTTATTAGTACGCCTATATTCTTTTATTCTAATTATGACCGCATAAGGCAGCAGCGAGTCGGCAATGTCATTGCTGAT
>Ga0098065_1000219_pt1 | contig 30033 bp, 27 predicted proteins | sample 25_taG_FD_75062 | JGI IMG/M metagenome (GOLD analysis project Ga0098065, IMG submission 75062) | Marine viral communities from Cariaco Basin, Caribbean Sea - 25_WHOI_OMZ | ecosystem: Environmental > Aquatic > Marine > Oceanic | place: Caribbean Sea: Cariaco Basin | collected 2014-11-08 | reverse complement strand
CCCGGGTACGAACAGGCCAGGCCGTGCGCATCCGGGTGGACGCCTTCTCAGGTGAGCGGTTCAGTGGCCGGGTCGAGCGCGTTGGCGCCGCAGCCACCAGCGAGTTCGCCCTGTTGCCAAGCCCCAACCCCAGCGGAAATTTCACCAAGACCACGCAAAGGATTCCGGTACGAATCCACTTTGACGAGCCGGATCCGCGCCTGCGCCCCGGCATGATGGTCGAGGTGGGTATCCATGTCGCAGACGACTGAGGACCTGTTTCACCGTTACGGTCCCGCCTATAAATGGCTGGGCACCGTCACGGTGATGCTCGGCACCCTCTCCATGACCCTGGCCACCACCATTGTCAACGTGGCCATTCCCGACATCATGGGCTATTTCGGCATTGCCCAGACGGAAGCACAGTGGCTATCCACCGGCTTTCTGGCCGCCATGGCGGCGTTCATGCTGGTCAGCGCATGGGCTCTGCAGGCGTTCGGCATGAAGGCGGCCTACATTGGTTGCCTGGTGGTGTTCATGCTGGCCTCAGTGCTGGGTGGCGTCGCCCCGAACGAGGACCTGGTGATTCTGTCCCGGGTGTTGCAGGGCGCCATGGCCGGAGTTATCCAGCCCCTGGCCATGACCATTATTTTCCAGGTATTCCCGGAGAAACAGCGGGGGCTGGGCATGGGGATCTACGGCCTGGGGGTAATTCTAGGCCCTGCCCTTGGTCCTGCTGTCGGTGGGGTACTGGTGGACTGGATCAGCTGGCGGGCCGTGTTCTTCATGCCTTTGCCCACCTGTTTGATGGCCATCGGTTTTGCCCTGTACTTTGCGCCGGACAAGACCGAGGGCAGCCCGTCGTCCCGTTTCGACTGGATCGGTTTCGGGTTTCTGTGCCTGTTTCTGGTCAGCCTGCTGTGGACCCTGTCCAATGGCCAGCGGGAAGACTGGCGGTCCCTGCTCATCGTGGGCACCGGCCTGTTTGCGCTGCTAATGGCAGTGGCGTTCATCGCCTGGGAGCTCCTGACCCCCAAACCCCTGCTGAACCTGCGGATCTTCGCCATTCCCGGGTTTGCCGCCGGTTGCGCCATCAGCTTCTGCTACGGGGCCGGCCTGTTCGGCTCCACCTACCTCATTCCGCTGTTTGTGCAGCAGATCCAGGGCTTTACCGCCACGGCGGCGGGCCTGTTGCTGATGCCGGCAGGACTGGCCATGGCGTTGATCTTCCCGGTGGCCGGTTATATGGCGGACCGTTACCCCGCGCCGGCGGTGATAACCCTGGGCACCGTGATGCTGGCGGGTTCCAGTTACATGATGGGCTTGATGGATGTGTATACCCTGCCGTGGCTGATCGTGCTCTCGGCAACCATCGGCCGCCTGGGGCTGGGCTTCGGCATGCCGGCCATCGGCACCGGCTCCCTGCGGGCACTGGATTACAGCCTGGTCAGCCAGGGCTCTGGTGCTGCTAACTTCTCCCGTCAGATCGGTGGTGCTATCGGCGTCAACCTGCTGTCGGTCACGCTCGACTGGCGCACCATGCAGCACGCCCGGGTGATCACCGATACCCAGACCGCCGCCAATGCGCTTACCGGGGAGCTACTGGCCCGGTTCCAGAGCATGGCCCCGGCTGCCGGGCTGACGCCGGATCAGCTGGGGCCAGCATCCCTTGGCTTTCTGCGCCAGGCCATCTATTTTCAGGCCTCGGTCAGGGGCTTTCAGGACAGCTTTCTGATCCTGACGGGGGTCTTTGTACTGACCCTGATCCCGGTCTGGGTTATGTGGCGGTACACAAGGGTGAGCAAGGCGGAACCGCAGGCTTGAAAAGGCTTAGTGGCGTGGTCGAAGCATCCCCAACGGTCTCGGAATGGTTAACGTAGTTCTCAGGTAATTTGCCAGGCGCAACCGTACGGCTTCAGTCACGTGGTGGCTGGGTTATTCCCAGACGTTTGTTGACGGTGTCCCGAATCTCCCGGTAGCGATCAGGATTGTTGGCCAGGTTCGCGAGATTATCCTCGGGGAAGATTTCCTTTTTCTTTTTCTCGGCCGTTTCATTGGAGAAAATGTCAGGCAGCATTTCCTCCAGGCAGCGCAGCATGACCTCGGGAGAAACCGATGCCCCGGGTGATGCCCCGAGGATCGTTCCGTAGGTCTTGTCGCTTGATACGAGTATTTCGGTGCCCATCTGCAAATCACCGTCCCTGATAATCTGCACCCGCTGGCCCGCTTCAACCGGCTTCCAGTTAAACTTTTTGCTCATGCCAGGGGCAAAGCTGTCCAGCTCCTCGAACATACTTTTTTCACCCTTGAAGGTCTCGGAGACCAGGTACTTGACCAGGGGGAAATGCTCCATGGCGACATTCAGCAGGCCCGGAACGTCGTGGAGCCGCATCGACCGGAGGTAATCCAGAAATCCACGGCCTTTCTCCAGGACCGGTTTGAACGATGCAAAAGGGCCAAAAAGCAGGTAGTACTGGCCATTTGCGACCCGTAAATCCAGGTGCGGCACCGACATGGGAGGTGCGCCGACCTTCGCTTTGCCATAGGTCTTGGCACGGTACTGGTCGGCCTGTTCCGGGCTGATAGGCGCCTGCAGGAAGCGCCCGCCCACAGGGAAGCCGGTGAACCGTTTCGCGAATGGCAAGTGGCTCTTTTTCAGGATCGGGAATGCGCCCCCGCCAGCACCTACAAACAGAACATCCGCCTTGTACTGCGTGGCAACGTCCCGGCTTTGTGTTTCCACAAGCCAGCTTCCCGAGGGGCTGCGGTGTACACGCTTGACATGGGTACCGTACTGGATCTTCACACCCAGGTTGTTCACCGCATGCTCGGCCATCTGCTCTGTCAGTGCGCCGAAGTTTACGTCTGTACCTGTATCGACGATGGTCGCCGCCATTTTCTCCTGGCGTGGCCGTTCGTCCATGGTGTATGGAATCCAGCTCTTTATCTCATCGAAATCTTCCGAGTACCGCATATGCTCGAAAAAGTGATGAGCGGCCATTTCCTTGAATCTCAGGCGCAGTTCTTCAATGGCTGACTCGGAAACAATGGTGCAGTGCCTGGTCTGATTGATGAAGGATCCAGGGTCCTTGATGGCGCCCTTCTCTACCAGGTAAGCCCAGAACTGTTTGGCCACATTGAACTGGGCATGGATCTTCAGGGCTTTTTCGACCGAGATAACCTCTTCATCGACCGGGGTATAATTCAGCTCACAATTCGCTTCATGACCTGTACCGGCGTTGTTGAATACCCAGGAGTTGCCCGCACCGGCACGGTCCAGTCTCTCCAGTATGGTGACATCCAGCTCTGGCGCCAGCTCTTTTGCCAGCGTGGCAAAGGTGGTCCCCATAATGCCCGCGCCGATGATGATCAGTTTCATATAGCCAGCTCTACCGTGTCGGTTATTTGATATCAGAGATTACTAGCTTGCCGGAGCGGCTACCAGGTAATGCACACTGAACAAACCTTTATCGTCCACCCAAACCCGTCGTCCCGTATAACCGGCGCGGGCTGCGAGTTGCTGGAAGCCTGGCACGGAGTACTTGTAGGAGTTCTCGGTGTGAATGGATTCGCCCTCGCGGAAACGGATGGTTTCGTGGTTGAACTTGAGTACCTGGGCTACCCGGCTTACCAGGTGCATCTCGATCCGTGATTGCCGTGGATCAAAAAACGCGTGGTGCCGGAACCGTTTGCGGTCAATCTCCAGTCCCAGCTCCCGCCGCAGCCGGTCCAGCAGGTTCAGGTTGAATTCTGCGGTCACCCCTGCGCGGTCGTTATAAGCTGCCTCCAGGATAGTCTGGTCCTTCACCAGGTCGACACCGATCAACAGGCCGCTGCCCGGTGGCAGGAGTCGGTGCAGTCCCCTTAAAAAGCGCTCAGCCTCCTGTGGTGTGAAATTGCCGATACTGGATCCCGGGAAAAAGCCCACCAGCCGACTCGGCTCAATGGACTCTGGCAGGTCCACCGGCTGTGTGAAGTCTGCGCAGGCGGCGTGCACTTCCAGCCAGGGATAGTCTGCCGCCAACCGCCGTGTACTATTGATCAGAAAATCCCGGGAAATGTCGATTCCCAGATAGCGGTCCACCGACAGGCATTCCAGCAATAACCGCACTTTCCGGCTGGCGCCGCTGCCAAACTCCACCAGGGTTGCGCCGGGGCCTGCCAGGTTGGCAATTTCCGGTACCACCCTGGCCAGGATCGCCTCCTCCGTCCGGGTCGGATAATATTCCGGTAGTTCACATATTTTCTCGAAAAGCTCTGAACCCTTATGATCATAAAGGAATTTTGGTGAGCAATACTTTGGCTGGAAAGTAAGCCCCGAAAGCACTTCCTGCGCCATGGTGGGTGCATGGTCTTCCGGTAGCTGATTGTGGAACTGAACGGTTGCGGTACTCACTGGCGTGCCTCCCTGGCGAGTCTGAATCCTGAAAAAGCCCAGCGGGCTGAAGGTGGAAAGAAATTCCGGTAGGTAGGACGAATATGGCTGGCCGGAGTCGCGCAACATCCGCCCCGCAACACCATCTGCCCGGACATGAACTTGCCGTTGTATTCCCCAAGGCTGCCGGACAGGGCCCGGAAGCCCGGATACGGCCGGTAGGCACTTCCCGTCCACTCCCACACGTCTCCGAGCAGTTGCCCCGGGCGTCGTTTGTCGAAGTCGTGGCGAACCCGTGTGCCGACGGGCTGCAGGTAACCGCTGTCCAGGAAGTTTCCGTGCCGGTTTGGGGTGTGGGTCGCTGCATGTTCCCATTCGGCCTCGGTTGGCAGCCGCTCCCCGGCCCAACGGGCAAAGGCATCGGCTTCGTAGAAGCTGACATGGCAGACTGGCGCGTCGGGATCAATCGGACACCAGCCCCGCAGGGTATAGTGCCACCATTGCGTCCCCTCCTGGCGCCAGTAAAGGGGTGCTTCCCAGCCCTCTTGCCTTGCGAGATTCCATCCGTCTGACAGCCAAAGGGCCGGATCCCGGTAACCGCCCTGCTCTATAAAATGCACAAACTCCTGGTTTGTCACCGGCCGAGTGGCGAGTTCAAATGGTTCAAGGTACTGCCTGTGGGCCGGCTGTTCGTTATCGAAGGAAAACTCCTCACCGTCAGGCTCGACGCCAACCGACACCACACCCCCTTCGTACGGGTACCAGCCCATCGCCACAGGGTGCCGGGGCGGCGGAGTCTGCAAACGGTTGGTATAGGCCGGGCGCAGCGGGTTTTGCGCAAGGATGTGCTTGATGTCCATAACCAGCAGCTCCTGGTGCTGCTGCTCATGGTGGATGCCCAGGCAGGCGCGCTCCGCAATCGTTCGGCTGTGTTCGGCTGGTGGATTGCTCAGCAAAAGTCCCATGGCCTCGTCGACGTAATGCCGGTAGCGATAGATCTCGGCCACCGTGGGCCGCGACAGAATCCCCCGCCGAGGCCTGGGGAACGGGTCGCCGTGGGTTTCATAGTAGGAATTGAAAAGATGGTCGTAAGCGTCGTTCAGGGGCACATACCCCCTCAGGTAGGGCTTGAGCAGGAATGTCTCGAAAAACCAGGTAACGTGTGCCAGGTGCCACTTGGGTGGGCTTACATCGTCCATGCTCTGGATGACATAGTCTTCGGTTTCCAGGGGGCTGCACAGTTGTTCCGTCACAGCCCGGACGTCCCTGAAAGGTTGAAGCCAGTCTTCTGGCGCGTTTGGTTCCTCGACCGGAACCGGGTATAACGGTTCTGCTTGTGCCATGGCATCGCTCTCGTTGGGGGGTTACTGTTGAGCGTTTCTTCGGGAATTACCCCGTAGCCATTGCCTGGCTAACCGCCGGAGCCCTGTTCATGCCCTTGAACCAGCCAGCGGAAGTGACCGGTTATGTGGGTCTTAATCAGTAAAGGACGCTGGTCAAGGGTTGGTCAAGTTGCCTCTCGTCCATGTTTCGGGTTGCTGCTTGCGACCGGAAAACGGGTTTCGGGGCATCTTTGACAAATCGCTAATAACCCCGAGCGCTTGATACAGTGTAGGATGCATTCATAAACTTCGACTTTGACATCATTTTGCAATCCCGGGAAACGTCACGCATGCCATACGCTCGAATTACCGGCACAGGGTCCTACCTGCCGGACAATGTCCTGACCAACAAAGACATGGAAAAAATGGTGGATACCACCGACCAGTGGATCAGGGAGCGTACCGGCATATCACAGCGCCATGTGGCTGAACCGGGGCAGACCACGGTTGACCTGGCCGAAGTCGCTGCCCGTCGGGCTGCAGAAGCCGCCGGTATCGAGCTGCAGGACATCGACCTGATCGTGTTTGCAACCTCTACCCCTGACAAGATTTTCCCCAGTTGTGCCTGCATTCTGCAGGCCCGGCTGGGTATTCAGGGGTGCCCGGCCTTTGATATCCAGGCTGTGTGCAGCGGGTTTGTCTACGCCCTGTCGGTGGCTGACAAATTCGTTCGCACCGGCAGCAGCCGCAAGGCGTTGGTGGTTGGCGCCGAGGTGTTTTCCCGCATTGTTAACTGGGAAGATCGCGGCACGTGCGTGCTTTTTGGTGACGGGGCCGGGGCGGTCATACTCGAAGCGGACGAGGAGACCGGTATTCTCTCAACCCATATCCACGCTGACGGCCAGTATGAAGAACTGCTGCACGTTCCCTGCGGGATTGCCTCGAACTACGATCAGGTAAAGGCAGGCCAGGCCTTTATTGAAATGAAGGGCAACGAAGTGTTCAAGGTTGCCGTAAACACGCTCGGCAAGATTGTTGACGAGACCCTGGCCGCCAACCAGATGCAAAAATCCGATATTGACTGGCTGGTGCCGCACCAGGCCAACCTCCGGATCATCGCGGCCACCGCGAAGAAGCTGAATATGTCGATGGACCAGGTCGTCGTCACGGTGGATCAGCACGGCAATACCTCGGCGGCATCTATTCCGCTGGCGCTGGACGTCGCTGTCCGTGATGGTCGTATCAAGCGTAATGAAGTGGTTCTGCTGGAAGCCTTCGGTGGTGGCTTTACCTGGGGATCAGCCCTGCTGCGGTACTGATCCCCCGACTCCACTCTTACACCTGGATAACCGGCGCTAACGTAGCCGGTTGTTCAGCGTATCGACCAGTTCAGCCCAGTCTGCATCCTCCTCCCACTCTTCCTTCAGGAAGTGGCGCTGGCTTTCATTCCAAAAAGACGCATCGGGCAGCCGCGTGCCTTCAGGCAGCGGCCGATGCTCTGCAATGAATGCTTCGATGGCGTCGCTGTCACTGGGCAATCCCAGTTGCTCGAACAGTTCTGACAGTGTGTGCACCGGTTTTTCCATGGGAACCTCGTCGCTATGAAAAAGAATGTGGCCTGTACCGAGGCAGTATAGACCGATTTTTCAGCTTGTTACCCGTGACCTTGTATTAATCAACCAATCATAGGATGATTGGTTATCTGATCAAAGGATAGGTTGTTTATGAAAAATCTCAGCCCCATTCGTCGCGGATCCCTGGTGGAAACAGCCATCGACAGCCTGCGCCAGGCGATACAGCAGGGCGAGTGGCAAATTGGCCAGCGCCTGCCAGTAGAGGCTGAGCTGGCAGAATCCCTCGGTGTCAGTCGCAATACCATACGTGAAGCGGTGCGGGTTCTGGCCCATGTGGGCATGCTGGAAACCCGGCAGGGAGACGGCACCTACGTCCGTTCAACCCGAGATCCTGGCGAGTCACTGCGACGAATTGGCCGCTCCCGTCTCCGTGATCAGCTGGAAGTGCGAATCATGCTCGAAGCCGAGGCTGCGGGTCTGGCTGCCAGGCGCCGGACGGCCAGCGACATCGAACGGATGACAGAGGCATTGGACCAGCGGGCCCGGGCCGGCGATAACCTGGAACAGCGAATCGCCCACGATGAGGCGTTTCACCACACCCTGGTGGAAGCTGCCCACAACCCTGCCCTGCTGGAGCTGTACCGGTATTTTGCCCAGTCGGTAGCGGAAACCATTCAACGGACTGAGCAGGAAGCCGACCTGCCGGAACCTTCCCAGGAAGATCATGAGCTGCTGCTCGCCGCTATCCGGCAACAGAATCCTGACAAGGCCGCCGTCCTGGCCCGTGCGCTTCTCAAGCCCAGCCTTGCTGCCCTGGAGGAGCCGCAATCATGAAATTCCGCCTGGATACCTTCACGATGCTGCTGTTGGGTGCCATCGTACTGGCCACCTTCCTGCCGGTCAGGGGGAGCGCTGCTGAGACGCTGTCCGTAGCGGGTACCATCGCGGTTGCCCTGCTGTTTTTCCTTCACGGGGCTGCCCTGTCACGGCAGCAGATCATTGATGGTGCCACCCACTGGCGGCTGCACATCGTAATCACCGCCCTCACCTTTGTGTTCTTTCCCCTGGTGGTGCTTCCCATCAACGGCCTGAGCGGGATCGCCCCCCAATGGATGCCCGAAGATCTGGGGCTGGGTTTTCTCTATCTCGGGGTCCTGCCCTCGGCGGTATCGTCGTCCATCGCCTACACGGCCATGGCGCGGGGCAACGTACCCGCAGCCATATGCAGTGCAGCGGCGTCGAATGTGTTCGGCATGATGCTAACGCCGTTTTTGCTGATCCTGCTGGTCAGTACGTCGGGGGGTGGCAGCTTCTCGGTACTGCAAGCGTTGCGGGATATCGTTATTCAGTTGCTGCTGCCGTTTGCTGTCGGCCATGCCATGCGGCCCTGGCTGGGGGGATTCCTGGCGCGGCACGAAAACCTGGCGTCCCGCTACGACCAGTGTGTGATCTGGCTGATTGTGTACTCAGCCTTTTCCCACTCCGTGGTCAGCGGGCTCTGGGAAAACCTGCCGGTAACGGCCATCGGACTGACCATCGTGCTGTGCTTTGCCTTGCTGGCTTTCTTTATGTTGGTCGCGCACTTGCTCGTGCGGCGGTTCGGATTCAGCCTGGAGGATGAGGCAGCGGTGGTATTCTGCGGATCGAAGAAAAGCCTGGCTTCCGGGCTGCCCATGGCGAAGGTGCTGTTCTCCGGTCATCCGGGCTTCGGCATGATCGTGCTGCCCATCATGTGCTACAACCAGATCCAGGTGATTGTCGGCGCGATGCTGGCGCAGCGGTACCGGCGGCTTATTGACGCTGCCGGTGAACAAAGAGGGACTGCAACGCCCTGAGCCATTGGCGGGAGGGGCTCTTCAGCCCCCTCCCCCGGTCAAGGCCCCGAACAGGCTGGTCAGGATGATGATACCGACGATCCAGCCAATTACTGCGGGCCAGAAATTGGTCATCTGGGGACGCTCGGGCTGTGGATTGTCGCCCTCTTCGGATGATGGATAGCTGATTCCCTGGTAGCGCCCCGCGTCATCAAGGTTGGCATCGCCTCCCAGCTCCTGCCGGTCCAGGGCATCGGTCATGCCGTACCAGCCGAACCAGTCCCCCAGGAAGCGGGCCACTGGTGCGGGCAGGCGTGACTCTTCGGCCAGTGGTCGCAAGCTGGACTCAAGCTCTTCACCAATGGCAGCCCGCACATGCTCCTGGTCCGCTGGTGGTTCGGTCAGGATTGCTCGCCAGATAGCCACATCCTGTAGCCGGACATGGTCATTCAACATGGCGTTCACCTGTATCACGACCTCTCGTACCACCTGCTGTTCACTGGAGGACAGGGGAGCTCTGTGCGCTTCGGACTGCCAGCGCGAGGCATTGGCACCGGAGGGTTGGGACTCGCTGGCCGGGGCTGAAACCACCTCTGGCGCTGCAGCAGAAGGCACGTCATGACCAACCTCCGCCATGGCGTCGCGGAAAGCCGCCTCAAGGCGCCGGGCTTCCTCTCCCTCCGCAAACTTGCTTTGCTGCTCGAAGGCGTTGCGAATCCGCGCCGTGTCTCGGGTTGGCTCGATCCCCAGTGTTTCCCAACAGTTCATCTAATAAGGTGCTCCAGGTTGCAGGCGGCTGACTTTCCGATATGATGCCAATTCCTGAGCTAATCTTAAAATAATATTCATCTGGCTCATTCCCGGTAAGGCCACGGACAGAATGATCTACATACTCGGCAAAGCAGTACCTCCAGTAATGCCCGCTAGTATGAGCCTGGCACTGGTGGCTACCCTGTTGACCAGTCCGGCGGCCGGTGCGGATGGCACAGAGGTCCCCCCATGGCTTGCACTCGGTGAGTCAGGGACCGCAGAGGACATCTACAGCGCGGTTCCCGAGGTGTTGACCACCACCCGCCTGCGCCAGCCCAAGGCCCGGGTACCAGGTACGACGACGGTTATCTCCGGCGAAACCATCCGTGATCTCGGTATGGTCGCACTGGCTGACGTTTTCCGACTGGTTCCCGGCATGACGGTCGCTGCCGTGGGGACAAACCAGCCGACTGTCAGTTACCACGGCACCGTAGCCTATGAGCAGCGGCGCCTGCAGGTACTAATCGATGGCCGTACCGGTTACCTGCCAAGCCTGGCGGACGTGGACTGGAATGCGATGCCGGTTCCCATTGAACTGATTGACCGGATTGAAGTCAGCCGTGGGCCGAACTCGGCAGCCTATGGCAACAACGCCTTTCTGGCCTCCATCAACATCATAACCCTGTCACCGGAAAACACGGCCGGCACCGGCCTGCACGCCCAGGGCGGCGGGCCAAGCATCCGCAATTACACAGCCTATCATGGCCATGCCCGGGATAAATACAGCTGGCGGGTGGCATGGCACCGGCGGGAGTCGGACGGTTATGATTTCCAATACGACAGCGACGATGCATTTCGCAAGGTGCCCATCCGGGATGGCTTCGAGTTCAATCAGTTCTATTATGATGGTGTTCTACAGCCATCACCCTACCACTCTTTCGAATTCCGGGCCGGGGTGACAGACGGAATCGATGAGGATGATCCCCTCAAGATGGGGGGTGCCGATCTTGGCATCCAGGGCGAGCCGGACGATGAGGTGCGGGATCATTACCTGCAAGCCAGGTACGGCTATTCAGGGCTGGACAAGCACCTGATCGAATTCCAGACCAGTTACCAGAGGTACAATCGCGACAAGGACTGGACCAGCTGTATCCAGCTGGATGGCGTCCCCTTGCCCCTGTGTACGAGTCTCAATGAGGACCTCCAGCAACAACGCCTGGAGTTTGAGTTGCAGGACACCTGGGAGTTGAATCCGGACCTGCGACTGGTGAGTGGCCTGGGGTACCGGGAGGATGGCTACGAGTCCGAAACCTTCTTCGGTGGCAGCGGCGAGATCTATCAGTCCCGCCTGTTTGCCAACCTCGAATACACCCCTGTGTACTGGCTCACGTTTAATGCCGGAGCGAACTACGAGCACACTTCCCTGCTGGACGACAACTTCCTGTCACCCCGCCTGGCCGCAAACCTTCACCTGACCGAGAACCAGACACTCCGTTTTGTTTATTCACGGGCCGTTCGCACACCCGACGCACTGGAACAGCGCGCCAACTGGGCCTATACACCGGAAAACGTCTCACCATCTGTTTACCAGGACCTGGAAGGTCAGAGAATTGATGCCGAATACGACGCATCCAGCCCCGTGGACTTTTCCGGATACTATGCCGAGGCAACCGGCGACCTGGACGAGGAGAGGATCACCAGCCGGGAAATCAGCTACTATGGCCAGTTCCGGCTGGGACATGGCGTTCTTTCCACTGAAGTGCGTTACTTCTATGACGAGCTTCGCGACCTGGTTGCCGGGATCATCAATGTGGAAGACTTTGACCTGGGTAACCGTGTTGCCATTGACCAGCAAGGCATCGAGCTGGAAACCGCCCTTGACCTGGGTGATACAAGGCTCCGCCTGGCCTACGGTTACATGGACCAGGAAGGCCGTTACACGGCCAACGATGGCTTGTCGGTTGAAGAACAGCAGGAAACCCTGGCCCGAGAAGCCCGACTCTCCGTTCGCCATACAGGCAGTGTGTCCTGGATACAGCGCTACCCGGAGGACTGGAGTTCAGCGCTTGCCTGGTACGTCGCCGACGAGTTCCGCAGCGGGCCTTATCAGAGGGCGGACCTGCGGGTTGCAAAATCAGTCCACGGACCCCGAGTGAGCTACGATATAGCGGTGATCGTCCAGCATTACCTCAATGACAACCCGTTGTTAAGCCGCGACAACAATTACACGGACCGAAACCAGTTTTTCCTTGAGGCAGGCGTCAGGTTCTGACGCACCCGGTCGCCGGAAACTGACAACCACCAGGATGGGTATGGGCAGCTGTTTTTCCCCTAAAGCCAGAATGAACATAACCAATCACGTGCGGGCCCCTCGCCTGCGCCTGCTTGCTTCACTTGTCATCCTGGTTGCCATGGCGGCACTTGCCCAACCGCTCAGCGCCGATGTGGTCTATCTTCAGGGATCAGCCAACCCAACGTTTAACCTCCGATTCACCGAACTCCTGGAAGCAGAGCTGGGGCCTGACACTGAGGTTCGGGCCTTCGCTTCCCTGCGCACCTTCGATGGCCCAGCCGGACCGGTCATCACCCTGGGCCAGGAGGCGTTGGCCCGGGTACTTGAAACCGGGACCCAGCGCCAGATCCTCGCCCTGCTGGTCAGCCCGGAGACGATCGCAGGGGCGGCCGAGAACGCCGGGGGCCGAATGTCCACGGTCTACTATGATCCACCGCTGCTACGACAGGCCCTGATTGGCCGGGTCATCCTGCCCCAGGCCAGCCGAATGGCCCTGCTGGCCCGCCCTGAACAGATCGGGGACTACGAATCGCTGACCGAAGAGCTTGCCGACTATGGCATTGAGGCCCGGGTTTTTGTGGTAACCGGAGACGAGGCCCTGATTCCGACCCTTTCGCGCGCGTTAAGTTACGGTGATTTCCTGCTGGCAACGCCGGACAATGTGATCTACAACCCCCGCACGATCAAGCACATACTGCTGACGACCTACCGGCGTAACCGGCTTGTCATCGGTCCCAGCCATGCTTTTGTGAAGGCCGGGGTGCTGGCTTCCTCCTATGTGCCCCTGCCTGACTACGCCGCAGAGGCAGCGCGTTTTATTCGGGAATGGCAACGTACCGGTGTGCTCCCTGAGCCGACTTACCCGGAGACCTTCAGCATCGAAATTAACCATCAGGTCGCCCGCTCACTGAATCTCCCGCTCCCGGACCGGGATGAAATCAGGGCTGAGGTCAGGCGCCTGCTCCACCAGTCTGACGGGGAGGCAACGCCATGAGGCATAGCAACCCCAAACGGAGCCTGGCAAATCAGCTGCTGCTGCTTGGCGCACTCCCTGCCGTACTGATGTTCGTGGGCCTGATGCTGTTTTTTACCAATGCCCGCCTGTCCGATGCCCGACAGGAACTGTTTGACTCAACCCAGACGCTGGCGGACAACCTGGCCCCGGCCATGGAATATGCGGTGGTATCCGGTAACCGAAAGGTGCTTGATGACATTCTCCAGCAAGCCAGCAATCAAACCGACCTGGCCTGGATAAGGGTTACCGATGTGGTCGGAAACCAGGTGGCGTTCGCCGGCAGTGACGGTATCAGCCAGTGGCCGGGTGAGAAGGTGCAGGACAAGAACATTCACCGGTTCACTTCAGACATCCTGCAGCTGCCCGTTGCCCTGGGCGGAGAAACCGACGACTGGTTCGAACCGGACTACCGGATCTCCGGTGGCGCCCTGAAGGTCGGAACGGTCGAGGTCGCCGTCAGTGAGCAACGGCTGACTGAGCGCCGTACCGATATCCTGCTAACGTCTGGTGTTGTGGGTGTTTCCCTGTTGGTGTTTGCCCTGATGCTGGTTAACCGACTGACCGCCACACTTCTGGATCCCATGCAGACGCTTGCCGAGCGGGTACTGGCAATGACCCGGAGGGATTACCGGGAAGCTGACCCGGTTGGTACCCGGGTAGCGGAAATCGCCCAGCTTGAGGACAACCTCAACCAGCTTGCCCGTAACCTCCGTCAGCTCCAGGAATCCCGGGACCAGACGCTGGCCCTGTCTGAAAGTGCACGCGAGAAGGCCGAACAGGCCAACCACGCCAAGACAGAATTCCTTGCGGTGATGAGTCATGAGCTGCGCACGCCCCTCAATGGCATGCTTGCCATGGTTGACCTGGTATCCGAAGAGCCTCTCACTGATCGTCAGGGAGATTACCTGGACACAGCCCGGCGCTCTACTGAAGACCTGCTGACGCTGATCAACGATATTCTGGATGTCTCCCGCCTTGACCAGGGCACCCTTTTGCTTGAAAACCGGCCTTTCAATCCTGTGGTACTCGCGGAGAACTGCATGGCCAGTTTCCGGCATGCCAGCGAAGCCAGGGGCCTGGCCCTGGAACTGCAGTTCACCGGAAACTGGCCGGATCAGCCAGAAGTCGCGGGGGATGCTGTCAGATACCGCCAGGTCCTGGCCAGTCTGCTGGATAATGCTATCAAGTTCTCGGACCATGGCACCGTCAAGGTGACACTGGACTGGCACCAGGAGGCCGGGGATTGCGTATTCATCACCTGCGAGGTCCGGGATAATGGTCACGGTATTCCGCCAGAACAGCTGGAGCAGGTGTTCAACAGTTTTGAGCGACTCGACTCGTCGCTGTCTCGCGGTTCAGAAGGCACCGGCATCGGACTCACACTGGTCCAGAAACTGGTGGAACTGATGGGCGGTCACATTGATCTTTCCAGTGATGCGGACCAGGGTTCGAGCTTCCGTTTCGAGGTGCCTTTCGAGTTGACCGACTCTAACCTTGCACCGGCGGGGGCGTCGGACTTGCCGCGTCCGGATAACCAACAGGACCTGTCACCCCAAGAACGAAAGCAGCCGCCCCGGGCGCTCATCGTGGAGGATAACCCGGTCAACCAGCGCGTGGCCCGCAACCTTCTCGATCGGCTCGGATTCGAGACCGAAGTGGTAGCCAACGGACGCGAAGCCATTCGCTCCGTTACGGGCAGCAATACCCCGTTCACCGTAATCCTGATGGATTGTCACATGCCGGTGATGGATGGTTTCACAGCCGCCCAGGCCATTCGCGACTGGGAGCACAGGGAGGTGCACCGCGAAACGCCTATCATCGCCCTGACTGCGGATGTACTCCCAGGGACCGAAAGAACCTGTCTTGAGGCGGGAATGAATGATTACCTGGCAAAGCCGGTACGCAAGCACCAGCTCAGGAATGTACTGAGTCGCTGGGTGCCCTTGTAGGGCACCCGAGATCATTCAGAAAGGCAAAGACAGCGGTCAGGCCACCGGCGTGCGCATGGTGACGAATTCTTCGGCCGAGGTGGGGTGAATGCCGATGGTACTGTCGAAATCTGCCTTGGTGGCGCCGCATTTGAGCGCGACCCCGATACCCTGGATAATCTCCCCGGCATCTGGCCCGACCATGTGAGCGCCCAATACCCGGTCGTCCTCTGCATCCACCACCAGCTTCATCATACTGCGTTCGTCCCGTCCACTGAGCGTATGCTTCATGGGGCGGAACTCGGAGCGATAGATAACGACCCTATGCCCTGCCTCCTTCGCCTCTGCCTCAGTCAGGCCTACCGTCCCGATATTTGGCTGACAGAACACTGCGGTCGGGATGTTTCGGTAGTCCATCTCCCCTTCGCCATCGCCAAACAGCCGGCGGGATAACACCATGGCCTGGGCCAGGGCGACGGGGGTGAGTTGCGGGGTACCAATGACGTCGCCGAGGGCGGTAATAGACGGGACTGCCGTCTGGAAAAACTCGTCCACCTGGACGTGGCCCGAAGTGGTGAACTCGACTCCCAAAGCTTCCAGGCCCAGCCCATCGGTCAGTGCCCGACGCCCGGTAGCTGCCATCACCAGGCCTGTCTCCATGATGCTGCCATCGGACAGAGAAACGGCAAAACCGTTGCCGGACTCTTCCACCGAGGTGATATTGGTATTGAAACGCAGGCGGATGCCCTTCTTTTCCAGTTCAGTAACCAGGAAGCGACGAACATCATCGTCAAAGCCACGGAGGAACAGCTCCCCGCGGTATATCAGGGTCGTGTCCACGCCGAGACCGGCGAGAATGCCGGCAAACTCCACTGCGATGTAACCCCCGCCCCAGATGACGGCCTCCCGGGGGAGCTGTGGCAGGTAGAACATTTCGTTGGATGACAGAATCAGGTCACGGCCCGGGACATCGGGCGTGGAAGGCCAGCTGCCCGTCGCAACGGTAATGCGATCGGTGGTCAATTCCCGTTCACCCACTACGACCGTATTGGGATCACGTATAGAGGCGGTACCCTGGATAACGGTTACGCCTGCACCATCGAGCAGCTGACCGTAAATGCCATTAAGGCGCTCGATCTCGGCATTCTTGTTGGCGACGAGGGTTGGCCAGTCGAAACGGACATCCGAGCGGGGAACCTGCCAGCCATAACCGGCAGCGTCCTCCAGGTCCTCCCCGACATAGGCACCGTACACGAACAACTTCTTGGGAACGCAACCCACATTGACGCAGGTACCTCCCAGGTAGCGAGACTCCACCACGGCCACCCGTGCGCCCCGCTGGGCGGACATGCGGGCAAGGCGAACGCCGCCGGAACCGGCGCCAATAACGATAAGATCATAATCCCGGGATTCTGACACGTGGACTCCTGTTCAACTTGAGTAAAAACAGACCGCTTGCCCACCCTTTGCCCCGGTCAGGGGTTCAGGACGCCTGGGAACCGGCCCTGGTCGATGAAACGTCCGCATCCCTGAACAGTACAAAATCCTCATAGTCCCCCAGACGGATAGTGCCCAGGCTCCGGAAGCCTTCGGACTCATAGAACGGCAGGTAGCGACTGTTACCGGTATCAAGTACCAGTCCGTTCGCTCGGGGGTTTTCTGAACACAGCGACTCTACCGCCGCCAGCAATCGACGACCAAAGCCGCGGTTCTGGTATTTTGGGTGAACACCCATCAGTGGCAACTGGTGAGTTCCCTCACCCGGCAGCATGCTGCGGATTTTCTCATGATAGTCAAGGTAGCGTCGGGTCGAGGCAAAGCCGGCTGTTAGCACCATTCGCAGACGCCAACTGAGTTGCTCGGCCAGGTTCAGGCGCAGTTCCGGATCACCGATAAACGCCACCGCCACCAGCGTGTCATCCGCCATGACACCGATTGCGTCCTGGTTGAGTTCGAAGTAGAGGTTGAGCAATTCACGGATGGTTGCACGAACCCGCTTATCATACCCGGGCTTACGATGATCGAACAGGTACTGGAAGGTGGGTTCGTGCCGGTACGCCTGGTAGAGAATCGACTTGGCCTCGTTAAAGGCGGTGTCATCCAGGCGGACGATGGAAGGTTCCCGGGCGATCTTGTTTTCGTTGTCTGCCGTTGCAATGCCTTCTGCCATCGAAAGGCTCCCCTTCTGTTAGCGTTATGCCGCCAATAGCGGCGCACTTTCCTTTACTTTCCCTTATAAAGCCTCAGATTGCCAGCGTCAGACGTACTGATACCACACCCGGGGTGTCACGCCGGTCCATGGCCGCCTGGTCAATCAGGATACCGTGGTTGGTGCTCAGGCCTTCCAGCCATTGCGCCACCTGGCCAAACGGTACGTCCTCAAGCCACACCCGCATGGCATTGTCACCACTGGGTTCAAAGCGTTGCAGGTCGAGCCCGGCCTCCCTCGCGGTGGAGGTAACCGTCGCCATCAATTGTCTTCCGTTCTCAGGCTTGTTGGCTGACGCGGTGGCCGCCGCGCTGCCACCGCCCAGTTGGCGGATCGCCTCACGGTTCTGCTGCATCCAGGCCAGCAACTCGCTGGCATTCTCGCGGCCGGTCACAGACTGTTCATGGTAGCTGGACACTGGGCGCCAGACTGCAAAGTAGACCAGCGCCAGAAGCAGCGCCACAACCATCAGCTTCAGAGCCTGCTGATCCCTTCGTGGCAGGTGATCGTAGCGGGCTACCAGGCGGGTGATGGACGGGTTTTCCTTGAGTTTGCTAACCACGGTCAACCTCCTGATACCGTCAGACGGGCACGGGTACCGTCAGAATCGTTGACCACGGAACCGATACTGGCATCGAGCCCCTGATCGTTGATGCCTGAACGCAGCGCGTTAAGCCGTTCATAGCTGTCCGCACGTATATCCACTACCAACTCACCCCGGGAACGGGTGTAGTTTACCGAGTTGAACAGAACCGACTGATTCCCGGGCAACTGGCTATACTGCTGCCCGGTATGCTTCATCAAGGGCAGGAAACCTGCGTCACCACCCTGCTGACCTGCAGTCCTGAGCTGACCTTCCAGGACTCGACGAACGTTCTGCGGGGTGGCGCGGCGATCGTTCGGGAATGCCTGGTGATAGATTGCCATGACCTGCTCCTCCAGGGCCCTGGCCTGCTGTTGATGATAGTACCCCATGCCCAGCTGGGCCCCGATGACCAGCAGGAACCAGGCGGCTGCGATGGCAATGGCGGGCCGCCAGGCCCTGAGCGCACCACCCTCACGCTGGCTTGGAGCATAACTACCCTGGCAAAGATTGATGGGTTCTGCCGCATGGTGGTAATGCGCGCTCGCGAGCAGCTCAACAATGGAGCCCTCCATCGGCTCCCGGTGCACGCTCAGCCTCGGGGTATCAACCAGCGCAGATAATGCCTGCTCGTTGGCAGCCATGGCGGCTTCGGTACCGTAAACCACCACCTGAACCTCGGCAGCCACTTCATCTTCCGTAGGCATGGCCAGGGTCTGGGCAAAAACCGACAGGTTCTCTGTCCTCATGGTCATCCATTCGCCGCGGCGAGAGGCCAGCAACGCCATGTCATCGCCCAGGCATATGGCCCAATCATGGCCCCTTAACGGAACCAGGGCTGCGTCGGGATAGATGGCCTCGAGGTCTGCAGCTTCCCACTCCAGGAAGGTCTCCCGCCAAAGGGCCATCCGCTTATGATCAATGGCGGCAACACGGTAGCCATCCTCAGTTGCTCCGCCAAGGGCGAGGTGGACCGTTTCGACGTCCTGGGCCAATTGTTCCTCGACAGCAAACGGTAAGGCCTGACGGATAAAACGGACTTGCTTTGCCGGAATATCAGCAAAGCAAAACAGGGCCTCATCGCCGGGAATGAGGCCAATCAGACGCACGCCTTCAAGGGAATTCCGGCTGAGTGCATCTTCGATATTGTCCCTGGTCTCACCCTGGCCACTGGCCTGCAGTTCACCGCTGGCGTCAAGCAGCACCCAGTCCATGCGAAACTGGCCATCTGCCGGGTCTGCGCTGGTGCTTACCGGCCTTGCGTAAAGGTGGTATGACATAGTCTGCGTCCTTGGTCTATTCCCCGGACACCCCGAAGGGCTCCTTGGTTATTCTGTGCTTCTGCCCGGTGTCGCGGCGAACCACCGATAAATCGCCTTCGCTGTCACGGTACACCGTGCTCACCAGGTTGGTTACCCGGTTATCCCAGGTAATACGGGAAACCACTTCGAAAAACTCTGACCGTACCTTCAGCCCCTGGGGCCGCAGTCCAAGTCCTGCGAACTCGGGCAACGCCGTAAAATCGCCAGTGGTCAGAAAGCGCTCCTCTTTCCGGCGCTCAACGACGGTGTTGGCCTGGGCATCGGTGATTTGCTGGTGGAGCGAGCGAATCACCGGTATTGAAGCCATGTTAACATTGATACCGGTTCCAGAAACCGGAAGCGCCGCAACGTGTGGACGCAGCAATTGGTAGGCTTCCTCGGTCATACCCTCGATCAGTCGCAATTCGGTCACGCTGGCAAAGGGTTGGTTGCCTGCCCGGTATGGAGGGTCTTTCATAAGATACTGACCATCTTCGGCACCATAGGCGGACACCGGCTCTTCATCGGGGTCTACCCAGTCCACCAGGGCATCGACGTGAACATCGGTAATCCCGAGTACCATCAGCAACCGCATCAATCGGTCCCTGGTTGCCTGGTCGATAGCGCCAGCGGGGTTCACCAGGTCATTGAGATTAATGCGGCCGGACAGGTCATCCACCTGGATCTCTGCAACACCACCATCATCCAGTGGCAGAACTGCCGCGTAGCGCCACCAGACTTCGTCCGGGCTATCCACCAGCTCGTTGTTCTCACGATCGGTTTTCAGGTCCTGGAACAGAACCTGTTTTGCAAAGTCCTCTGCTCCCAGCGCCACGTTGTAGCCCTGGGTCTGGGCCAGGAAGTGCCCTGCCCGAAAAACCCGCACCCCCTGTTGTTTGACCATGCCGGCAGCCATCATGACTACCAGGGCCATGGATAGCAGCACCATGATCAACGCCATACCTCGCTGGTAACGGTCGAAGCCGGATACTCCGCACCCCCCGCTGGCAGGGCGAAAAGTCATGTGCCGTCCCCCTGGGTCTGAGGTGCCTGATCCTGGTCACTGGCCTGACTACTGGTTTCGCCGGTTTCGCCAGTATCGTCGTCTTCCCCTTCCTCAGCTTCGTCCTCCCCCTGGTTCCCCTGGGAGATCGATGTCTGTACGGCCGTCACGTTGAAATCAGGCATCAGAAAGAGGCGTGTCAACTCTCCGTAACGCTCATGCTCCAAGGTCACTTCCACGGCCAGCGGCAAGCGAATGACCGGGGCGCCAGGCCCACTGGGGATTCCCTGGTTGGGCGGTGGCCAGTCTTCCTGCCAGGTGCGTTCTTCATCGAGGAAGCGCATGGAAAAAGCGGTCACCCCATCGAGCATGAGCTGGTCGTGGCTTTCTTCTTCCTGAGCCTGGTCCAGCATCACCCAGTACCGGCGCCGGACTTCATCGCCGGTAAACTCCCAGGCACTTCGCTGCAATTCGCTGCGCTGTTTACCCAGCGGGTTACGCCAGCCCTGCCGCGTTACCTGCAACAGAAAGGCTTCTCCTGCCGAGGTCAGCGCGGGTTCATAGTCGCCATAGATATTCCGGACAGGCCGGCTGGTCACCTGGCGCAAATCCCGCTCCAGCAGAAGAAACGTCTTCTGAAGGTTTTCGAATTCCGCCGATACTTCATCCACCCGGTCCCGGGCGGTCACCACACTGGATAGCACCTGCCAGATACCCAGGCCAATGACCGCAGTGATGGAGACAGCGATGAGCACTTCCATCAGGGTAAACCCGGACTGGCGAGCGCTGACACTCCAAGGGCGACCGCGGCCACAGGAAGCCAACGCAACGCTCACAGGCTCTGCTCCGGATCACGGAGAAAACCGGACAGGCTCTGTAACTGCGCAGGCTCGCCTGAACCACCATAGGCCTCGACGCGGACATCAATCCGACGCATGCTTTCTTCGTCCGTACCGGAAATCTCAGTCACCACCCGCCAGCGACGACCGGCATATTCAAGCTCTTTACTGCTCTCGGAAATGGAAGGAAATTCCTCCTGAAGCCGAACCTCGTTCATCCGGTTGCCGGCAATCCAGGACGCCATGGTCAGATCCCTCACCCGCTCGAAGCTGCCCAGGTACTGGCTACCCACCTGGGACGCTGCTGTTGCGATCAGGCCAAAGACCATCAGGGCCACAAGCACTTCGATAAGTGTAAACCCGTGTTGTCGCATCAGAAATCGTCCGTGTCCGATGGAGTGTGCATCTTGATGTCATCCAGTCCGTCGGCTTCCAGGCGAAAGCGGTAATCCGGAGAGGTAGTTGCCAGGAACTCCAGCTCAAACGGCGTGGTTTCAGCACTTGAATAAAACACAATATCGGGGCGCAGGCTGCCCTCTTCGTCTTCTTCGTCATTTCCCCGGGCGAGGCGCGGGATATCATCTTCGCTGAACAGGGTGACGCTCATCCACTCCGGAAAGTTGCGGCCCTGGAACAGTCGTTCACTCTCACTGCGCCACGTCTGTTCCAGTTCGTCATATACCAGGAAACGATAACCCTGTTCGTCAACCACCAGGCCCAGTTCCTCATTATTGAGGATGGCCTGCTCCGCGGCGGTCTGCATGAGGACATACAGTTCACGAACCTTACTGTTCAGTTCCCGCTGCTCGCCACCCCCAAGATTGACGATGGCCAGTGAAGCCAGCAGCCCCAGCAGTACCAGCACAACCAGGATTTCGATCATGGTGAAGCCGGCCTGACGGAGCCACCGGGGTGCGGGCATCGCCACAGGGTCAGTTGAGGTCGTGGATGCTGATATCAGCTTCGTCACCGTCACCGCCTTGCTGGCCGTCGGATCCGAACGAATAAAGGTCGTAGGCACCCTCTGCACCCGGACTCTGATACTCGTAACGATTTCCCCACGGGTCTTCCGGAACACTCTTCAGATAGCCTTCCGGGTTCCAGTTCCTGGGCTCAGGAGAGCCGGAGGGGCGGCTGACCAGTGCCTCCAGGCCCTGCTGGGTGCTGGGGTAATGGCTATTATCCAGCCGATACATGTCCAGGGCATTGGCAATATTGTTCATCTGGGTCTTTGCGATGGTGACCTTGGCCTGGTCACTGCGGCCCATGATATTGGGGGCGACCACCGCCACCAGCAGGCCAAGAATGACCATGACCACCATGATTTCGATGAGGGTAAACCCTCGCTGGTTGCGTTGTTTCATCGTTGTACTCTCTTCCATTTGTGGTTTCAGATTGCTTTGCAGTGAACTTCCAGGTCTGGACGGATCGTCTTGCTTGTCTGGTTCTGGCAGGTGAACGGTTTTTTGGTTCACCCCACCAGGTTACTCATATTCAGGATCGGCAACATGATAGCCAGTACGATAATAAGCACCACGACGCCCATGACCAGCAGCATCATGGGTTCGAACAGGCCGACCATGGCGGCGATCTTCGACTGCAGGGTGTTTTCCTGCATTCGGGCAGTGCGCTCCAGCATGCTGTCCAGCTCACCACTGGCCTCACCGGAGGCAATCATATGCAGCATCATGGGCGGGAAATAACCGGTCTGCTCAAGGGCCTTGTTAAGGCTGCCACCTTCCGAGACGGTCTGGGCCGCATCCCGCAGCCTTGCCCGAAGATGGTCGTTACCCAATACCTCACCGGCAATGCGCATAGCTTCCACCAACGGCACACCGCTGGTTGTGAGGATACTGAGTGTGCTGGCATAGCGGGCGGTATTAACGCCGCGAACCATGCCCTTGAGAAGCGGGATGTCCAGCAGCGCCTTGTGGAAACGACGACGGTTACCCTCTGCTCGCAATGAAAAGCTGAAGGCGATGCCCCCGAGGACCAGCACCAGCAAGAGCCAGATGCCATAACTGGAGAGAAAGTCGGAGGCCGACAGCATGGCCCGGGTCAGTGCGGGTAATTCCTGCCCCTGTTTGACAAAGACCTCGATAATGTCCGGCACGACATACGTCAGCAGGAAGACCACAATGGCAATGGCAACGACAGTCAGGATAATCGGATAGATGGCAGCCAGCTGGATTTTCTGCCGTGCCTCCTGGCGCGCCTCGGTATAGTCAGCCAGCCGGTTGAGTACCAGGTCAAGGTGGCCCGCGTGTTCGCCTGCTGCAACCGTGGACCGGTAAAGGCGGGGGAATGCCCTGGGGTATTCACCCAGGCTGTCGGCCAGGGTATAGCCCTCCATGACCTTGGCCCGGATGGCGATCAGCATGCTCTTCATGGCAGGTTTTTCGGACTGCTGGGCGGCTGCCGACAAGGCCTGCTCAATCGGGATGCCCGACTGGATCAAGGTGGATAGTTGGCGGGTAACGAGGGCCAGGTCGGAAGCACTCAGGCTGCCCCGCCGACTGAAAGACGCACCCTTGCTCTGCCTCTCGGTAGCCGGCTCCACCGCCAGGGGGGCCATTCCCTTGTCGCGAAGTTGCTGGCGAACGGCCCTGGCGCTGTCAGCTTCGATAACCCCACTGGTCTGCTTGCCGCGCCGGTCAAGCGCCTTGTAGTCGAAAGCAGGCATCAGCGGCTCCGGTGGGTCACACGGAGGACCTCTTCCACCGTGGTAACGCCGTCGAGGATCTTGTTCACGCCATCGGCATGGATACTCGGCCCGGCCTCCCTCGCCACTTTTTCGAGATCAAGCTCACCAGCGCGTTTATGGATCATTGAGCTCATGGCGTCGGTAATCTCAACCACTTCATAGATACCAATACGCCCGCGGTAACCAAGGTTATTGCAGTGCTCACAACCCCTTGCCTTATAGATGGTGGGCGGCCTGGAAGGATCTGCCTGGATAAACTCGCACTGTTCAGCCGAAGGCTCATAGGGTTCGCGGCATTCCTGGCAAAGCACACGGACCAGTCGCTGGGCGACCAGCCCGACCAGGCTGGAGGAAATCAGGAAAGGCTCAATACCCATGTCCATCAACCGGGTAATGGCTCCCACCGCTGTATTGGTATGCAGTGTGGAAAGCACCAGGTGACCTGTGAGACTCGCCTGTATGGCAATCTCGGCCGTTTCCAGGTCCCGGATCTCACCGATCATGACCACATCCGGATCCTGGCGCAGGATGGCCCTGAGTCCCCGGGCGAATGTCATGTCCACCTTGGTGTTTACCTGGGTCTGCCCGATACCCGGCAGGTTGTATTCGATGGGGTCTTCAACGGTCAGGATGTTGCGACTGCGATCGTTGATTTCCTGCAGGCCGGCATAGAGGGTCGTGGACTTACCGGAACCAGTCGGTCCAGTGACCAGCAGAATGCCATACGGCCGCTTGACCATCTTTCGCAGCAGGTCCAGGTCACGCCCTTTCATGCCCAGGGATTCCAGCCGGATATTACCAGCCTGCTTGTCCAGCAGACGGAGTACCACGCGCTCGCCACTGGCCGAGGGCATGGTGGATACCCGGATGTCTACCTCACGGCCCGCCACCCGCAGTGCAATACGACCATCCTGGGGAACGCGCTTCTCGGCGATATCCAGCTTCGCCATAACCTTGATCCGCGAGACCAGCAGCGGCGCAAGGGCGCGTTTCGGTTGAACGACCTCCCGCAAGACACCATCCACCCGGAAGCGAACCACCAGACGCTTTTCATAGGTTTCAATATGCACGTCCGAAGCTCCGGTTTTCACGGCTTCGGTGAGAATGGCGTTAATCAGGCGAATAATGGGTGCATCGTCTTCCTGTTCAAGCAGGTCCTCTGTCTCTGGAACCGACTCTGCCAGTGACGCCAGGTCCATATCGTCACCAATGCCCTCCACCATCTGCATGGCTTCGGCAGAATCGTTCTGGTACGCATTGTTCAGTGCTTCATCAAAGTCGCCAGGTTCGATAGGTTCGAACGTGGCGCGGCCTCCGCTGATACGGTTGGCTTCAGCCAGGGCGCTGTGTGGTGCACCGGGACGGACCAGTATCACAGGTTCACCCGACACGTTGCGGGTCAGAATCACCCCGTTGCGCTTGGCGAACGTGAAAGGAAGGCGTCCCAGCGGAGCATCCTGCGGCTGGATGTGCGTTTCAGTAGTCAAGGCTGTCCCCGTGTCTTGTTCAGAACTGACGTCAGAGGCTTTTTATCTGTCTCCCTGACAACCGTTCCGCTTATTATTCCCTGTAGGTGTGAAGGCTACCACAGGTTTTGGCGCCCTCTGAATAACTCAATACACTATAATCGGCAACAGGATGTTACATTGTGATGAGCGTTCAGGACCTCGAAAGTTGTCACCGGAAGCCTCTGCCCTACCGGGAATGCATGACGGGCAAACGGCACCATGCCGGAGGTTTTAAGGAAGAAACATCGCACGACCAGTGTCCGGGCAGCGTCTGGCGCCAGACTGGTCAGGGTTCTCAAGCCCTTGCGATACGGCCAAGCATGTTGAAAAAAGGATAGCCATGTCTGCTCTAACTGCCAGACTTCCCATGATCACTGCATTGTTGTTCGCCGTTGCCATGGTGGCCAGCCTGGCCTGGCAGGGCTACCGGTTCTGGGAACAGGAACAAACACTGCACGACCAGGCAACCACTACCCAGCCTGTGCGGCCCAGCCCCCAGCAGCGGCAGCAACCTCAGGTGGCGCTCGATAGTATCGATCTGTTCGGACGCGCCGACCCCGAGGCCCTCGCTGCCGGGCAGGACACGGAAAACCTGCCGGAGACCAACCTGCGGCTCTTCCTGCGGGGAGTGCTGGCCGGCACCGAAGAGCAGCCTGGCAGCGCCCTCGTCGAGGATGACAGAGGCCGCACTGAGGTCTATATCATTGGTGATGAGCTCCCGGGGAATGCAAGGCTTCGTTCCGTGCATGCAAATCGGATCATTATTGAGCGCAGCGGCAAGCTGGAGAACCTGTACTTTCCCGAGATGGACGACTCCCGGGGTATGGAGCTGGCGGCCATTGATAACCGGGGCCAGCCCAATGACCAGGCCGATGCTGGCGGCGCGAACACGGCTAGCGGCCAGTCCCGGGCCATGGCAACACCCCAGGCCACCGACGAACGTCGCCAACAGATCCGCCAGCGGCTCGAGGAGCTTCGTCAACGGCTCAAGGACCAATAACGATGAGGTAACTCCATGGCATACACGCGGCAGGCGGCCAGAAGCAGTTCCCTGCTCCTGGTCATCGTGTTTGCCGCTATTGCCACTGCTTTCGAGCTGGGCTCAGGCCTGCTGCAATACATCCAGGAAGAGTATGGCCTGGAAGCCAGGGCCAGGCTGGAAAACTGGGAACGCCTGCACAGCCTGGCTGAACCAGCCCCGATCCGGCGCCAGATACAGCTGGTCAACTCCTTCTTCAACCGAACCCCCTTTGTCAGCGACCTGCAACACTGGGACCAGGAGGACTACTGGGCCACCCCGGTGGAAATGCTGGCAACCAACGGTGCCGACTGCGAAGACTTCTCCATCGCCAAATACCTCACCCTGCGCTCCCTCGGAGTGCCGGACGACCAGCTTCGTATCGTCTACGTCAAAGCCCTGGAACTCAACCAGGCCCACATGGTCGTCGCCTGGTACCCCACCCCCGACGCCGATCCGCTTATCCTTGATAACCTTGTTAACCAGATTCGTCCGGCTTCGGAACGTGACGACCTGGAGCCGGTATACAGCTTCAACGGCGAAGGCCTTTGGCGCATACGCGGCAACCGAAGCAAGCGTTCTGGCGACGCCGAACAATTACGCCACTGGCGATCGCTGCAGGAACGCCTCATCGACGTCCTCAAATAACCCCTTCACTCCAGTGATGTACCTCTTGCGCAGGAACCGGAGTTGATTTACGTTAACGTAAACTGCATAAGAACAAGACTATGGCTTCACCAAGGCAATACACCATCAGCGACCTGGCGCGGGAATTCGACATTACCACCCGGACCATCCGCTATTACGAAGAATCCGGCATGCTCAGCCCCACCCGAGACGGCCAGACCCGGCTCTACAACGACGCTGACCGGGTCAAACTCAAGCTCATCCTCCGGGGGAAGCGCCTGGGCTTCAGCCTTTCAGAATCCCGGGAACTCATCGAAATGTACGACCCGGACTCTGATAACCGTCATCAAATCAATGCGTTGTTGAGCAAAATTCAGAAACGACGTGAACAGCTAGAGGCCCAGCTCCACGATATCCGCCTGATGCAGGAAGAACTGGACGAGGCCGAAACCAAGTGCCGGGAGGCACTTGGTGAAACCTGAATAATCCACAAACTCCCAACTGACCAGAGGCACAATAACAATGAGCCAATACACCACCCTCAACTTCAATCATGGCGAGACCCTGGACACGCTTCGTGACCAGGTGCAGCGCTTCGCACAGAACGAAATCGCCCCGGTCGCCGACAAGACCGACAAGGACAACCAGTTTCCCAACGACCTCTGGCCCAAGCTGGGTAACATGGGCCTGCTGGGTATGACTGTCAGCGAAGAGTACGGCGGCAGTGACATGGGTTACCTGGCCCATGTTATCGCGATGGAAGAAATCAGCCGGGCCAGCGCCAGTATCGGTCTCAGCTACGGGGCCCACTCCAATCTCTGCGTTAACCAGATCCACCGCAACGGAACCGAAGCCCAGAAGCAGAAATACCTGCCCAAACTGGTCAGTGGCGAACATATTGGTGCGCTGGCCATGAGTGAACCCAACGCCGGTTCCGACGTTGTCAGCATGAAACTGAGAGCAGACAAAAAAGGCGACCGTTACATCCTCAACGGCAGCAAGATGTGGATCACCAACGGCCCGGATGCCGACACCTACGTCATCTATGCCAAGACCGACCCCCAGGGCGGCCCCAGGGGTATTACGGCCTTCCTGGTGGAGCGCGACTGGAAAGGCTTCTCCCGCGGCCCCAAGCTGGACAAGCTGGGTATGCGCGGATCCAACACCTGCGAACTGATCTTTGAAGACGTGGAAGTGCCGGAGGAGAACATCCTCGGCAACGAAAACGCAGGGGTGAAAGTTCTGATGTCCGGCCTGGACTACGAACGCGTGGTGCTTTCCGGCGGCCCCACCGGCATCATGCAGGCCTGCCTTGATGTGGTCGTGCCCTACGTCCATGAGCGCAAACAGTTTGATCAGCCCATCGGCGAGTTCCAGCTCATCCAGGGCAAGCTGGCAGACATGTACACCGAACTGGCAGCCAGCCGCGCCTACCTGTATGCCGTGGCGCAGGCCTGTGACCGGGGCGAAACGACTCGCAAGGACGCCGCCGGCGCCATCCTGTATACCTCCGAGCGTGCCACCAAAATGGCCCTCGAAGCCATCCAGATTCTTGGCGGCAACGGCTACATCAACGACTACCCTACCGGTCGCCTGTTGAGAGACGCGAAACTCTACGAGATTGGCGCCGGCACCCAGGAAGTCCGCCGTATGCTGATCGGCCGCGAACTGTTCAAGGAATCCAACTGAGGTTGCCATGGCCATTATCCACAGCACCATCAATGCCCAATCGGATGAATTCCGGCAAAGAAAGGAAGCCATGGAGGCACTGGTCGACGACCTGGCCCGGCGCCTGGAACGGGTGGCCCAGGGTGGCGGCAAGGAAGTCCAGGAACGCCACCGAAGCCGCAACAAACTGTTACCCCGCGAGCGGGTCAACCGCCTGCTCGATCCGGGTTCGCCTTTCCTCGAAATCGCCCCGCTTGCTGCGGACGGCGTCTATGATGACGACGTTCCCGCTGCCGGTATTATTGCCGGTATCGGCCGGGTTCAGGGTGTGGAGTGCCTGATCGTCGCCAACGATTCCACGGTAAAGGGCGGTACCTATTACCCCCTGACGGTAAAAAAACATATCCGCGCCCTCACCGTCGCCGAGGAGAACCACCTGCCCTGTATCTACCTTGTTGATTCCGGCGGCGCAAACCTGCCACAGCAAGACGAGGTCTTTCCGGATGCCGAGCATTTCGGCCACATTTTCTATCGCCAGGCCAACATGTCCGCCAAGGGCATCCCCCAGATTGCGGTGGTGCTGGGGCTGTGCACGGCCGGCGGTGCCTATGTGCCGGCGATGGCTGATGAAAGCATCATGGTGAAGGGGCAAAGCTCGATCTTCCTTGCCGGACCGCCGCTGGTGAAAGCCGCTACTGGTGAGAACGTATCCGCCGAAGAACTGGGTGGTGCTGACGTACATTGCAATATTTCAGGGGTAGCGGACCACCTGGCCCATACCGAGGAAGAGGCCCTGGAACGCGCCCGTCGCTGTATCGCCAACCTCAACCACAAAAAGCAGAACCAGCTGACCACGAAGCCGGCCGAAGACCCACTCTACGACCCCGGCGAACTCCATGGAGTGGTGCCTGCTGACCTTCGCACACCCTACGATGTTCGCGAGGTCATCGCGCGCCTGGTAGATGGCTCGGAATTCGACGAATTCAAGGCCGGTTATGGCACCACCCTGGTATGTGGCTTTGCCCACCTGTATGGCCATCCGGTGGGTATCGTGGCGAACAATGGCATCCTCTTTTCGGAGTCCGCCCTCAAGGGAGCGCACTTCATAGAACTCTGCAGTCAAAGGGGTATCCCCCTGATATTCCTGCAGAACATTACCGGCTTTATGGTCGGTAAACAGGCTGAGCACGGCGGCATCGCCAAGAATGGCGCCAAGATGGTTACCGCGGTCGCCTGCGCCCGGGTCCCAAAATTCACCGTAATCATTGGTGGCAGTTTTGGTGCCGGTAACTACGGTATGTGTGGCCGGGCCTACAACCCCCGCTTCCTGTGGATGTGGCCCAACGCCCGTATTGCCGTTATGGGCGGTGAGCAAGCGGCTGGCGTACTGGCAGACGTAAAGCGTGCAGGGCTGGAGCGCAAGGGTAAGAGCTGGAGTGATGACGAAGAGCAGGCGTTCAAGCAGCCGATCATCGATCAGTTTGAACACCAGTCTAACCCCTACTTTGCCTCGGCCCGCTTGT
>Ga0098065_1000217_pt1 | contig 30244 bp, 23 predicted proteins | sample 25_taG_FD_75062 | JGI IMG/M metagenome (GOLD analysis project Ga0098065, IMG submission 75062) | Marine viral communities from Cariaco Basin, Caribbean Sea - 25_WHOI_OMZ | ecosystem: Environmental > Aquatic > Marine > Oceanic | place: Caribbean Sea: Cariaco Basin | collected 2014-11-08 | reverse complement strand
CGCCACCTAGGGCAATTAAGCTGTTTGAGATAGCCATACCCATGATGGTGACCCAAGAGGTGTTAATCCCTTGTGCCTGAGCCATGCGTAGGTTTGAGCCCGTAGCTCGCATCGATAGGCCGGTTTCGGTACTAAAGAACCAATCCAAAAACAGTTTGGCTATGATAATAACCCCACCGATAATGACACAGCGCATCCAATAGCCGTTTTCATTGGTCACCAGCGTACTAAAGACCGTATGCTCACCGAGTAGCGGCAAGTTGGGCGCGCCCATAATCCGCAGGTTGACCGAATACAAGGCAACCATGACTAGAATACTGGCTAGCAGCTGTAAAATACCAAGCTTTACGTGTAGCCACGCGGTAATCACACCCGCGACCGCACCAGCCATCATACCAAATAGACAGGCCAGCCAAGGGTTGATCCCTGCGATAATGGCGACGCCTGCGACAGCGCCCCCTAAAGGAAAACTACCGTCAGCGGTTAAGTCAGGAAAATCGAGCGTGCGGAATGACATGAGGACGCCAAGGGCCACTAAGGCATAAATGAGACCACTTTCAAGCGCACCAAAAAAGGCAATTAGAGACATAGGAGGTATTAATTCAATAGGCAAGCTTTAGCAGCGGGTCTCTTAAGACAGCTATGAGAGAGCATCCTGCTAAAGACGCGTCGATTAATTTAACAGATTAAATAATCTGCGGAAAAGGTAAATCATAATATACCACGATGACCGTCATTTATAATCGGAGCAAATCGTCGGGTATAAAGTAACAACAGGGGCTGCAATACTAACAATAGAGCTGAGCGCCGAGTACAGTAAAATCACTCCTACTCCCGCTATAGCGTGCAGATATAGCGGCTAGCGGCCGGCTTTATTCTAACACTTTCTGCGCATTATCAATGACAGCTTGGGGCAAAGTAAAGCCCTGTTCTTTGGCATGGGTTGGACTGACATATAAATCGAGCGTTTTTGCTCTATAGACAGGGATAGTGCCAGGCGCCTCGCCCTTTAAAATTCTCGTGACTATCTTGCCGGTTTCGCGGCCTAAATCACGGTAGTTAATGCCTAAAGCAGCAGCAGCCCCGCGGGCTACCGTATCGGTATCAGCGGCCATGAGAGGAACTTTGCTTTCTTTGCCCACTTTGTATAACGACTCATAGGCGGAGACCACATGGTTGTCCGTCGAGGTATAAATGAGGTCGACTTTGTCAGCGATACTGCGGGCGGCCATAGGGATGTCATTGCCGCTATTGGCAGGCGCTTCATGGACGGTGATGCCCATTGGCTCAAGTCTGCTTTTCAGCTCTTTGAGCACGACGGTTGAGTTGACTTCACCGGGGCTATAGACGTAGCCCACATCCTTAAGATTAGGAATGAGCTGTTTCATCAAGTCGATTTGTGGCTCATAAGGGCTAGCATTAGAGGCGCCAGTCACGTTGGTGCCAGAGCCTGCTAAATCTTTGACTAATTTGGCCGCTACTGGATCCGTCACGGCAGAGAAGACAATAGGAATAGTGGTGGTTGCGGCTGCCAACGATTGGGCAGACGGGGTAGCAATAGCGACGATAGCATCAGGATTATCACCAACAAACTGCTTGGATATCTGACCGGCTGTAGCCGTACTGCCCTGAGCACTTTGAAAATTGACTTTGAGGTTTTTACCTTCAACGTAGCCATCTTCTGCCAGTTGCTCAATGACACCGGCACGCACAGCGTCTAGCGCTGGGTGCTCAACGATAGCGGTAATGGCCACGGTTTTGGTTTCAGTATTGGCCGCTGGGGTCGTATCTTGGCTGTCAGTAGGGGGCGTTGCCTTATCTTGGGCAGGCTGATTGCAACCCGTTAAAATGGCAGTGGCCATACCACCCCACATTAGGGCGGTGACAAATCTGTTGGGGTGTAACAATCGATTGGGGTTAAACATAGGGGGTGGTGCTCCTGATTATAATAACAAGCACAGTAGCGGGTTGCTGTGGTCTGTGGTTGCTTCAACGACATCCTTGTTGAATTTTTTAATAATAGCGTAAAACAATAACTGGCGCTACCAAAGCGGTAGCACCAGTTGAAAGATAACTATGGTTTTGCTAGTTAACAATAACAGCCGCTTATTTAACGACTTCTTTGGCCTTATCAATCACTGCTTGTGGCAAGGTCAAGCCTGCAGCCGTGGCATTGGCAGGGCTAACATACAGATCAAGAGACTGTGGGATATACACAGGAATCGTACCTACGTCAGTACCGTTTAGGATACGCGCAACGATTTTACCAGTCTCACGGCCAAGGTCATAGTAGTTCACGCCTAAAGCTGCGACCGCACCACGCGCAACTGAATCAGTATCAGAGGCGATTAAAGGCACTTTGCTTTCTTTAGCGACTTGCGAGAGCGACTCGTAAGCTGACACGACGTTGTTGTCCGTAGAGGTATAAATAACATCTACTTTATCCGCAATACTACGCGCTGCCATAGCAATATCATTACTACGCTGAGCAGGAGCTTCGTGGACAGTGATGCCCATAGGCGTCAATTTTTCTTTTAGATTTTTTAGGACGATAGTAGAGTTCACTTCGCCTGGGCTATACACATAGCCTACGTTTTTCAAGCTTGGAATGATTTGCTTCATCAAATCGATTTGTGGCTCGTACGGTAGGACATCTGAGGCGCCCGTCACGTTGGTGCCAGAACCGTCTAACTTGCTCACCAGTTTAGCTTCTACTGGGTCAGTCACCGCAGAGAATACTAAAGGAATAGAGGTGGTAGCAGCGGCAACAGATTGCGCAGACGGGGTGGCAATAGCGACGATAACGTCTGGGCCATCAGCGACAAACTGCTTAGCAATCTGACCGGCAGTACCCGTATTACCTTGGGCGCTTTGGAAGTTCACTTTTAGGTTTTTACCATCCGTGAAGCCTTCTGCGGCCAGCTCATCGATGACGCCTTTGCGCACAGCATCTAGTGCAGGATGTTCAACGATAGCCGTGATGGCTACGGTCTTCATTTCAGTCGCAGCGGCTGGCGTATCACCAGTAGCCGGGGTTTCTGCAGTCGTTTCAGCAGGCTTATTACAGCCGGTTAATACGGCAGCGGCAACACCGCCCCACATCAAAGTTTTAACAAATCTATTTGGGTTAAACATTCAGTATTACTCCTAAAAAATGACAGATAAAAGGACGGCTATCTTCGTTAAAGTGCTGTCTGAGAATAAGGTCATAAATAATATAACCTCGTACTAATACAGCGGCTTATCCCTCTAATAATGTCCTCTTACACTAACGAAACTTATTATTGATACAGGCTTGGTCGATGGGTTGAGTTGCCAAAACCTATCTCTATAAGCGCACGCTTCCTTACATGCTTTCCTAAATGCTTTGTGACATAAAAGCGCTTGGAAATGGGTATTGCTTTACAGCTTACTTTACTTTGCTTTTGGCTTATCGTCTACATTAATAGCATCGGCTAGTAGCGCATCAGACAATTTCACCCCTTGCGCCGCCGCATTTTTTGGGCTGACGAATAGGGTCAAAGTATTCATAATCTCTGGTTTTACATTGACTACCGCTTCGCCATTTAAAATGCGATAGACCATCTTGCCGGTAGTGCGGCCAAAGTCGTAATCGTTTACGCCAAGCGCAGCCGTCGCGCCACGTTGCACGCTGAACTCATCGGAGGCAATAATTGGGATTTGCAGCTCATTCGCAGCAGCGGTCATCGCTTCAAAAGCAGAGGCCACGTTATTGTCCATAGAGGTATAGATGATATCCGCGCGACCTTGCAGACTGCGGGTCGCCATAGCGATATCCGTAGGGCGGTTGGCCGAGACATCCAGCACTTTTAAACCATAACTAGGCAGCACTTCTTGTAAGCGCTTGAGTAGGGCGACTGAATTTGCCTCACCTGGGCTATATACGTAGCCTACGGTCTTGGCATCTGGCTTAATTTTCTTAATTAATTCAATCTGTGGCTCTAACGGTAATTGGCTAGATAGACCCGTGACGTTATCTTGAATAGGCACGTTTTGCTCATTGATTAACTTTGCAGCGACCGGATCAGAAACGGCCGTATAAATGACCGGAATCGAGGTAGTCGAGGCCACGATTGACTGCGCTGAAGGGGTAGATATGGCGACAATAGCGTCTGGCACATCACCCACGAACTGCTTGGCAATCTGACCGGCCGTACCGGTATTACCCTGAGCACTTTGAAAGTTAATATCGAGGTTTTCACCAGCCACATAGCCGTTGTCTGCCAACTCGTCTTGAATCCCGCGACGCATCTCGTCTAATGAGGGGTGCTCAACGATTTGAGTAATGGCTAAGGTCTTGGCAGGCTTGTCAGTTTCGGCACTAGCGGTGGTGGTCTCTGCCGTCACGGTCGACTCAGGTTGTGAACAACCGACTAAACTGAGCGTGGTGAAAAGAGAGGTAATAATACCAAGGCGCAATTTAGAAATCGTTGTGGTAGTAGCTGTCGTAGCAGATATCATCGTAGGTCAACTCACTGTTAATACGGGTATAAAAAAGAAGCGCGGAAAATAAACCAAAATCAAAGTAATCAAAATTAAATTCAAACAAAGTAGATAAGTGATAAATAAGGGGCGATGGCTAGGCAAGTTAAGGAGCTGCCAAGCACAATAGCCACTGTTAATCTCAAGTCATTCTATTATGACAGCTATGTAACATTGCGCAACTAGAAATTATAAGCAACGCAGTAGTCTAGGCCGTGATATTCGCCTTCACGGTTAGCGTCTTTCCTATGGTTTTTACCCTAATAGGGTCTATAGTCTTTATACTTTAAAAAAGAAAATTAGCGAGATTTAAGGGCTTTCACAATAAAGCGCTCGCCTAGCCCTTATTCATTAAGGATTGGGCGAGCGCTCTAGGGTGGTTATTTTAGGGCAGCTATCTGGTTTGTTTAATTAGCCAAAAACTATTTGCTTAACCCAATTTATTACCGACCGTGCATTCATCAGGCAGGGTGATGACTACTAAGCCCGTCTTAGGGTCGCCAGATGAAAGAATCATCCCTTCTGAAATGCCAAACTTCATCTTACGTGGTGCGAGATTGGTCACACAAATGACTTTTTTACCTTGCAGCTGCTCCGGCTCATAGAACTTGCGGATGCCGCTAAAGACATTGCGGGTTTGCGCCTCGCCAACATCGAGCGTGAACTGTAATAGCTTATCTGCGCCTTCCACATGCTTACACTCAACCACATGGGCGACCGTCATCTCAACCTTGGCGAAATCTTCGATACCGATATAGTCTGCATCTTGGTTGTCAGCAGTATTGGCTTTATTATCCGTAGCTTGCTTGGCGCTGTCCGTAGCTGGTGCTGCGGCCGCTACCGTAGTAGCTGTGCTCTCTAACGACCCTTTAGATGCTTCCACCATAGCTTCGATTTGCGCGGGCTCGATACGCTGCATCAACGGTTTAAACTTATTAATCTGATGGCCGAGTAGCGCTTCATGACGGCTAGCAAAGCTTAGGTCGTCAATATTTAAGAAAGCTTTCGCATTATCGGTCAGCTCAGGCAATACTGGCGCTAGATAGACCATCAATTGACGGAAGATATTAATCGCTACTGTACAGACATCTTGAACCTCTTGTTCTTTACCTTCCTCTTTGGCCATCGACCAAGGTTTTTTCTCATCGATATATTCGTTGGCTTTATCGGCACATTGCATGATAAGACGCATAGCGCGTGAGAACTCACGGTTTTCATAAGCCACCGCAATCTCATCACCCGCCCGCATGATTTCAGCCAATAGCTCAGGCTCAGCATTTTTAGTGGATAGCATGCCGTCGTATTTTTTCACGATGAAGCCTGCAGAACGACTGGCAATATTGACCACTTTACCGACCATATCCGAGTTGACCTTTTTCATAAAGTCATCAAAGTCTAGGTTAAAGTCTTCTACCTTGTCTGACAGCTTGCTAGCAAAGTAATAGCGTAAGTATTCTGGATGTAAATGCTCAGCATAAGTCTCAGCTTGGATAAAGGTACCACGCGACTTACTCATCTTCTCGCCGTTCACCATCAAGAAACCATGAGCAAAGACGCTGGTCGGGGTGCGGAATTCACTACCGGCCAACATAGCTGGCCAAAATAACGCATGGAAATAGACGATGTCTTTACCAATAAAGTGATAAACCTCGGTCTTATGTTCGTTTTCTGCTAACCAATAGTCATCAAAGTTCAATGCGGGCAAGCTAGGATCAGTGGCGTCCTTGCGCTGCTCGCATAAGTTTTTGAAGCTCGCCATATAGCCTACTGGCGCATCTAGCCACACATAGAAGTATTTGTCCGGCTCATCGGCAGGCGTGTCAGGGATTTTAAAACCAAAGTAAGGGCCGTCACGGGAGATATCCCAGCTGGCTAAACCGGCGTCAAACCATTCTTGGAGTTTGTTCGCAATGGCAGGTTGCAGACGACCTTCATCGCGCGTCCACTGGCGTAAAAAGCCGTCAAATTCTGGCAAATCAAAGAAGTAGTGCTTAGAGGTTTTTAGAACTGGGGTAGCACCCGACAACGTAGAGAACGGATTAACCAACTCATTGGCGTTATAAGTGGTGCCACAAACTTCACAGTTATCGCCATATTGGTCTTTTGCCGCACATTTTGGGCATTCGCCTTTGACGAAACGATCGGCTAAGAATAAGCCTTTTTCGGGGTCAAATAACTGCTCGATATCTTTAGTATTGATATGACCGGCGCTATTAAGGCGGCGATAAATCAGCTCAGAGAATTCTTTGTTTTCTTCTGAATGGGTGGTGTAGTAATTATCGTAGTCGATTAAGAATTTCGCAAAGTCCGCTTCGTGAGACGCTTTCACATTGGCGATTTGCGATTCAGGGGAGACGCCGTTTTCTTGGGCTTTAAGCATGATACTGGTGCCATGCGCATCGTCAGCACACACATAGGTCACTTGATGCCCTTGTGCTTTCATGGCGCGTACCCAGATGTCGGTCTGGATATGCTCTAGCAGGTGGCCTAAATGGATTTGACCATTGGCATAGGGAAGGGCACTGGTAACTAAAATATGACGCACAAAATCACCTTTAAAAGTATATGAGTTATAAGGGGTAAAGAGTGCGCCTATGATACCGTAAAAACGCTATTTATGGGTAACTGCTTGTGGCAGTGTGCGTAAGGTAAGTACAGTCAAATATTGGGTAGGGCAGCTAAAACAGGGCGCGCAAAGATTATTGTGATATGTATTGTATCGGTATAGAATAATCACAGCTTATTATTTGTCTATACCTATTCACAGTTTTACCTATAAATATTTTTCTCATAAATATTGTGCTGCTAAACAAGGAGGTTTATATGATGCGATTGCTGACCAATGCTAGCGTACAGTTGGTTAACCGTTATCTACCATCCCCATTCGTGTTTTCTATTGTCTTAACTTTGATTGCTTTTGCGGCGGGTCTCATTTTGACCGGTCAGGGGCCGTTGCCGATGGCAGGTCACTGGGGCAATGGCTTATGGTCCTTGCACAGTTTCGCTATGCAGATGGCGCTGATTTTGGTGACCGGCTATGCGTTTGCAAGTGCGCCTTTTATCCAGCGTATTTTGGATAAATTGGCCAGTAATATCACATCACCCACCATGGCCATTATCGTATCGACGTTAGTGGGCTTGGCCGGCTCGTGGATTAACTGGGGTTTTGGGCTGGTGATTGGGGCGGTATTTGCCAAATCTTTGGCCAAAAAAGTCGCCAACGTCGACTATCCTTTACTGGTCGCCGCAGCTTATTCAGGCTTTATTGTTTGGCACGGTGGCTTCTCGGGGTCTATACCCTTAACGCTAGCCGGCGGTGGCGAGACGCTACAGACGCTATCGGGCGGCGTACTAACCGAAGCGGTGCCTTTATCGCAGACTATATTCGCCAGCTATAACTTAATTATTATGCTGCTGCTTATCGTGATGTTGCCGCTATTAAATATGTTTATGCAGCCTAAGACGCCCACTACCGTCGACCCTGCTTTGATTAAAGGCAGCGTAAAGATTGTTCCTGAGCGTATCACCCCAGCACAAAAACTAGATGACAGCCGTATCGTAGCGTTGATTCTAGTAGCATTAGCGTTGATGTACTATATCAATGAATTTGGTACTAAAGGCTTTGATTTGGGGCTCAATATCGTCATCGGCTTGTTCTTATTTATTGGTCTACTGTCGCATGGTACCTTGGAGCGCTATTACTTAGCAGTCAAGTCAGGCATTGGTGGTATCGCTGGTATTGTACTGCTGTTTCCTTTTTATGGTGGCATTATGGGCATCATGACTGGTGCTAATGCTGACGGTATCTCTATCAGTACCCAGGTGACCGAATTTTTTGTGAATCATGCGTCTGCAGAGAGCTTTCCCATGCTCGCGTTTTTAAGTGCAGGCTTGGTCAACGTTTTCGTTCCTTCCGGCGGTGGTCAGTTCGCAGTGCAAGGTCCCGTAATGATTCCAGCAGGGGCTGCATTGGGCGTTAGTCCTGCGGTGACCGCTATGGCGATTGCTTGGGGCGATGCTTGGACCAATATGATTCAACCGTTTTGGGCATTGCCCCTCTTAGGGATTGCAGGACTGGATGCGCGCGCTATTATGGGCTATTGCCTCATGGTCTTGGTGGCGTCTGGCCTGGTCATTATGGGCGCATTTTGGTTATTGGTATAAGCTGTTAATCATGAGTAGCTAGTAAGTATTATTTATAGCTAAGTACTATTTACAGCAGTTAATAAATGCTTAAATAAGAAAAAGGGCGACCTAACTCAAAGGTAGATCGCCCTTTTTTATGGCTAATAAACGTCTCGTTACTAGCCAAACAAAGTCCTTAGACAGCACTAGTTAGTCTTAGAAAGATCCAAATAGCGAGCCTAAAGTAATAATGACGACTGTCGCTAACAATGGAATGATCATAGTGACCATAGCAATGTTGAGATAAGACTGCTTATGAGTCAGACCACAGATAGCGAGCAAGGTAATAACGGCGCCACTATGCGGTAGCGTATCGAGACCACCCGCTGCCATAACGGCCACACGGTGCATCAATTCTGGGTCGATGCCGGTTTTAAGCGCCATTTGATAGTAATCAGCCCCTAAAGTGGATAGCGCGATACTCAAACCACCCGAAGACGAACCGGTAATACCCGCTAAGGTAGTCATGGCTACGGCTTCTGAAATCAAAGGGTTTTCAGGGTTTAAGTTCAAGATGCTATCACGAATGATTAGGAAGCCCGCTAGCGAAGCAATAACCGCCCCGTAACCCACTTCTGACGCTGTATTAAAGATAGGCAGCATTGAATCGTAAGTACCGCGGTTCAAAGTCTTTTGCAGATTACGCCAGTGACCAACGTTCAATAATATCAGCACGATACATGCTAGTACCAATGAGATAATGATTGACCATAAGCCCAATGAGCCGGCGATGTTCAAGTCTGGATACTGCGCTTGAATACCGCTAAAGTCCATCGCTGGGAATACGACATAAGTGAGTAGGGCGTTGAGACCGATGACCAATACTAGCGGAATCATTGCGGTGCCAAAAGACACGTGGCGCGTGGTATTCACATTATCCGCTGCAGCGCCTGTGCTCGAGAGTGAGCCGACTTCTTCTTCCTCGTGGATGCCATAGCCTTCACCTGCCGCCATCGCTTTATTCGCGCGCGACTGTAGCCATAACCAACCTAAGGTAAACATAATTAAACCACCGATAATGCCGAGAATAGGCGCGGCAAAAACGTTGGTATTATAATAAGGGATAGGAATGGCGTTCTGAATGGCGGGCGTGCCGGGTAAGGCGGTCATCGTAAAAGTGAATGAGCCTAGGGCAATAGCGGCCGGAATCAGGCGCTTAGGAATACCTGCAGCTTTAAACAAGTCTTTGGCAATCGGATAAATAGCGAAGGCCACCACGAATAGCGAGACACCGCCATAAGTTAAGATAGCACAGACTAAAATCACCGCTAAGATGGCTTTATTAGCCCCAAGTTTTTCGACCACCGTACGCGCAATCGCGGTCGCTGCGCCTGAATCTGCCATAAGACGCCCAAAAATAGCGCCTAATAGGAAGATGGGGAAAAACTTCATTAAGAAGCCGCTAAGTGCGGTCATGAAGACGTCGGTGTAAGCGGGAATACTGCTCAAAAAATCGCCGGATAAAAACACAGCTAAGATGGCCATGATGGGCGCTAAAAACAGCACCGAGTAGCCACGATAGGCAAAATACATCAGTAGCAGTAAAGTAATGACAATGGCCAATGTGCTAAACATAGACACCTTCTCCTTGGTGAAATGACAATCCACCATCCTGATGGATTATTTAAAATATAACAGTCTTACGAGACCTCTTAAGCTCTTTTCATAGCCATAGCATAACGTTCACAACTTGAGTAGTGTGCGGGATAAACTATGAGCCATGATAGGCATTAAGGCTTAAAAATTACGAATATTATGCCAATAATAACAGACACTAGCTGAACTAGAGATAACGCAAGGTAGACTAGGCAGCCTAATGACTGTGCGCAATCAGGTCTAGCTCGCATTGGAATAATGTGCTAAGTTAGCACAATTTATAGTGATAGGGAACGTATCAAGTTAATATTTATATTATTAATATAAGTTTACGTACTATTAAATGCTACTACCCAATATTTGTTAGGAAAATAATTTAAGCCATGATTAGCTTAATTATCTGACAAATCAATTATTTAATTTATAAAATCAAATATTTTACATTTAACAACCTGACAGGGAGTAATATTATGAGTCAATCCAAGGTATTTGGCAGTGCTAATGAGGCACTAGCAGACATTATTCAAGACGGGCAAACCCTCGCTATTGGCGGTTTTGGCTTATGCGGTATTCCTGAAGATTTAATCGTGGCGTTACGCGACACTGGTGTGAAAGACTTAACTTGTATCAGTAATAACGCTGGGGTAGACGATTTTGGCTTAGGTCTATTGCTCAAGACGCGTCAGATTAAAAAAATGATTTCCTCTTATGTCGGTGAAAATAAAGAATTTGAACGTCAATACTTAGGTGGTGAGTTAGAAGTTGATTTAACCCCACAAGGGACGCTAGCAGAGAAGCTACGCGCGGGCGGTGCTGGCATTCCCGCTTTCTATACCGCTACCGGTGTAGGTACTCAAGTGGCTGAAGGCAAAGAGACTCGTGATTTTGATGGCCGCACCTATGTGTTAGAGCATTCTCTAACCGCTGATGTGGCCTTAGTAAAAGCGCAAAAAGCCGATAAAGCCGGTAACTTAATTTTTAATAAGACCGCGCGTAACTTTAACCCAGACTGTGCTATGGCTGGCAAAATCACGGTAGCAGAAGTAGAAGAGATTGTTGAGATTGGCGAGCTTAATCCTGATGAGATTCATCTGCCTGGTATTTTCGTGCAACGCATCATATTGAATGCAACCCCTGAAAAGCGCATTGAAAAAGTAACGGTGAAAGCGGCGAGTTAAGCCTGTTATACGCTATTTATAGCCGGTTAATTTATAGTCGCTTAATGATAAAGGGGCTAAGCGAATAACTGAGTTAAACCGTTAGCGAAATCAGCCTTAAAAAAATTTACGCAAAACAGATATTACGCAAAATAGAATAAAACAATCAGGAGCATTACCATGGCATGGACAAGAGAACAAATGGCGCAGCGCGCTGCCCAAGAGCTGCAGGATGGCTATTACGTAAACCTAGGTATTGGTCTGCCCACGCTAGTGGCCAATTATATTCCTGTAGGTATGGATGTTTGGCTGCAGTCTGAAAATGGCTTGCTCGGTATCGGCGAATTTCCGACAGAAGAAAATGTCGATGCCGACCTAATTAATGCGGGTAAACAGACGGTCACTGCAGAAAAAGGCGCAAGCTTCTTTGGTAGCTCAGACTCGTTTGCTATGATTCGTGGCGGTCACGTCAACCTAGCGATTTTAGGCGCGATGGAAGTGGCCGAAAATGGCGATCTCGCCAACTGGATGATTCCGGGCAAGATGGTTAAAGGTATGGGCGGCGCGATGGATTTGGTCGCCGGTGTACAGCGCGTCATCGTATTGATGGAGCAGGTGAATAAATACGGCGAGCCTAAAATTTTGGCCGAATGCCAACTGCCTTTGACCGGTCAAAAAGTAGTTAATCGTATTATTACTGAGCTTGCCGTATTAGACGTCACCGACAACGGTCTTAAATTGGTCGAATTGGCGGATGGGGTAACCTTTGAAGAGTTACAGAAGAATACCCCGGTTACTATAGCTCAGTAAGTCCGTTTAGTCCTATTATAAATATTCGTCTTAGTGGTATTAGCACTGTGTAGCAACATGCCACACAGCGCTAGCTTGTTGCTAAAAATGGTCATTTTATCGTTAGTAGTACGCAATAAATAGCAACAAACTGTCTGTATATATGGCTGGTAGGCAGCGAGTAATATTAGGGTTTGTAAAACAATCAATCATCTTCAAGGAAAGAATATGGCGACGCAATTAACACAAGATTTAACGGGTCAAGTGGCCTTAGTCACTGGCTCAGCCAGCGGTATCGGCAGGGATATTGCTGAAACCTATGCCAAAGCAGGCGCTACGGTCGGTATTGCCGATATTAATATTGAGGCGGCACAAAAAGTAGTAGACGCTATCGAATCTCAAGGGGGCAAAGCTATCGCCATTGAGATGGATGTGACCTCAGAGGACGCGGTAAATGCTGGCGTGCAAAAGCTAGTGGATAGCTTTGGCAGTATTGATATCTTAGTCTCTAATGCCGGTATTCAAATTATCGATCCCATCAATAAGATGAGCTATGACAACTGGAAGAAGATGCTGGCTATTCATTTAGACGGTGCATTTTTAACCACCAAAGCCGCCCTGCAGCATATGTATCAGAATGATAAAGTCGGCACCGTGATTTACATGGGCTCGGTCCATTCGCATGAAGCCTCAATGTATAAGGCGCCTTATGTGACGGCGAAACATGGTCTCTTAGGGCTATGTCGCGTTCTGGCAAAAGAAGGCGCTGAGCATAATGTGCGTGCGCATGTCATTTGCCCAGGTTTCGTTAAGACTCCGCTGGTAGAAAAACAAATCCCTGAGCAAGCAGCAGAGAAGGGCATTAGTGAAGAAGCTGTAGTGAACGACATTATGTTGGTGAATACTGTGGATAAAGAATTTACCACGGTCGACGATATCGCGCAATTGGCTTTATTCCTAGCCGCTTTCCCAAGCAATGTCTTTACAGGTCAATCGATCGTAGCCAGCCATGGTTGGTTTATGAATTAAGCTAAACCTATTAAATAAGTTCGGTATGGCAGTGTAGCCAATAAGGTAATTAAAAAAGTGCGAGCTACTAAAAAAGTAAGAGTAGTGGTATTAATTAGAGTGGCTAAAATTGTGTTTAATCTTGGTTATTAGTCATCGCTAGCACTGAGTAAAGTATCATTAGCTTGCTAATAAAAACCCAATCCATTAACATCTTGTTTTATTTAAAATTTGAGCCAATTTATTGGCTCTTTTTTTTGTTGCTTGCTATACCATTTAGGTCAGTGACAAGTAAAGTTATGGAGTAAACCTTATGAATGTGCCTTCTTTTGCGTTGATGTTAAGCAACGCCATTGAGCAACAACAGTTTGAGCAAGCCATTACTGAGCTTGAAGACCTACGACCTATCGATATTGCAGACTTATTAGCTCTGATTAAGCCAGCTCTAGCTTGGCAGCTGCTCGACCGTCTACCCAATCGCTCCACGATATTTTCTTATCTAGACGCCGATATTCAATTAGAGTTGGCTGAAGAGTTTCCACAGGATAAATTAGTGGCCTTAGTCGGCGAGATGCCTGCGGATGAGCGCGCTGATTTATATAAATGCTTTAACCAAGGGCAGCGCGATGCTTTATTGCCGGCGCTAGCTCAGGCTATGCGGGAAGATATTCGCCGCTTAGCCGCTTATCGGGAAGGCACTGCTGGGGCCTTAATGACCTCCGATTATGCGACTCTGGCTCCGGAGATGGATGTCGCTGAAGCCTTAGCTTCTCTTCGTAGAGAAGCCCCTGATGTAGAGACCATTTATCATGCTTATGTGATTGATGCCCAACGTAAATTACTGGGCGTAGTCTCATTACGCGCCCTGATTTTGGCCCCGCCAGAGCGTGCCATCAGCGAAGTTATGGTCGATTCTGTAGTCTCATGCAATGTCAATGAGGACCAAGAGGATGTCGCAAAAACTGTAGCGCGTTATGACTTGATTGCCCTACCTATTATTGATGACAATGGCGCTTTAGTCGGGATAGTGACTCATGATGATGCGATGGACGTCGCTAGTGATGAGGCTACCGATGACTTTCATAAGTCCGGTGGTGTCTCCACCATGGTGGGCAAGCTTAAAGACGTCAGCATTCGAGTCTTATACCGTAAACGGGTATTCTGGCTAGTATTTTTAGTCTTTGGTAACCTGCTGTCCGGTATTGGTATCTCGCATTTTGAAGAGGTGATTGCTGCCAACCTAGTCTTGGTATTCTTCTTACCCTTATTGGTCGATAGTGGCGGTAATGCCGGCTCGCAGTCAGCTACCTTGATGGTGCGAGCATTGGCCACCGGCGATGTGGTCATGCGTGACTGGTTCTCGCTATTGGGCCGCGAGGCGATGGTCGCCCTGCTATTGGGAGGCACGATGGCCATAGCTATTTCCATTATTGGCTATATTCGTGGCGATGAAGTGGTTTCCCTGGTCTTAGCCCTCAGTATGATGTCGGTGGTTATGATTGGCTGTGTGATTGGTATGAGCTTGCCGTTCGTACTGAATAAATTGGGCTTTGACCCCGCTACCGCCAGTGCCCCGTTAATCACGTCAGTCTGCGATGCTTCAGGCGTCATTATTTATTTGTTTATTGCCTCAAGATTTTTAGCCTTCTAATGGCTTGTCTTTATAAGTTTATTCTTCTAGGTTTTTATCTCTATAATTTTGTCTCTATTAAGACCACCTATACCTCTAAAGTAGTATCGCAATTTAACCACGATGTCCTCATACCGGCGTTGTGGTTTTTTTATAGTCTAAACTCGGCTACACTAAACGACATTGCCAGCACCCCTCAGAAATATGATAACTAAGGTCTAAATCGCTATGTTCAACTTCATCAAAAAAACACTAAACCCTTCACAAGATAAAGCGCCTACTACTGAAACTCCAGCGGAAATGGCTCAATTGGATTCGGCTGTTGATAAGGTGATATTGGGCTACCATGTGGGCAATGTCAGTATTGCGCAGATGCTAACCGGGTTGAACCGTGAGGGAGATAGCGTGACCTTAGATTTGCGCCTGCCAGCAGACAGTGACCCAGAAAATATTCAACGAGAGCTTGGGCAACTCCTAGAGCCGCATGGTATTAAAGAAATTAATATGAACGTGACAATGTTGGCAAAAGATAAGGGGCTAGAAAAAGACAAAGGGTTGTCAAAATCCAATGCGACTTCGAATGATGTTCCTGCAGCCGGATCGAATAAAGGGGCAGGCCACACCTTACCTAAGACGACCGATGCTATGGGTACGAGTAAAGCCGCGGCTAAACCTGCTAGCGCGCAACCTGCCAATACCTCAGAACCTGATGAAGCCCCCATTACGAAACGTGCGCCTACCCAAGCGAGTATCGCACCGCATCCGCGCATTCGTCATATTATCGTCGTAGCCTCCGGTAAAGGCGGGGTGGGTAAATCGACCACGACCGTTAATATTGCCTTAGCGCTGAAAAAATTAGGCAACCGCGTGGGGGTGTTAGATGCCGATATCTACGGGCCTAGTATCCCTACCATGCTCGGGGTAGAAGGTGTCAAACCTGATTTAGAAAACGAGCAGTTTGTACCCGTCGAGGCGCATGGTATGCCGATACTGTCTATCGGTAGTTTATTGGGTGGCGACAATACCCCAGTAGCTTGGCGTGGTCCGAAAGCCACCGGTGCGCTTATGCAATTATTTAACCAGACCAACTGGCCGTCGCTCGATTACCTTGTGATCGATATGCCACCCGGTACCGGCGATATTCAATTGACCCTAGCGCAGCGTATTCCCGTAACAGGTGCGGTCATTGTCACCACTCCCCAGCATGTGGCGTTGATGGATGCACAAAAAGGCGTCGAAATGTTTAATAAGACCAATATTGCCGTATTAGGGGTGGTCGAAAACATGGCGCTGCATACGTGCTCAAATTGCGGGACTACCGAAGCTATCTTTGGTGCGGGCGGTGGTGAGACTATTGCCAAAGAATATCAAGTGCCCTTACTGGGCCAATTGCCGCTGGCGAGTGGTATTCGCGCTCAAGCGGATAAAGGCATTCCGAGTGTGATTGCTAATGACGGCGTTGGCGATGAATATGCGGAGTACTATCTTAATATTGCTAAGAATATTGAAACCAATATCGATAAATTTGCGAAAAGTCGTGATGACGGGCGTATTTTTTAATAGACCCAGCAACCGTCATAATGAGATATTTAATTAGTTGAACTAGTTTACAATCCGCCTAGCAGCGAAGGATAACCCATGAGTCGAGCAAATGCCAAAAAGGTAGTGCTGTTTAAGTTGCTTATCGTGGTGCTATCCTTTGGGCTATTGGTCGTCACTTGGCAGATGGCCTAAACTGAGACATAGGCTTCTATACGCTTGCTCTATAAGGTAACGATGTTTAAAGATGATGTTTAAAGATAGAGACAGCCGTTACAGCCTTTAAAAATCCTTATTACTTTCATAAATTTCTTTACAATTTACTTGATAATTATGTAAAATCAATCTGTTGCTAAATAGTAGTTGGTGAATGATTAGAGTAGGATTTAGCCGCTACTCTAAAAGTTACTAGAGCAATCCCAACCAGTGCCTCCTATTTTTAAGGAAGAAAAATGAACACTCTATTAAGTAACAGACCGTTGATACCTAAATTAGCTATCATCGCGTTGTCATTGGGATTGTCCGTATCTGCTTCGGCCAGCGTCCTGAAACCAAATGCGAATTTAAGTTCCAGCCTAAGCTCTGGTTTAAGCTCTAGTATAAGTAATAATACTAAAGCCTTAGCAGAGCAAGGAGATGCCGAAGCCCAATACGAGTTGGCACTAGATTACGATGAACAAGAAAACTATATTGAGTCGGCCAAGTGGTATCGCAAGGCGGCTAATCAAGGCCATGCAGAGGCTCAATACAATTTGGGCTGGATGTACTCGCACGGACAAGGTATGCCGCAGAATTATGTGCAAGCCTATAAATGGTATCTTAAAGCGGCCAACCAAGGCGATTCGGATGCGCAATACAATGTCGGTATCTATCATGATGAAGGCAAAGGCGTGCCCGTAGATCACGCCAAGGCAGCAGAGTGGTATCGTAAAGCTGCAGATCAAGGTGATGCAGACGCACAATATAATTTAGCCGTGGCTTATGATGAAGGCGAAGGGGTCAAGCAAAGCCATGCCAAAGCGGTAGCACTCTATCGCCAAGCGGCTGAACAAGGCCATGCTACCGCACAATATAATTTAGCGGTCTCTTATGACGAAGGGGAAGGTGTGCCACAGAGTAAAGCAGAAGCTTTTAGATGGTATACAGACTCTGCTGAGCAAGACTATACGGATGCGCAATATAATTTGGCGATAATGTACTATAACGGAGAGGGTATCCGTCAAAGTAATGATAAGGCTAAAGAGTGGTTTGGTAGAGCCTGTGATAATGGTGATTTATTGAGTTGTAAAGAATACAAGGACCTTGAGTAAAGACTCGCACGGCTCTAATCAGCCTTATAATCAAACTCTAATATTAAAAAAGACGTAAAGTCTGGAAACTGGTCTATGTTTTGGGGTAGGCCATTTTTTATGTCTAAATTTTGCCAACCATTTTTAGTTTGGTTAAGTTTATCTGACGACCCTAGCTGTTTTAGGTAGAATCAGTGATTATGCAAGGTATCTGATAACCTATAACAACTATAAATGACGGCCAATAAGTTAAAGCTGACTATGAGCAACCTCTGCAATTAGGCTTAGGCAGAATTAAAGCAGAAATTGGCTAAAGTGCTTTAGAAGCAACAAGGAAATCACATGAGCGTATCAGTAAGAGACTCTGCCCACTCTCTCCAACTAGACTCAATAAATAATAGTTTGCCCGTTTTAGATGCTCTGATTCAAAAAGGCCAGCCAACCTTTGGGGTATTTGCCGGTGTTAAGCAGATTAATTATCTCGATTACCACAGCCATCTTATATCACAAAAGTCCTTATCGAATTGGCGCAAAGATTTCAAAGCCAATCAATTTGCCTTTATTCAAATTGTGCAGCCGCCCTATAGGATTTGCATAGCCCTAGCGACGATTAAAGTGGCCACCACTGCCTTTGTCTACCTATTTAATGAGGATACTCAGCAAATAGAGATTGGCGAGGCGTTAAAACCGCTAAAGCGCGATGCTTTATTCGACGGCGACCATTATCAAGGACAGATGGCTTTTGAGCATCCGCATCTTAAGTTGACGATAGCGTTTAGCCCGATGCAAGTTAATCTCACTCTGGATAGCACAACTATAGCGCTATCAGCGACCTTGAGACGCTATCAACAACCTTTAGCCATTTGTACGCCGGCAGGTAGACGCGGGTGGACCTTTACCCAAAAAGAACCCTTCCAAAAAGTCTCAGGTCAGCTGACTATTAAGCCCCAATCAAAGGTTTATAGTAATAGCCCAGAAGAAGTGCTTGAGTTTGATAAGCAGGCTTTGGCTAATTTGGATTGGACCCTCGGCTATATGCGCCATGAGACCAATTGGTTTTGGAGCTGTATCAATACTTATCTGCCCGATGGTCGCCAGTTCCTGCTGAATCTATCTATGGGTGTGAATGAGACCGGAGCTAGCGAAAATGCGTGCTGGCTAGACGGACAGATTCACTATTTGCCACCCGTCATGTTCTATCGTGGTGACAGTAATCAAGAAGATAAGAGTGGTACTAAAACTCCTTGGCGGGTATACCATCAAGATTTAGGCTGGAGCAACGTCGATATCGAGCTGACCTTTGCACCACTGCAGGTCTATAAAAAGACCGATAATTACGGAGTGATTGCCAGTATCTTTGAGCAATGGCTAGGCGAGTATAGTGGTGAGATTCGCTTGGGTAAAGCAGTGATTGTATTGGACAAAGTGCTGGGTTTGGCAGAAGACCATTTTGCTAAATGGTAAGGCTTGGCAAGGTTAAAATCAGTTCAGCTCTATAATTTTACGGTCCAATTCCTTATACTTGTCATCATTCATTATAGGCAGCTGCTGTCTAACATTATTTAAGTGGTTATTACTCAATAAGTATTAAGGAAATTAGATGTCTATCAAGTCTGACCGTTGGATTCGTAAAATGGCTGAAGAGCACGGTATGATTGAACCGTATGAAGCCGGTCAAGTTCGCTTTAATGACGCGGGCGATAAGTTGGTCAGTTATGGCACTTCAAGCTATGGCTACGATGTACGCTGCTCACGAGAGTTTAAAGTGTTTACCAACGTCCATTCCGCCATCGTCGATCCGAAGAACTTTGACCAAAACAGCTTTATCGATATCGTGGGTGATGAGTGCATTATTCCGCCAAACTCGTTTGCTTTAGCCCGTACGATGGAGTATTTCCGTATTCCACGGGATGTGTTGACTATTTGCCTAGGTAAGTCGACCTATGCGCGTTGCGGTATTATCGTCAACGTGACGCCGCTAGAGCCTGAGTGGGAAGGTCACGTCACTCTTGAGTTTAGTAACACGACTACCTTGCCTGCGCGTATTTATGCCGGTGAAGGCGTCGCACAGATGCTGTTCTTCCAAAGCGACGCTGACGACGTCTGTGAGACCAGTTATAAAGACCGTGGTGGTAAATACCAAGGTCAGACGGGTGTAACCTTACCGAGAACCTAATAGTAGCTTAAAGCGTTAATTTGGCGCTATGGGCAGCAAAAAGGGAGAGACCAATTTATGGCTTCTCCCTTTTTTTATGGCTTGAAATTAGACAGCTTAATGCTGCATTTTGCTAAGACTTCTTAATTTGAAAGCTTTGCTATTTTAAAACTTTTAAGCCCGCTTTATTTTCGCGCTTTTCTTTTGGCTTGGCCGGTACAGCTGGCTTATCTGGAGTATCGCGTAAGTCATCAGCAGGTGGGGTATAGTTCTCATATTCGGTAGGGTCAAAGAACATCCCTTGCGAATTTTCTTTCGCATAGATGCCCATCACGGCTTGAATAGGCACCCAGATATCACGAGAGACGCCACCAAAGCGCGCACTAAAATTAATATAGTCGTTTTCCATCGACATATTACCGGTAGCACGGCTAGCAATATTTAAGACAATCCGGCCCTCTTGGACAAACTCCGTAGGAACTTGGACATTATCAGCCGTGGCATCGACCATCAAATAGGGGGTCAGATAATTGTCTTCAATCCATTGGTAAATAGCACGCACCATATAAGGGCGGGTGGGGGTAACCTCTAAATCGGTATCGGTCATACAGTAGCTCCAATTGTACATATATATTAGGACATGCCCTAGTCATTATAGCGATAATTTAGCAGCCAACTCGGTTACAGCGAGTTATTTTTCGCAAGCGCCTAGTATGACTAAGACACGCTAGCTTTAAAGCCGCTGCGCTCGAATAAGCGCTTTTGGTACTCGGTTAATGGCCGCGTAATCCCAAGAGGGAGTTGAATACCCATCTCATCTAAGCGCCATAATAACGGCGCTAATAGCGCATCACACCAACCAAACTCATCTGCCATAAAATAAGGTTTATGGGCAAATAAGGGCGATATCGTAATAAGTGAGTCTGCAAGTTGCTTTTTTGCGATTGCTCCTTCTGCTTTATTAAAGCTGTCTGGATGAATCAGCAGTTTACGCCCTAAAGCTAACCAATCGTTTTGGATTCGCCAAGCCAATTGCCGGATAATGGCGCGCTCTTGTGGGGTCTCCGGCAGCAGTTTATGCGCATGATAACGCTCTTCTAGATATTCAAAGATAACGTTAATCTCATAGAGAGCAATATCGCGCTGTTGCAGTACTGGCAAGCTATGATAAGGGTTTAGCTCAGTGAGGTCTTCAGGACGCTCAGAATGCAGACGCGAATGATAGTAGGCCAACTGCTTTTCTTCTAGCAGCAAGCGCACCACATGGCTGTCATAGCCATCGTCAGCATATAACACGAGCTGACTGTTAGGGATATCATTGGCATCAATCATGTTGGGCTATCATCTACTTATAAGACTGCCATCGTAAACAATGTATCCTTTATTATCAAGGCTAACACGGTATTATCCGAGCAATCGCTTCAGTAGCAAACGACGGCTGGTCATTACTGCAGGATATGAAATATTGAGTATGGCTATGCCATAAAGGCTAATGGTGAAACTACAGTCCATAAAAAAGAGCAACACCTGAGTGCTGCCCTTCATCTATCAATAACTTTGACGCTAATCTAGAGTTAACCGTCTTATTTAACGTCTTTCCAGAATTCTTTATTCAATAGATATACTGGAATTAATAGGACTAATAAGAACAAGATAACAAAGCCACCGATCACTTTACGATCATGACGGACCGGCTCGCCCATCCACGCCATAAAGTTGACTAGATCGCCCACTTCGCTTTCAAACTCTTCTTTACTGAGTTCTTCTTGCATGTTATGCAACACGTGAGGCATAGCCGCGTTTGGTAAGACTAAGTTATTAGCCCCCCAAGGACGGCTAGGATCTTCGTAGAATGACAATAGGTAAGTATATACCCAGTCATCACCACGTAAACGAGTCTCTAGTGACAAATCTGGTGGCGGTGCACCAAACCAATTTGCTTGGACATCAGGGTCGATGCCAGCAGTAATGTGGTCACCAATTTGATCGGTAGTCACCATCAGATACTTTTGTACTAGCTCTGGTGGAATCTCAAGATCTTGTGCGATTCTAGAGTGGCGAACATACTGAGCCGTATGACACCCCACACAGTAGTTCATAAAGATCTTAGCGCCGTTCTGCAGTGAGCCTTTGTTGGTAAAATCAACAGGGGCTGTACTACAGGCCAGATGCTCTTCTACGCCTTCGGCATTGGTAAAAGTACCGCAACCTCCGCCACCAGAGGCTGCTGCACTACCTGCCGCTAAAGTCAATGCAGCGCCTAAGCTAATTCCAGCTAAGGATTTGGTGAGCATATTCATTAGTGACCTCCAGTAACGCGATCGGGTGGCTGTTTACACTTCTCAATAGCAGTGTAAATTGGCATGAGTAAGAAGAACAAGAAGTACAAGACGGTAAAGATACGCGCCATAATAGTAGCTGTTGGCGAAGCTGGTGTCGCGCCTAAATAACCCAATACTAAGAAGCTAATGGCAAAGATAGTTAAAGCAATCTTAGACAAAATACCTTTATAGCGGATAGAGCGTACTGGTGAACGGTCTAACCAAGGGATTAAGAACAGTACAGCAATCGCGCCGCCCATAGCAATAACACCACCAAGCTTATTAGGTACCGCACGTAAGATAGCGTAGAACGGGGTATAGTACCAAACTGGGGCAATGTGAGCCGGAGTCTTCAGGGCATTCGCGCCTTCAAAGTTAGGTGGCTCTAAGAAGAACCCGCCGCCTTCTGGGAAGAAGAATACTACCGCAAAGAAACAGATAAAGAAGACCACGATACCGATCATGTCATGCACAGTATAGTACGGGTGGAAAGCCACACCATCTAACGGCACACCATTTTTGTCTTTTAGCTTTTTGATGTCGATACCATCAGGGTTGTTCGACCCAACATGATGCAGCGCGACCATATGCATAAAGACTAAGCCAACTAGCACTAGTGGGATAGCCACTACGTGTAGGGCAAAGAAGCGGTTAAGCGTAATACCTGAAATTAGATAATCACCGCGAACCCATTCAGCTAAGCCATCACCGATAACAGGAATAGCCGCGGGAAGGTTAAGAATAACCTGAGCACCCCAAAACGACATGTTACCCCAAGGTAATAGATAACCAAAGAAGCCTTCAGCCATTAGACATAGGTAAATACCCATACCAATTAGCCAGATAAGCTCACGTGGTTTCTGGTATGAGCCGTAGAGTAGGGCACGGAACATATGCAGATATACGACTACGAAGAAGGCGGAGGCGCCTGTCGAGTGCATATAGCGAATGAGCCAGCCGCCTTTTACGTCACGCATGATATATTCGACAGAGGCGAAAGCGCCTTCTGCACTGGGGTTGTACATCATGGTTAGCCAAATGCCGGTTACCAGCTGGTTGACCAATACCACCATCGACAACACACCAAAAAAATACCAAAAGTTGAAGTTTTTTGGTGCATAGTATTTTGACATGTGGTATTCGTAGGTTTCAGTCGCGGGAAAGCGCGCATCCACCCAGTGCATCATTTTTTTGCCTATACTCATGATTAAGCCTCCCCGACCGTCAAGATGGTACCATCCACGTTATAGTCTGGGATGGGTAAGTTGAGTGGGGCTGGCACCCCTTTGAAAACTCGACCTGACAGATCGTACTTAGAGCCATGACAGGGGCAGAAAAACCCGCCAAACCAATCATTACCACCAAGATCAGCGGCTCCTACTTCTGGACGGAAGTTAGGTGCACACCCTAGATGGGTACACACACCTTCTACCACCAAGACGGTTGGCTCACGAGATCGAGTTTGGTTGGTACAATATTCAGGCTGCACTGAAGCACTTGAATCTGGGTCTGAGAGCAATGGCGTAACTTTATCCAAGTTAGCCAGCATATCTTCGGTACGTTTAACGACATAGATAGGCTTACCACGATACTTTACGACAATCATTTGTCCTGCTTCAATAGATCCAATATCTTGCGTAACAGCAGCGCCTGCCGCTTCTGCTTTCGCACTCGGATACCATGAACGGACAAAAGGTGTAGCCACTGCAGCGACGCCTGCCGCTCCAATCGCGGCTGTCGAGGCAATAAGAACTCTACGGCGTTTTACATTAACGCCTTCGGCATGGCTCATTAAAACTTCCTCCAGGTGAATGTAATGGGATTATCCCACACTGGGTTTGTGGCGGTGGGGAGCATGAATGTTGCACCTGAACCACTTTTAGCTGTGCCTAGTTTTGCTAATTGTTACTATTCTAAGCTATTTTCGTCATAAAATAAATTCATAGGCGCAAAATAAAGCAAACCCCTGAGTAAAATTTTACCAGGGTTTCTCTGCTTTTAAGACGAGCTAGCTATTGACATTATAGCAAAGTTTCACTCAATTCCTTAAGCAGTCTAAGGAATTTATTTTTTTATTAAAACTATACGAATATTCGCTGGATTTTCGGCACGATATCAGAGCTATTTCTACGATATTCACACAGTATAGCCAACAGATATTCTAAACATTTTATTATTACTAGCAAGACTAGGCATAAAAATAGTAATACCAAATATAAAACTAATTTATTTACCTTTTCTACTTACTTAAGAAACGGGGCAGCTCACTATGGAGGCCCCGTTGTAGTTGTCATATATAGAGTTGAGCGATAGTTATCTAAGCCGCAGTTATCTAAGCTATAAATAGATAGCTAAGCTGATTATCGGTAAATCAGATCGGATTACCTTAAAGCCTTTATTCTTGCTCCAAAGCTTCCCAGCGTTCCAGTTTCTGCATCAGCTCGTCATCAATAGCGGTCAGACGTTCGCTAGCCGCCGTCGCCGCTTCCAAATCTTGGGTAAACCAAGAGCCATCCGCTAACTTAGCTTGCAAACCAGCTTGTTCTTCTTCTAACAGTTTGATTTGCTTAGGAAGAGCGTCGAGTTCGCGCTGGTCATTATAGCTTAGCTTTTTCTTATTTGCAGCGGGCAAATCACTATCGTTAGCTTTTGCAGGGTTGGCCTTATTGGATTTTTTACTGTTAGCAGAGGCTAGAGGCTTATCGTTACGGTCTTTTTGTACTAAATAGTCTTGATAGCCACCGACATACTCTTTGACGATACCATTGCCTTCTTCATCTTTATCAAACACCCAAGTGGATGTCACGACATTGTCCATAAAGGCACGGTCATGACTAATCAGTAAGATAGTCCCGTTAAAGCTCGCTACGGACTCTTCTAATAATTCAAGGGTTGCCATGTCCAAATCGTTGGTAGGCTCATCGAGGATTAGAATGTTGGCAGGTTTTAAGAGTTGTTTGGCCAATAAGACGCGGTTACGCTCGCCACCCGATAAGGCTTTAACCGGCGTTCGGGCACGCTCTGGGGCAAATAAGAAGTCTTGCAAGTAGCTCATGATATGCGTTTTGCGGCCGCCCACTTCGACGAAGTCAGACCCTTCTGAGACGTTTTGTGCCACACTGGCTTCAAGATCAAGCTGATCACGCAGCTGGTCAAAGAAGGCAATCTTTAGATTAGTCCCCAAAGTGACGCTGCCGGTTTGAGTGAGCTCAGCATCCGACATATCTAAGATAGCTTTAATAAGGGTCGTTTTACCCACCCCATTAGGGCCGATAATACCGATTTTATCACCACGTACAATGGTGGTACTAAAGCCATCGACCAACACATCACCGTCATATTCAAGATGCAAGTTTTTGACTTTACAGACGAGCTTGCCACTCTTATCGCCACTGGTCATGGTGATATTGACGTTGCCCACTTGCTCACGACGCGACTTACGCTCTTCACGCAGTTGTTTTAATTCCCGTACGCGGCCTTCATTACGGGTACGACGCGCTTTGATGCCTTGGCGAATCCAGACTTCTTCCTGAGCGAGCTTTTTATCAAAATTGGCGTTGTTTTTTTCTTCTGCTAAGAGCTGCTGCTCTTTTAACTCTTGATAGCGAGCATAACCACCAGCGCCTTGGGTCACGTCATAGCTAGACAACTGGCCACGATCGAGCTCAATAATACGGGTCGCAAGCTTATCGACAAAGGCACGGTCATGCGTGACGAATAACAGCGTCAGGCCCTGCCAGTCCTTTAGGAATTGCTCCAACCATTCAATACTATCGACATCCAAATGGTTGGTTGGTTCGTCAAGAAGTAAGAGATCAGGCTTAGTCACTAGAGCGCGCGCTAATAGCACACGACGTTTACGGCCGCCAGATAGGGCAGAGAGGTCGTCTTCGGGATTCAGTCCCATATTGGTAATGAGCGTAGTGGCTTCGCGCTCAAGGTCCCAACCGTGTACTGCATCGATATCGTGTTGCAGTGTTGCCATTGCATCACAAGCATCCATATCGCCATCAGCACAGGCATCTAATTTGATATTATAGTCTTTAAGCAGTTGCGCAGTACGAGGGCTACCCCCCATGACGATATCTAAAATACGCCCTTCCGATTCGGGCACGTCCTGCTCTAGCATAGCGATGCGCACACTATTATTCATAATGACTTCGCCGCTATCGGGCTGCAATGAGCCATTAATCAACTTAAATAAAGTAGACTTGCCTTCGCCATTACGTCCAATTAAGCAGACGCGCTCGCCTTCACTGATGCTCAGATCTATACCATCTAAAATAGGCGCAATGCCGAAAGCCAGATGAATATTTTTTAAATGTACTAGTGCCATAGCTAATTTGTCTTACCCAAGGTTAAAATTGCCCAGATTATAGCATGCTATTGCCAGATATTCGTGTGATGGCTTGACTGTCTTTAAGGGTAAGGCCACTTAAATTTTAATTAAGCTTGAAGCTGGCCTAGCATTTTAATTAGCGTAATTTTTAGCGATAGTAGGCTTTATGAGCCTAGTAAATAACACATTCACGATTTACCAATAAGGAGTACAGACATGTCACAGGATTTAGCGCAGCAGGTCACTGACTTGCAAATCACAGTTGCCCATCTAGAAGATACGCTAGAACGTCTGGATAAAGTCATCGCAGTGCAGGATAAACAAATGCAAGATATGCAGCGTCAACTACAGTTGGTTTATGGCCGTATTGACAATAAGAGCGAGGAGGGCGTTGCACCGTTTGATGTCATGGCTGATAAGCCACCGCATTATTAATAAAAAATTATTAATATTTGAAAAATACTAATCAATAAAACATATGAATTATCTTAATAATAAACAACTTAGCTTAGAGGTTCTTAATAAAAGCCTTAAATGAAAGTTAGAGTTGTTATAAGAAATATCAATTAAATCAATAGAGAACGGTTGTGTTCTGAATTGTTAGTAGAATAAATAACATCATACTTTTACATTTAGTAAAGCGAAATTTCTTACTGGTAGCATTCTTATTCTAATGTTGTGTTTGCGTGTCATTTTCATTACTATGGGGACGCGTTTCTAGGGCAACTATGCCTAACCATGACTATTGATTGGTTGGCATTTTATTTTTAACAATTTGGACGTTTGGAGCCATTCATGATCCACAATTTTTCTCTTAAGACTTTGGCAGTTGCCATCACTTCTTTATCTGTTGCTAGCGTAGCGGGCGCTGCTGGCCTTGATCGCTCAGGTCAAGATATCAGTGCTTTCTTACAAGATGGCCTTTATGCTGAAGCCAGCTATACCTATATTGATGCTAAAGTTACCGGTTATGACAATGCGGATTTGGGTGTTGCAGACTTAAATAATTACAAACAAGGCAATAAGATTGACGATATCGCTGAATCTTACGATATAACACGTTATGGCGTAAAAGTTGACGTGAATGATAGAGTCAGCGTAGGTATCTTGTACGATGAGCCTTTTGGCGCTGCAGCTGAATATACTGGTAATAATAACTTTGTATCAGGCAGTGCTGCCGATGCTGTAAAGCTCTTATCTGATTTGACGGGCGGTCAAGCAACTTCTTTTGCAGAAGCACAAGCTAAAATTGATTATCTAAAGTCTGTAGCAACAAATACTAATATTCCTGCTGAGCAAAGAGCAGAAGCAGCTGCTAATGCTAAACTCCTTGGTGGTGCTGCCGCTACTGCTGCCGGTGTTGCTGCCTCTGCCGGTGAAGCGACTAAAGTAGAAGTACGTAGTGAAAACATCACTGGTCTTATTGGTGTTAAGTTAAATGACAACTTCCAAGTTTATGGTGGTCCAGCTATTCAACGTTTAAATGCTGATGTAGCGCTGCGTGGCCCCGCTTATTTAACGGCTGCAGGCTATGATGCACATATCTCTTCTGGCGATGGTTACGGTTGGGTGGCAGGTGCTGCATACTCAAAGCCAGAAATCGCTCTAAAAGCTGCATTAACTTATCGTTCAGAAATTGATCATGAAAATAATATCGATGAGACTATGCCTGGAGCAGAACTAAGAAAAGGTAGCAAAATTGATATCACTACCCCTGAATCAGTCAACTTTGATTTCCAAACCGGCATTAACCCAACGACATTAGCCACTGCTAAAATTCGTTATGTGCCTTGGAGTAAGTTTGAAATCGTGCCACCACTATATAACGAATCTTCAAAAGCGTTATATCCAGAAGGTTTAGCTCTAGTAGGTTACGATGATGACCAGTGGCAAGTAGAGTTAGGTCTAGCCAAACGTGTTGCGCCAAACTTAGCGGTATCAGGTAACATAGGTTGGGATAGTGGTGCTGGTAACCCAACAACTTCATTAGGTCCTATCGAAGGCTATTATAGTGTAGGTGCTGGTGCTAAGTTTGACCTCGACAAAAACTGGGCAATCTCAGCTGGTGGTAAATACTTGATGTTTGGTGATGCGAATGGTTCATTGCCTAACCGTAAAGTCGTTAGTAACTTTGAAGATAACGATGGTTATGTCGTAGGCGTTAAATTGTCTTATCAAGAAAAATAGGCTAATAAGATTATATAAACACTGTTATTTCATTATTTTAAATTATTGCAATAATTGATAAATGTTTATAAATAAATGTATTAATAGAAAAGCAGCCCAGAGAGGCTGCTTTTTTATTGCAATAAATGTCAAATGGTAACGATATTCCATTGCTAAGTTACAATAATTTAACTATGATACTTACAGAACTTACGTTATTAAACATTATGACAAGGTCATAGGTAAGGGAGAATCTTCTCAATTACTAGCCTGCATAATAGCGTATGACCAATTTAGGTGGGATTTACTTACTAGATAAAGTAAGTAAGCAAAGCCAGTTAGATTGACGACTATGGACGTTGTCATTTTTATCATCATGGAGGACATTCAATGTCAAAAGTCTTTACCTTATCTCAGCTTACCTGTGCGCTAGCCGCCTTATCTCTTACTTCTTTAGCAGGCGCTTCTGGTCTTGATCGTTCAGGCCAGCCCAGTGAAGACTTTAGCTCAAGTGGGACTTTAGCTTACGCCAGCGCTTATCACCTCAGTCCTAATGTTTCCGGTGTAGAGGCTAATGGTGCTAAGATTGATGATCTTGCCGAAGAGTACGAAGGTTATGGCTATGGGGTCAAAACAGATATCAATGATAAAGTCAGTATCGGCGTATTCTATGACCAACCTTTTGGTGCAGCCGTACTTTTTGAAGGTAATAACTCATTAGTTAATCCTACTGCCACAACTAATGAACTTAAATATACTATGGCGGATGTAAGCACTGATAACTTTACCGGTATGTTAGGGCTGAATTTAGGTGCTAATAATAACTTTAAAGTTTATGGTGGCCCTGTTCTACAAAAGATTGAAGGTGAAGTAAGAATTAATGCTGATCTTAGCAAAACCCCTCAACTTGCTCCTGTAAACGGCTATAGTTTAGATCTTGCTAAAAATACAGCTTATGGCTATATGGCGGGTATTGCTTATGTGAAGCCAGAAATTGGTTTAAAAGCAGCAATTACTTATCGTTCAGAGATTGAGCATGATTCGAATTATGCTGAAACAATGCCCTATATTAATGCGGTTAATACTCAGTTGCCTCCTGCAATGAGATTAAATCCTACGCAAACTAAAGAATCTGAACTTACTACTCCTAAATCAGTCAATATCGATTTCCAAACTGGTCTTAATGCGACTACACTATTAACGGCAAAAGCACGTTGGGTGCCTTGGAGTGACTTTAAAATTACACCACCGTTGCTAAATGAGAATGGTATTGCTCTAAATGCCCTACAAGGCGTGCAAAAAGATCAAGTAAACCTTTTAGAATATAGTGATGATGCCTATATGGTAGAGGTGGGTTTAGGCAAACGTTTAACGCCAGCTCTAGCCGTATCAGGTTCAATCGGTTGGGACAGTGGTGCGGGTAACCCAGTATCACCATTAGGCCCTACTGAAGGCTATTACAGTGTTGGTCTTGGCGCTAAATACAATTTAACGCCTGCTTGGTCTGTATCGGCCGGTGCTAAATACCTAATGTTGGGTGACGCTGAGGGCAAACTGGCTGCAAGTG
>Ga0098065_1000216_pt1 | contig 30353 bp, 23 predicted proteins | sample 25_taG_FD_75062 | JGI IMG/M metagenome (GOLD analysis project Ga0098065, IMG submission 75062) | Marine viral communities from Cariaco Basin, Caribbean Sea - 25_WHOI_OMZ | ecosystem: Environmental > Aquatic > Marine > Oceanic | place: Caribbean Sea: Cariaco Basin | collected 2014-11-08 | reverse complement strand
TTATACCCAGTAACGGGACGCAGCCATCAATTGCGGGTGCATATGACCCATATTGGCCATGTCATTATTGGCGATCCTATCTATGCTGAGGGCACGCCGCTGACCTTAGCGCCGAGACTGTGTCTACATGCCCACAGCTTAAGGTTGAAGCACCCGGTATTAAACGGTTGGATGGAGTGGCAAAGCCCCGTTCCTTTTTAGTAGTGCTCTTTTTAGTAGCGCCATTTTTTCGTACATTGTTTTTCGCTGTGCTTTTTATTAGTTTAAGTATTGGTTTAAGGATGACCCTATGCAATTGCCGCTGTTACCGACCCAAACTTATAGAAAGGCGCGCAAGCAAATTGTAGCATTGCCGCAAACCTTGGCGGAGTTGAAACAGCGCCTATTGACGCAGCAAGGGGACGCGGCCTACCCGCAAGCAGAGCAAGCACTACCGGATTACGAAGTGCTAATCATCGGGGCGGGTGTATCGGGTATTGATATGGGCTACCATCTGCAACAGCGCTATAAAGAGCACCCAACCGCGCTAGGCCGTGCTGCAAAAAAGAGCTTTCTAATTGTAGAAAAGCGCGCAGATATGGGCGGGACGTGGGATTTATTTAAATATCCTGGGATTCGCTCGGATTCTGACATGTTTACCTTTGGCTTTGCGCATCGACCTTGGCTTAGTAAAAAAACACTGACGGATGGCGCTTCGATTAAGGCATACATTAAGCAAACCGCAACAGATGAGCAATTAGACAGCGCCATTCGTTATCAAACAGAAGTGACGCAAGTGGCTTGGTCGAGCAAAGATAAATACTGGACGGCAACGCTCTATAATAGCGCCACGAAGATGACCCAAAAGGTCACTGCCAGTTTTATCGTGGGGGCGACCGGCTACTACGATTATGATCAAGGCTACCAGCCTGACTTTCCGGGTCAAGAGGCTTTCAAAGGTGCATTGATTCATCCGCAGCAGTGGGCGGAAGATACCGATTATCAAGATAAAAAAGTTGTGATTATTGGGAGTGGGGCGACGGCGGTAACCTTGCTGCCCGCCTTAATCGATGCGAATGCGGACACCCAAGCCGCTCACGTCACTATGCTGCAGCGCTCGCCGACTTATATTGCTAATGTGCCTAGCGTGGATGAAGGTATGCAGACTTTGACGGCAAAACTGCCGCTGAACAATGCCCAGGCCTATACGCTAGTCCGTTGGAAAAACATCCTCACTCAGCAAGGTATTTATCGCTTTGCCAAAGTAGCGCCGCAAGCCATGAAAGCGGTGCTGACCTACAAGGCCAAACAAGACATGAAAGGCAGTGGTGTGTCGCTCGCTCATTTTACCCCAGATTACAACCCTTGGGATGAGCGCCTTTGTGCGGTACCAGATGGCGATTTATTTCAAGCCTTGCAGGGTGATAAGGCAGAGATAGTCACGGATGAAATCGAGCACTTCACCGCGACCGGCATACAATTGCGCAGTGGCCGTCATCTTGAAGCCGATATTATCGTTAGTGCCACAGGCTTGACCTTGCAGATGTTGGGCGGGGCACAAATCAGTTTGGATGGGGTGCCCGTCACTGTAGGCGAGCGTATGACATATAAAGCGGTGCTGGTCGAAGGCATCCCTAACATGGCCGTCATGTTTGGCTATACCAATGCTTCTTGGACGTTAAAAATTGATTTAGCCTGTGCGTATTTACTGCGTTTATTCGACCATATGGCTAGAAATCGCTACCAAACGGTCGTCGCGCAGTCGCAATCTGAGCAAGGCGAGCAAGTACAGCGCCAAGCGGATACGGTCATGGGCGCGCTTTCAGCCGGCTATATCCAACGCGCTAAAGACGTGTTGCCGAAGCAGGGCGATCGCTATCCGTGGTTAGTCACTAACAACTACATGACGGATAGGATCATGCTGAAATACCGCGGTATTGAGGATGAATGGCTCCGCTTTACCCGTTAAGCCTTAACAGTCGCCACAAAGTCCTGCACCTGCTTGCTTAAGATGGCCCACAGTTTTTCTTGCGCGGCGATGCTGCCCCAAGCATTATGCGGACTAAACACCACCCGCGGGTGGTCAGCTAAAGTCAATAAGGGGTCATCATCACTGATAGGCTCTTGCTCAAAGACATCGGTGGCATAGCCTAGTATTTGCTCAGCATTAATAGCGGCGACTAAGGCAGCGGTATCGACCACACCGCCGCGAGCGACGTTGACGATTAAAGGCTGTTGCTCCATTTTACTGAGCGTCTCTGCATTGATTAAATGCTCGGTGGCTTCGGTCAAAGGGCAGTGCAAGCTCAGCACATCGGCGCGGGCTAAGACTTCATCAAAGTCAGTATAGTCGCTATTGCGCGGTGTACGGCCTTGATGCTCGGCCCACAATACGGTCATGCCAAACACGCGCGCTATCTCGGTAACGCGTTTGCCAATAGTGCCTACTCCAATGATACCTAAGGTTTTGTCTTCTAAATCTAATAGCGGCTCATCGAGCAGACAGAAATTGCCGTCTTGTTGCCAGCTGCCATCGACCACTTTATTATGATAATGCAGCCCTGCACGCATACCATTGAGCATCAACATAAAGGTATGCTCAGGCACACTCTTAATAGCATAGCCCGCGATATTATATAAGAGCACATCATTATCTTTACAGGCGGTTTGGTCGACGTTATTAATGCCCGTCGCCGTTAATTGGATGAGCTTCAGTTTGGGCAATTGCTCAATGACATTGCGGCCAATTTTGACCTTATTGGCAATGATGATGTCGGCGTCTTGGCAGCGATCAAGAATGATGGCGTCATCTTGTGGGGTACTGTCATACGTTTCATAATAATTTACCCCCGCCGGTGCTGGCAGATCGACACAATCCAAAAAAGTACCACGGTCTAAAAACACAGCCTTCATAAAATATCCTTTCTCAGCAATGATTAAACATGAGTTCCCTAATTAGCTATCTTAACAATAGCGTGCCTGCTTTGGTACTGTATACCTCGTTTAAATATTAAGGCGGCCAAAAACAGCTGCCGTAAAAAAACTCAGTTCTCTGCCCCTTGAAAATCGCCACTGATGCACACATTAAGCCCCTAACGTTATATAATCTACGAGTCCGTGCCGTCTTTTGGTGCAGATGCCGCTATTTATGTCCTACTTTATGAGCGGTCACCTGTGCTCACTGATCATTGTATGACTGTATATATTGTTGTATATCATACAGTTGATTCAAGGCACTAGGCTTTGATTGATAACCGCCTCTTTAATTCGCTAAGCACACAAGATCCTATTCTATGACTATCTCTGCTTCTTCTCTACACAGCGCCGACTTTGCCGTTGGTCAACGTTATTTGTCTGACACTGAGTCTGAGCTTGGTCTCGGCGTCGTCATCGATGTCGATGATCGCTGTGTCCATATTCTCTTCCCACAAAGCGAAGAGACTCGGGTCTATGCTAAAAACTCAGCTCCCTTATCGCGAGTAGTGTTCAAAGTTGGCGATAAGATTACCGATCAAGCGGGTGAGACGCATACTGTGACCGGTGTGGATGAAGTCATGGGCGTGATTAAATATCAGGTCGAAGATATTGATAAAGGCATCATGGAGACCCGTTTGGCCGCCAATATTACTTTGGCCAAACCTTTAGAGCGTCTGCTGGCTGGGCGCATTGAGCGTGGTGATTGGTACGAGCTGCGCCAAGATATTCTCCGTATGCAATCGGCGCTGGCAGGTCATCCTCTGCGCGGCTTGATGGGTGCCCGTGTGGATATTATCGAGCATCAACTGTATATCGCTCATGAAGTGGGCAAACGTATTGCCCCTCGCGTCTTGCTAGCGGATGAGGTGGGCTTAGGTAAAACCATTGAAGCGGGTCTCATTATCCATCAACAGCTGATGACCGGCCGCGCAGAGCGAGTGTTAATCCTCGTCCCAGATAGTCTGCAATACCAGTGGATGATTGAAATGCGTCGTCGCTTTAACTTGGACTTCGCTCTATTTGACTTGGTCCGTACAGCCGCGATTAAAGAGCACGATCCTGAGCAAAACGTCTTTGCTACTGAGCAATGTATTATTGCCAGTTTAGACTTGCTGCTCGATCACGACGACCTTTATGAACAGGCTATAGAAGCGGGCTTTGATTTGCTGGTCGTCGATGAAGCGCATCATTTGCATTGGAATAGCGAGCAAGGTGGCAATGACAAGTACGAGATGATTGCGGACTTTGCTCATGAGACGCCGGGTATGCTGTTACTGACTGCAACCCCTGAGCAGTTGGGCTTAGAGAGCCATTTCGCGCGCCTGCGACTTTTAGATCCCAATAGATTTGATGATTTAGACGATTTCGTAGCTAGTCAAGAGGCCTTCGCAGATACCGCAGCTGTGGCTGGCGTGTTAATCGCTGAACAACCGTTAACAGAAGGTCAAATAGCTGCGTTGGCGGGCTTGATTAATATCGATGCAGACGAGCTGGCGCCTATCAACGAAGATGACAAGCTGCGTACCCATGCGCTCAACGAGCTGCTCGATCGTCATGGCACCGGCCGTGTGCTATTCCGCAATACGCGCGATAGCGTCAAGGGTTTTCACGGTCGCCAGTCACAAGCGCATCCGCTACCCTTGCCAGAGGCGTGGCAGGGTTGCTATCAAATGAATGGCAAGCTGCGTGAGCAATTATGGGCAGAAGAGTCTCAGCCTGAAGGCGGTTGGTTAGAAGACGACCCAAGAGTACCTTGGTTGATTAATATCCTTAAAGGCGACCTTAAGCATCATAAAGTCCTGCTCATTGGCCGTAGTGGTGCGACCATCGAAAGCCTAGAGGCGGTATTGCGTCTGCATGCGGGTATCAAAACCGCTATCTTTACTGAGCATATGACGCTGCTTGAGCGTGACCAAGCCGCAGCATTCTTCGCCGATGATGAAGGCGCACAGATCCTACTTTGCTCAGAGATTGGCTCAGAAGGCCGTAACTTCCAGTTTGCTAGTCATCTTATTTTATGGGATCTGCCTGCCAACCCTGATACCTTAGAGCAGCGGATTGGTCGATTAGACCGCATTGGGCAGACCCAGCAAATTACCCTGCACGTGCCCTATATCCAAGGTACGGCGCAAGAGCGTCTGTATCAGTGGTATAACGAGGCGTTAAATATCTTTAACCATATCTCGCCTACTGCGCAAAGCGTGCAGGAACGTTATATCGTTGATTTAAAACCTCTATTAGAGGGTCAAGCGCCAGAAGGGACGGCAGTAGAGGCTGAATTACAGACCTTAATAGCCGCCGCTAAAGCGACCCGTCAAGATTTAGAGGCGCAGCTACAATCAGGGCGTGACCGCTTGCTTGAGTATAACTCTTGCCGTCCGCGCGTAGCCAACCGTATTGCCAATGCAATGCATGAGTTTGACGATCACAATATCCTCCCGCAATTCGTTGAGCGCTTTTTAGCCTCCGCTAATATAGAGTACAGCTTGCAGCGTGATGGCTCGTGGGTGATTCCACCGATCGACAGTGCGCAAAGCCATGAGTATATCGACGGCTTGCCAATCGACGAAGATGGTATGACCCTAACCTTTGAGCGTAATCAGGCGCTTACGCGTGAAGATATGGCTTATCTGACCCATGAGCATCCGCTCATTCAGAGCATTTATGAGTTGGCGAGTTCAGGTACTTTTGGTAATACCTCAGTGGCGATGCTAAAAAGTGCCGCCATGCCGCAAGGTATGCTGATGCTAGAGGTCAATTTCCGCGTGCAAGCGATTGCGCCAAAACTATTGAATCTACCAGCGACGCTACCTGTGCAAAACCTGCGCATCTTTATTAGTGAGCAAGGCGGTGACCTATCTGAGCGTATCAGTGCCGAGATGATTATGCCGCATATCGAGCGTTTGGATAAAACCCGCGCGCGTCAGGTGGTAAAAGTACGCAGTGAAGTGATTGAGCAGCGTTATCATGATGCGCAGAAAATAGCGCAGGATAAATTGGCAGAGATTGGCGCGCAGGCGAGTGCCCGCTTTAGTCAGCAGTGGCAGCGCGAGATTAGCCGTTTAAAGCATCTCAATAGTATTAACCCGAACGTGCGTCCTGAAGAGATTGAGCGCTTAGAGACTCTAAAGGCACAAGGGGAGCAAGCTTTAGCGCAATTGTCTCTCGTACCTGATTCCATACGAGTTTTAGTGGCGGTGCAGCCTTAAGCGCTGTTCACCCACCCATTGCTGCTGCCGATTGTTAATATCCTTATAAATAGGGTATTAACATCTATACCTACTAAATTTTAAGCGAACTCATGCTAAAGTAACTGATACTGAATAAAAAGTAGCTGTTATTAAATCAAATGATTGCTATTAAAAAATTGACTGTTACTTAAGCCACCCTTAGATTATTACGACTTAATGTTTAGTGCGACTTAATGTTGTTCGTGCTATCCATGCCATGTTGAATGCTATTTGCGTACGACCCTAATATTTCAATAGATTGGAGACTCCATGCCTGATTATGCTGCACTGATAGACCAACTTTTAGCGACGGTCACTTTGGAAGAGATCAGCCCCGATGTATTTGAAGGGCAGAGTCATGATTATGTAGGCAAACGAATTTTTGGTGGGCAAGTATTGGCTCAAGCTCTGATGGCGGGCGCCAAGACACTACCAGATGATAAGCCATGTCATTCTTTTCACAGCTACTTTTTAAGCGGTGGTGATATCTCGCGCCCTGTCGTTTATCAGGTACGTCGACTGCGAGATGGCCGTACCCTTTCAGCACGCCAAATCACTGCTGTGCAGCATAAAGAGGATAAAAATGGCGAGCCTATTGAGCAAGTCATCTTTTCGATGATTGCTTCCTTTTCTGATGATGAGGCGGGTCTCGATTATCAAGGCAGTATGCCGGTCTATCCGCCGCCAGATGATCTATTGACGGAACAAGAGCTAAAAGAAGAGTATGTCGGCAGTATTCCAGAGGCGCTACAAGCTCGTTTTATGCGCCAGCGTCATGTCGAGATTAAACCGGTTAAGCCGCGCAATCCCATCTCGCCTGAACCTATGAAACCTAAGCAAGCCAACTGGTTACGTATTAACGAGTTGGGCGAGCAGCCTATTGCTATTCAGCAAGCACTATTGGCCTTTGCCTCAGACTTCTATTTAGTCGGTACCGGCTTAATGCCGCATGGCGTGAGCTTTATGACTAAAGGTCTACAAGCGGCCAGTATTGATCATTCGATGCATTTCCATCGTCCATTCGATATCAATAACTGGATGCTCTATGACATGCGCTCGGACACGACTTCCAATGCGAAAGGTCTGAACCATGGCCAGTTCTGGCAAGATGGCAAGTTGGTCGCTAGCGTGCAGCAAGAAGGGCTGATGCGTTTAAGACAGTAGCTTAATGAGAAAAGTATTAAGCTCAGAAGTATTTAGACCTATAAATAAAAACAGCCCCTCATATTTATTATGAAGGGCTATTTTTTATGGCGTAATTAAGCAGATAACCGTGCGATTAGCACTATTTGTAGATTAATCTACCAAATTAGCGTCGCAGCACTACGCTGAGAGATAAAGCCATCTGGTGTCTGGCCATTGGCCGCTTGCCAACGTTGGAAAGCCTTGCGCGTATTGGTACCTATCACGCCATCCGCGCCTTTAGTATCAAAGCCGGCACTGGTTAAGCGCTGCTGTAAATTGGTCACTTGCATAGTAGACAGTGGCTGCTCATAACGCGGCCATGACTTCTGTAGGCCGCCTTGGCCCGAAATAGCTTTGCCCAATAAGCTCACACCTAACGCATAGTTTGATGAGTTGTTATACACCTTAATCACATCAAAGTTTTTGCTCAGTAGTAGCGCAGGGCCATCTTTGCCGGCAGGCAGCCACAGCTCAAACTGGCCATTGGCATCCATATAGCTGCCATTAATGCTGGTCACACCCAGTGCACGCCATTCAGAAAATGAGCGTTTCGTGCCTACAGTGTTGTAATCAAAAGCGCCGGGTAAGGTCACTTCATAAAAAGGCGCTAATCCACGCACCCAGCCCGAATTGCTTAAGTAGTTCGCCGTTGACGCTAGCGCATCAGCAGTAGACCAAGGATTACGGTGACCATCGCCATCCCCATCGACCCCATGTTGTAGCCACGTGCCTGGGATAAACTGGGTCTGCCCCATACCACCGGCCCATGAGCCATCCAACTGGGTCCAGTACACATCGCCACGCTGCAGTAATTGCACTAAGGATAATAGCTGAGTCTCTGCAAATTCTTGACGACGGCCATCGAAAGCTAGACTGGATAAGGCGCTAGGAATATCGCTGTTGCCCGTGACTGCGCCAAAAGACGACTCCATACCCCAAATAGCCGCAACGATATCTGCACTCACGCCATAACGAGACTCAAGCTCTGACAAATAAGTGCGCTGTTCGGCGAATTTACGTTTACCCGTACTCACGCGGCCATCAGATACCGCAGAGTCGGCATAATCCCAAGGCATTTTTGAGAATTCAGGCTGACCTGAATCTAGTGAGATCACTTGTTGGTTTAACTGAGCTGAACTCATTAGACGCTGAACGTCTGAGGGGCTATAACCTGAAGCAATCGCTCGCGAAGTAAAGTCATTTTTCCAGTCATAGAAGCTGTTATAGCTCTTAGGTACGGGCTTCACCGTAGGCGTTTGCTCGATAATTACTGGGGTCGGTTTTACTTTAATGACCTGAGTCTGAGTAATCTGAACGTTACCTTGGCGCACCGGCGGTTTGGTCTGCATAGCTTGTTGACTGGCACAACCAGACGCTAAGAGTATGGCGGGAACCAGCGTAAGATATTGCTTTTTTAACATAATAAAAAATCTCAAAAATGGAAAAGGATGAAAGTTGGCGCAAAACTAAAGCAAAGTCTGGAGTTATGACTAGCATGTACTTAATTGAGTTACGAGCAGGCGTCATAAAAAATTACTGTAGCAATAAATGCTAACAAAGTCGATGGCATAAGTAAGGGGATTATCGTACTTTGGTAGGGGAGTTCAGCAACAATTCTCTATTATGCTAAATTAGGTTAGTGAATAGCGGATGAATAAAAAGTGAGGTAGAAATGAAATCATTGTATATCGTTAGGCACGGTCAAAGCCTTGCTAATACTGGCGCTGAGTCGATGCCCGATAAGACTATACCGCTTACAGGCTTAGGTATTGAGCAAGCAAAAACGCTTCGTGACAACTGGCAAACGCTACTGCCAAAGCCTAGCACTATTTATTGCTCACAGATGCTCAGAGCTCAGCAGACTGCGCAAATTTTTTGTGAGCGCTACCAAATTGAAGCTCAATCGCTACCCTTATTAAATGAATTTGGCTGTCTTGGGTTTGCTACCGTGAAAGGCTTAAAAGGGGAGGCACGTGGGAAATTAGCGCAGCAGTATTGGGCGAGCGCAGACTTAACCTATCACGATACAGAGGATTCGGATAGTTTTGTGGATTTTGTAGAGCGGGTCGATGGGTTTATAGCCGCAGCGGCTAGCTATGCGCATCACAGTGTATTTTTTGGTCATGGGATTTGGCTGGGATTGCTGGCGTGGCGCTTGCTCGGTATCGATATTGAAGACAATGCTGATATGCGCCGCTTTCGCCAGTTTCAGACAGCTATGCCGATGTATAACACGGTTGTGTATCGACTGGATATTTCAAATGATGGGGTTATGCAGTTGCAAGTGGTTTGTATAGATTGATATTTCGCTGATTGCTCGTTTCAAGACAACTTTAAAAACAAATTAAATGTCGTAGCGTGTGGTTAGCGGTAGCGTAACCCACGTTATTAAATAGCAAACTTAAACTACCAAAAAACTTGCTCTAAGGTGCCTAGCTTTTAAAAGCTAGAGAGGTGTCAAATAGCCATATTCTATAAGCTCGCTCGTCGTTGGCGGTATCATAGTTTCTAAATTACCAAGTTGTTCATCTTCAAGAAAATTTGAGTGATTACAGGCCTGGCAAAAAAATGCTAAAGCGTCGTGATTGCTGTATTTAACGAGGATAACCTCTCCACCGCCATCAGAGTGACAGTTGGGGCAGGTGTGCGCTTTTAGTTCGACATAAAATAAATTTTCTAAATGACTCCTTAATAACATAGCAAAACTACTTCTATGTTTAAAAGGTATAGAGGTCATCTGGTCTATACGAATATCAATATATCTTGAGAAACCAAGATAATTCTTATGAAAAACGGCATGATTAATGGGGTATTCATTAATGTCCAAGTCTTTATAAGCCAGTAATCCCCAATCAGCGAAAGGAGGTTGCGAAAAAATAGCCTCATAGTCATTGATGACGTCGAGAATAGTTTGGGCAAACTCCCTAGGCGTAATAACTCCCATATCGCTAAATCTTTTTTTGATGCCGTTAAATATTTTTGGATTTAGCACCATAGGTGACCCTTATGAAGTTAATTGGGGTAGGTTATTTAAACACTCTCCAAAACCTTAACCATAGCCTTAGGCAAACCCAAAGTCGCCTGAGTCTGAGCACTATCTGCCCAAACCATATTAATATCAGCGGCTTGCAATGCCTTAGTTAATTCTTGCGCTTGCTCAGCACTTAAAGTCAGCTGCTGCGGCTACAAATACCAATGAAAATGGGTCAATGAGTGCTTAATTGGCGCATCATCCAACAACGAATTACTAACCGATTGCGCTGTAAGTTTATTCTTGGCTAGCCATTCATTAATGATCTGCTCAGCCGTGGTGAATTCACTTTCATAAGCGTCATCATCTTGCGCAGTGCTTAGCACCGTCTTACCCTGAGTTTTTTGTTTAAATTGAAGCGGTAACACCCAAAGCCCACCCCAAATGCCGCTATCAGGGCGCTGCAGCCACAGTATCTTACCCGAATCATTTTGCATCAGTAGCGCATTACTAAAGCGGCTGGGTTTAGGTTTCTTTTTAGCTTTAACCGGATAGTCAGTCTCGCGACCTTGCGCATGGGCAATACAATCAGCGCTCACCGGACAAAGCTCACATTGAGGGTTACGGCGCGTACATAGCGTCGCCCCCATATCCATCATGGCTTGCGCGAAGTGACCACTATCATTGCTCGGGGTTAATCGTTCAGCCAATGCCCATAATTCTTTAGTCGTCGCCGACTTCATGATATCGCCGTCAATCCCTGCCCAGCGCGTCATCACCCGTTTGACGTTACCATCGCAAATCACGCCATAGCCGTGAAGTCCCATCGCGACAATAGCACCTGCTGTGGATAACCCCACGCCAGATATGGCTTCCCAACCTTCGACAGTTTGCGGAAAGTCACCCGTCTCCTCGATAATGGAAACCAACTGCTTAGCGCCTTTGTGTAGATTGCGAGCTCGCGCATAATAGCCAAGCCCTGCCCAATGCTCTGCCACTGTATCCCAATCGGCAGCCGCCAAGTCCTGAACCGTGGGGAACGAGGTCATAAAGCGGGCGAAGTAGGGGATAACGGTGGTCACTTGGGTCTGCTGCAGCATGACTTCAGATAGCCAAACAATATAAGGGTTAGGCGTGTCGGTCTTATGCTGCTGCCATGGCAAATCATGGCGACCATTGGTGTCGAACCATGTGAGGATGCGCGGGGCGAAAGTATCTAGGGCTAGAGAATTTTGAGTGAATGAGGTATCTGTAGGTGTAGAGTTTGAATTGGCGGTTAGCTCGGTCATAGATAAGTTGTATCAAAAATTTAAGGTAGCTAATTATACCTTATCTACGCGGTTTCTATGATTGAGGTTTGTAGGATTAGACAGAGGGATTAGTATGGCTCATCGCTATCGAAGTTGGGGATAATTCTATAAATTAGGGTTAAGAATTTAAGAGGTCACCGATGCCAACCCTAAATACTGCACAAAAGGTAAAAAATCTTTATCTCGAAATAATAATGGTAATTTATGATCGATACAGTATCCGGCAATCATGACATCATTGGACTTGCGGATAGTGATGCCTTTTTTACGCAATTGGCGATAGTAATCCACATATCTTAACGCCTTTTGCTTATCCATGATCTCAAAGCAAGTGAGTTCGCTTAGTAATGATGCGGCTTGCATATACGCTTTATCATTACGAAATCCTTGCAATACTTCAAGCAAAATAACATCTGTAATGGCTACTTCAGTGCCCAGCAATAAACTATCTAGCCTATCGGTATGGGGCGTACTAATTTGCGAAAAATAATCAATCCAAACGCTAGAATCAACAATGACAAGTTGCAAATTATCCATTAGATGTGTTCTTTATCGACTGGGCCAGCATCGTCTAAATCAGAGATAAATTGAACATTACTACGCATGTCGTCCAAGTCACCATCCCACTGCAATTTGCCCCGTAGTTTGCGTAGCTCTTCTTGTGCTTTCATTCTTACTAAAAGCCTTAACGCTTCATCTACAGTGTCTTTTTTAGTGGTATTACCTGATATCTGCTGTGCTTTGCTCATTAACTCATCATCAATCACAATATTAGTGCGCATAGTAGACTCCGAAATGTGTATATTAAATTAATATTATACACATAAAAAAGTTAAGGATACTTTTGATTTAGGTTGTGGCTTAGCTACTTCTTACGATTCTTTTTAGCCCGCAGACGACGCAAACGTTTTTCTTCTAACTTTGCTTCTTTTTTCTCTTCAGCTGCTGCTAGTAAGCCTGCGACCATGACCTCTTCCGTTTCACGCATAGCAGGGGTCTCTAAGCTAATTCGGCCGAGCGTACCACTGCGAAGTTCATTGACCAAAATTTCGCTCATGCGGTAGGTATCGACCACACCGCCTCTTTGTAAGAGTCCGCGATTGCGACCGGCCATTTCAAAAAATTCACAATCTGTTTTTGGCAGTTCTTCAATTTTATAGCGTGCCTTTAGGAGGTTAGGGTAGGCCTCAATCAGATACTCAGCGGTAAAGCCCGCCACATCTTCAAAATCAAAAGCCGTATCTTTAATACCGCCCGTAGCGGCTAAGCGATAGCCAGAATTGGGGTTTTGGATTTTTGGCCAGAGCATGCCTGGGGTGTCATACAGCATGATGTCATCATCAATTTTGATCAGCTGCTGCGACTTGGTCACTGCCGGCTCATCACCCGTTCTGGCGATAGCGCGGCCTGCTAAGGCATTGATCAACGTGGACTTACCGACGTTAGGAATACCCATAATCAGGACTTTGATTTGTCTACCCGTACCGACTTTATTAGGGACTAGCTGTTTGCAGAGCTGAACAATGCGTTTCACTTCTGCTGTTTTATTATCGTCACAGGTGATTGCTTTAACTTGGTCTTGGCTCTCTAAGTACTCAATCCAGGCTTGGTTTTGATTGGGGTCAGCAAGGTCAGCTTTGTTAAGGATTTTAATGACCGGTTTTTGCCCACGCAGTCTGGCCACCATCGGGTTTTCGCTGCTATAAGGGATGCGCGCGTCAATCACCTCAATCACCACATCCATATTGGGCATGATTTCTTTGATTTCATTGCGGGCTTTGTTCATGTGGCCCGGGAACCACTGAATGGTTTGTGTCATTGCTTAACTAACCTTGTGTTGATTGGCGAGCGATTATGCAATCGACTCTAATGGTGGATCTTTTATTGGACCGTTTAACCGTAAAGGTCATTGGTTGTCAGGCTTATTATACACAAGCGCAGCTGCTAGCAGGGTTTGCATTCTACAAGGGCAATCAGGGTGCTGTCTTTTTTGAATAATAAAGAATAAATAAATAGGCTGTTATTTATCAAAACCTATCAAACTTCTTTGTTACCCTCAAGATTTTCCTCAGGTTTATCACCTTGTACTGGAGGCAGTGGCGCCAAATAACCAATTAGCAGAATCAAGCTACCCGCGCCAAGGAAGGATACTACCCGCCAAATCGCTTCTGTCTGCGAAAGATCGACCAATACTAGCTTTAATACGACCAGTCCGAGTAGGCCAATGCCCATAAACCAGAGCAAACGCTGCCAATAACGACTGGCAATAATTGACGCCACCAAGGCCGTCATCGTCCAGAGAATCGTCAATCCCGTTTGTACTTTTTCGCTATCCCAAGCGCCCTTATACCACAGGGGCGTGCCACCGAAAGCGTGCAACGTGCGTACTAACATACTGGATAGCAGCCAAAAGCTAATCAGTCCTAAGATGATAAAAACAAAGTTGCTAGGCGACGGCAAATGCTTAGTAGAGTTGCCGTTAAGGTGCTTAGGCGTATTGACAGCTTGTTGCTGAAAATAATAGGTAGCCAGTCCAGCCACTAGCGTTAAAATTGCAGCTATGTCATATAGATTGAGCGCAGGGAAATAGGGTAAGCCCCAAATGACGCCATCATAATAGGCATTGGTCACGATGACCCAAACCAACACAAAGGGTAAGAAAACATTGGCGTTGTCCAAAAGAGCCTGTGGCCAATCAAACCAAGGTATAGGGCGTCGGGTTGAGCTATTTAATACCTCATTTTCAGGTTGGCGATAGCTGATCCACAGGCCAGCAAGTAGCAAGGTCATCGGGATGAGGATGGGCATCACACCTTTGGAGGCAGGCAGACCGTAATGCAGGCTAGCGGCTAGTAATAATATGCCGGTCGCAAGCCAGCTGGCACTAGCAAAGCGAGTCGATGAGTGGTGCCACTGCCAAATTTTAATCCATAGCTGTCCTACTATGAGCCAACCTAACACTAAACCTGCGAAAACTAGCCAGTGACCTGTCAGCCAAATACTATGAGATTCAAAGTACTGCGGTAGCTGAATGACCAGCATGAGATAAAATAAAATCGCTATACCATGACTAAACTGACGGCTTTCCTGCCAAGCGCGATAACGGTTAATCAATAAATAACCAATGAGACTAATCAAGGCAGAAAGTGCGATCAGCATCGAGGTGGGGAATTGCCAAGCGCGGAACCAATGGTCCAAATCTAAGGTCAAAACAAAGAGCGTCCATACCATCGCGACTAAGGTCAACAGAGTCGTCATAACAGGAGAGCGCCAAAGCACTTGAAAAGCGACACTTTGGTGATTAATACTGCTGAGCCATTGCTGGGCAGCGTGTTGGCTAATTCCTAACGACGTGGCATAGCCTGCAGCAGGACTCGCTGTGGCAGCTTGCGCAAGGTTTAAGGATTCTTGTGAATTGACGGGTTGCTCGAAGGCCAACGGTGAGTTGCTGGCGCGTAAAATAAACACGGAAACCAGTGCACTTAAGGCGGACAGCGTCAGCGTTAACGTTGGGAAATCAGCTGTCGAGGAGTCCAGTATGTTGACGAGTAGACCAACGCTGACAAGCTGTAAACCTATGCCAAATAATACCGACCAAGCGCGTAGCGAGCGGCGACCAAACCAGACTAGCGCCAAACCTTGTAGCGACCAGCCTCCGGCAATCCATTCGGCATCAAAGGCTAGCGGAATGACTAACGCTAAAAAGCCACAACCTAGGGCTAGCATTCCCTCGGTAATGAGAGCATAACGCTGGCTGCGCTGAATAAAGAGCCAACTCAAAGTCAGATAGACGGCTGCTAATAGTGCACTGGTAATGGTTAACGCATGATTTATATCATTTAATAGGACTGAGAATAAACCGAATGCCAAGATGGGGACTGAAAATAACAGCCCAATATCAATAGGGAATAAATAGGCGCTATGAGCAGATTTAATGCTATGAATGAAGTCTGGCGAATCAGTGTTACTCGGCTGAGCGGAGGTGGCTTCGTAATCTGTATTGTAAGCGATAATTTGTTGGGCGTAGCGAATCACCACAAACAGATAGAGCCCTAGATGTAGCGCTACTAAGGCGACCAACGCCCAACGCTGCGAGTCGATAGCTGCTGATAGATTTTCAGTGAGGCCTAGATAATAGGCAAAGCCAAAGGTAACCATAGCGCCCAATAAGTTAAGTACCTTCCAAGTGCGGTAATGGGCAATGACTGCAATGGCAACGTTGAGCAATAGATAGTAGCTAAATAAGGTGACCAAACTGCCGGTATCGGTGCCCGTTAAGATTGGAGCAAAGAAGCCGCCAGATAAGGCCAGTAATGCTAACGGGAAGGCATTTTGTCGCACGGCTAAAGCGACCGTTAAAGCCGCTAAAATACCGAGTGCTACGAAACTAGGCAAGCTAGAGATGACATGATAGACCCGATAGGCAAAAAAGGTGCTTAGGTAGGCAATCGCAAGTCCGGTACCTTGTAAAGTAATCCCATAGGTAAAGCGCTGTTTTGCCAGTTTTAATCCTAACCCAGCCAACGCGAGCCCCGCTACGACCATACCGCTCAGTTTAAGACCAATCGGAATCTCAATAAATTCACTTAGTAAGCGCAGTAATAACACTACGCCGACGAGTAAAACGATAACACCGACACGCACGACTAAATTGCCGCCTAAAAACCAATTCTTTAGCGAGTAAACCAGTGAAGTCACCATCGGTAGCGAACGCTCGTCTGGTTCCATTGGCACGGTAGGTGGCTTGGATAGAGTAGGGGTTAGACCTAAAGGTTGTGCAGGGGTTGTAGCATCAAAAGTATCAGTTTCAGCCGCAAATATATCATTAGGCGGTGCTAAAGCATCAGCAGAAGTGGTAGGTAGCGTTTGACTAGCAGAGCTTTCTTGAGAAGGACGGTTTTGCTCAGAACTATCTGAATGAGGAGTAGAAATAGGAGATGGGCTATTTATATTAGCAAGAGAGTCAGCATTAGTAGCAGGATAAAGAGTTCGCTGCTTAACTTGATTCAGTTCTTCTTTTAAATGGTCTACATCACGGCGTAGTAGTGCTATGCGTTGATTGGCTTTACCAACCATCACTACTACTATGATAAATAGAACAATAAAAGCTAACCAACCTGGCTGCTCTAGCAATAGATATAGCATCATTACCACTCACTCGTTGAATGAAGTGATAATGACGCTAATTAATCATAAACACAAGTACAGCGATTGTAGCTAGCGATTATGGTTAAACCCTAATGGGTATAGCTACTATACCCAGTTAGGAAGGCAATTAAGTTATGCCTTTAAATAGGTTTTATAACAACGTTTTACTTTAAGCACGTAGTCATGAAGTTGATCATTTTATCCCAGCTTTGGGTAGCAGCAGCTTCGTTATAGCCTAGGTCTACGCCATTTTCGGCAGCACGCTTGTCGGCATCAGGGTTGGTAAAGCCGTGTTTCGCATTGTCATAGACATCGACATGGTAGCTGACGCCGGCGTTATCGAGCTCTTTTTTCAGCGCTTCAATACCTGCCATCGGTACCATAGAATCATCTGCGCCATGTGCAACCAATACTTCCGCGTTAAACTTACCTTTTTCAGCAGGTTGCTTAGGCGTTGGGTTACCGTGGAAAGTTGCCACAGCCTTAACGGGCATACCTTCGCGCGCCATGTCTAATGCGATTTTGCCACCAAAGCAATAACCAATCACACCCAGTCGCTTGCTATCTACCGCCATCTGATCACTAAAGTCATTGAGGACTAATTGGCAACGTCCCATTAACATGTCCTGGTCGGCTAGCATCTGCTCCATCCATTCATTGGCTTGGGCTGCATCGGTAGTAAGCTTGCCTTCACCAAATACATCGATGACTACGGCAGCAAAGCCCGCTTCGGCGAGTTTTTCACTGACAGAACGCGGATGCTCGACCACGCCCCACCATTCTGGTGCGACCAACATGCCCGGTGCTGGATTTTCTGCACTGGCACCTTCTGGTAAGGCTACATAGCTTAAAAGTTCCACACCTTCTGCTGAGGTGCTGGCGAGTTCAAAAGTTTTAATACTCATATAATTTCCTTATTTATTTAATTTATTCATTAGGATTTGTTGTGACATCTTTTTATAAAAGATAAAGCGTGCCGCTGATACAAACTATAGTAAGTAAGCTAATTTATTAGTTTTAGACCCTAGGCTTAACTCATTGCTGAATCTGGATTTACGGCCAACTTGCTCACTTACCTTAACGCTCAGCCGCCCGAAAAACAGCTATAATACTGTAACTAACCCTAACTGATTGCTGCTCATGATTAACCTCTTCACGCCATCCTCTCCTAAGCCAACGCTAGGCGAAATCACAGACAAAAATACTGATATAAAACTCGAATCAGCAGCTGCAAATGCTAGCCTGCAAGAGGCATCTAGCGTCCCTACTTTACGTCCATTATTTTGGCAGCGTTTCGCTTTGGATGAGCTCACAACCGTAGAGTGGGAAGCCTTATGTGACGGCTGCGGCGCTTGTTGTCTGGTGAAGTTTTTGGAAGATTACGACGATCAGACCGATGTTGAATATACCGACGTGGCTTGTCGCTTATTAGACTGCGATTCGGGTTACTGTTCTAACTATGCTGACCGCCAGCAATATGTGCCCGATTGTGTGTCGCTGACCTACGATAAATTGGTCGATATGATGTGGTTACCCAGTAACTGTGCTTACAAGCGCTTATATTTGGGCAAAGATTTGCCAGAGTGGCATTTGCTAATTACTGAGGATGCGGTAGCCACGCAACATGGTATGCGAGCGGCTGGGGTAGGGGTAGCAGGTCGCTGCATTAGTGAAGTAGGTGTGGGTGAAGAGGAGTTAGAAGAGCGAGTGGTGACTTGGATTGAGGTTAATTAAAGAGATATGAAAAAAAGCTTGGAAGAAATTAAATCAAATAGGGCTGATTGGGAAGCTATTGCATACGCTTTTTACTCACTTGCACATAACGATTTTAGTATATGGGATAATCTGTCATATGATCTAAAAGATAGCGAGGTAGGAACGATATGTCAAAAGTATATCGATACTAAAGACTATAAGTACGTTAGAGAAGCAGGTCAAATGCTTGCTGGAGAGCACTGGTTTACTGCATTAGGAAGAACATTTTAATGCTTAGCTTAACGAGCAAAGAACACTTGGTTAATTTTCCTTAAGCACAGTATCAGGTAGTCCTTTCCGGATCAGCTTGAATAAGCATCGACAGACTGATTGTCTTCCGCGCTAAAAGCTTTGGTCTTCGGATTGATATGCGACTGGCGATACCACTCCTCCATTGACCACTTGCCGTCTTGATTATTCTGGTCATTCTTATTAGCACCACTTTGCTCGCTAGCCGTAGATTTGTTAGCAATAGCGGCTAGGGTAGGAGTAGCAGGGCGCTGCATTAGTGAGGTAGGTGTGGGCGAAGAAGAATTAGAAGAGCGTGTGGTGACTTGGATTGAGGTTTAGGGGTAGATGATAAAAGTGAGTTTTTAGTCACTCTATCGAATTTATTATCTGCGATTGAGTCTATGTTATAAATGTACTGCATCATCTAGTTTATGGGAAGCTCGTAACATGCTTTGTGGAAGAAACGTGGTTCCCTATACAGGCATCTAACTACTCATGTTACATACGAATTGCATGATTACTAAATCGATAGAACAGACTATTATTAAGCGGTAGGCTTAAAACCTCCCAAGTTAGTTTCTACCGACTTTACAGCATATCACCACCACATGTAACAATGAGCGTTAGGTTATTAGTGATGCTTTCAGAGGCTTAATTTTCTAGGCATAGCTACTGTTTTTTGATTAGCTCTTTTATGCTAGACGTTGATTAATTATTAGAAGAAAACACCTTCAATATATAATAAGTAAAACACATACATAATTAAGCTTAGGACAAAAGCAATAATAAACTTAAAAATACTATTTAATATCTGACTAGTATTGCTTTTGGATATTATTGTCAAAAATAAAAATATTATTGATGAATAAATTCCATAGTAATAAACACTGAGTAATATTACAAAGAATACAACTAACTTAATTGTATTCTTGTGAAAAAATCTATAGCTATATATAAATGGGATGCACAATAAAACTAACCAAGAGATTTCTATCGTATCAGAATATAGACATTGTCTCATTGGACAATAAATATTAATTAGCAATACTGTGATAATACTTATTGAAAGATAATAGGCAATTAACATGCTGATTTTTTTCATGACTCTTTACCTTTATTTTTAAAATTCTCAATCACAGTATTTCTTTCATTAAATCTCTTGCATAAGTTGGCACTATCCGTTGAAGCTTAGCTATTGGAAGCCAATAAAATGGTGCTTTTGCAAGAAATTTACTCTGAAATATCTGAAAATCACCAGTAATTTTTTTTTGGAATTATTGATTCAAAATTAATATTATGAATTAGGATATACCCTAGCGAAACCAGTTATAACGGCTTAATAGGTGCTATATTTATAAGGCTTACCTTAAATGCTAAAGGGCTAAGAGTTGTATTTCCTAGCCCTTTTTTATTGCCTAATGAATAATAAGGCCAAAATGAAAGACAGTAAGAATTTACGGCGTATCTGCTGAATTGTCCTACATAAGCACAGCTTTAGGTAAACCTTGGCGAATAAGCTTGGAGTAAGCATCGACAGACTGATTGTCTTCCACGCTAAAGGTTTTGGTCTTCGGATTAATATGCGACTGACGATATCACTCATCCACTGACCACTTGCCGTCTTGACTATTCTGGTTATTCTTATCAGTGCCACTTCGCTTGGTAGCTGTAGATTTGTTAGCAATAGTGGATCGTTTGATAGATTACGACTACGTAGATAAAGACTTATTTATACTATTAACTGTAGATCGTTGCTTTAAGTCATAGTGTATATCAAGACAATTAAAACAGTCATGTGAATAATTTGGGTTGGAACAAAAGCAAGTGCGTATTGAAAGCCACCAGTAATTGCCGCATTAATTGACTTAGAAATTGCATGTGTAGCTAAACCTAATAATAAGGCGAGCAATAAAATAGGGTTAGTTGGGTTCCCTTGCATTACTACGGCAGCCATTGCTGCATGCATCTCAAACATAGAGCTAAGCACGGTCCCTGCAATCAGACCAGCGTCACCCAGCCATAAACTTAAACCATAAACAAGCACTTGAATAATAGTCAGGGTAACTACAATGATACCTGCCTCTTTTAAACTAAACATGGGGGTATCAGTTGATTTTATTTTCTCATTGGATTGATTTTTTCTCATCAACCATATTCCAGGAATAATTAAAATTATTATGGCAATAATAGAAGGGACTAATAAAATTTTAAGCCAACTAAAACTTACACTTGCAACAATAATAAGAAGTTGTACCAAGGTTGCGACACAGGATATAAGGGCAGCTCCAGCATTTTCTTTTGCATCTCCACGACCATGACGAACTTCTATGCCAAGGCTGGCAATCGTGGCTGTACTGGAGACAAATCCTGATGCTAAAGCAGATAAAAACATGGCGTGGTGTGAGGGCAGAATTCTCTTTGCCACATGTGCTAGTGCTTGAATTGCTAAAATTAAAGTCAATAATTTTAAAATAATATAAGGATTTAGTACGGAACCCCAAAGATCCCTATCAGGGGTTAAAGGAAGTGCAATTAAAAGTAAAGCCAGTAAAAAGATACCATCTTTGAATTCAAGCTCAGTAATCCATTTAACCGCTACGCCATGCATTGAATGCTTGGTCATTAGCAGGAAAGTAAGCACGACTGTAAGGGCAGCTGCATAAGGAATATGCCATAAACATAGACCACCTATAAAATAGGTGAGTATAAAAGCAAGTTCAGTGGTTACCCCTGGATCGTCAATTTGTTTATTAGTAGAGATGATACTTATACCACCTATTATGAGTGCCCCTACGAGTCCCATGGAAAGACCGAAAGAAAAACAAATTGCCCCTAATAGAGAGCAGATTGCAAAAGATCTAATGCCTGCAAAGCTGTGTTGATTTTCACGTTGTTTGCTACGCTCTCTTTCTAGACCAATGAGTAGTCCACAGCCTAGTGCTGCAGCAGCTGCAGTAATTAAATTTTGGACAGGTTCAATCGGCAATGTATCAACCATTATTAAATTCATTCCATTCTCTATGACCCCTGCCATCAAGTTCGTACACCTGAGCCTGAGAATTTTATTTATATAGTGGTATTGTGCCCTAATAGAACCGCCAAATAAGGCCACTATTTGAGCTAAGAAACCACTGAAAATAGACGGCTATAAGAGAACTACTTATAACGTTAATAAGTGCTAGGTTTATAAGGCTGACCTTAAATGCTAAACGGTTAAGAGTTGCATCTCCCAGCCTTTTTTTGTTGTCTAGTAAATCATAAACCCAGTAAAAATTTACGGCGTATTCATTGAATCGTTCGACATTAGCACCGCTTTAGGCAAGCCCTGACGAATAAGCTTGGAGTAAGCATCGACAGACTGATTGTCTTGAGTACTAAAGGTTTTAGTCTTCGGATTAATATGCGACTGGCGATACCACTCCTCCATTGACCACTTGCCGTCTTGAATATTCTGATCAGTGCCACTTTGCTCGCTAGCTGCAGAGTTGTTAGCAATATCGGCTTGTTTAGCAGAATTACTATTGGGTGTATTCGGTAAGATGCCTAAGTCATACAGATAATTGGGCAACCAACCGGACACCCAAACGCGGTAATCCCAAGGTAGCTCGCCGCCACTAATAGCATGCGCCATATAAAAAATGATGTTGGTACAATTACTGGTCAGCGTGTTATACCACTGTGGCTGCGCTTGCAAATCGTCGGCAGCGGTAAGATAGGCCTCAAACAGTTTCTGTATTTCTGCTTTCGTCAGATTATCGATAGGGAATAGATAGACTTGTTCGCCGCGCGCATTGGTACGGGTATAAATAATATCGCGTTCCTCAGCGGCGACCAGGCTGAGTTCATACTGCTTAAAAAAACCGCCAATTGCCGAAAAGCTTTCATTCTTCTCTTTGCGAATCTCAAAAGAAAAAGACAGCGGTTGCGCATCCTCAAAGTGAAAGCTCACTAAAGTATGGGCAATCAGCGGGCCCATCCAATAAGCATTGGCGATATCCACACCGGTAAGCTTAGATAGGTCGACTTGGCGGGTCTGCCAATGCTCATCCGCCGTCTCAGCCGTCTGCCAATCAAAGTTACGCACATTATGTAGGGTGACTAGATTGGAATCATTAGCATCGCGCTCGTAGTGTAAGACCTCGGCGACTTCAGGTTTCCAGTCGCGTTGTTGCTGCGGCGCTAAGGAGACAAACCAAATCAAGCCCAATAACCAGACGCCTGTATAAAACCAGCCCAGACGCTTAGCAGAAGTGCCAGTGACGCTAGGCTTATGACGGGCTAGTAATAGAGCCAGAGCCAACAAAGCTACTACGGCAATCAAAGGCCAACGTAATAAAGGCGTGGCTGCCAGCTCATACCAGAATGCCGCAGTAAGCCAAGCTGCACTCAGGACAATAGCTGTGCTAGTACCCCACTTCCATAGACGCGGCAACCAGCGTTTGGGTTTTTTGTGCCGCGTCAATGCTGACACGGGTTGAGTGCCAGTAGTAGTGTGGCTATTTGCATCTTGAGACGGGGGCATGGTTGGTGTTTACTTATAGGGAAATAATGACCATAGCAAACTTCTATCTATAGTGACAAGTGGCTGATTGGTAATCTCTTTTAATAGGGCGATTCAGCCGATAACAGGCGTCAAAAGCGGTATTTTTATCTTAAAGATACCGCTCTTATGAAAGGGCTCTTTTATAGCAATCCTTTATACGGCAAAGGCTCTGCTGATAGTAAGGTCAGAAAAGGTCAACATAGCGGATACAATTCACGTAAATTAGCCGTTGAATGTCAAATTGCCATGGGCTAAAGTGAGGGTAATTTGGTTAATAACGAGGTTAAATTACCCCACCATGTCTGACGACACTCCCAGCTCGAGTAGCTGGTCCATGCGCGGCTTAAAACGTTGGTTGCAAGCTGCGCCTGAGACCCGCGACGAACTTATCAAGCTGGTGCACAATTCGCACCAATTTTTAGAGCCCGACACTGTAGATATGCTAGAAGGGGTGCTCGATTTGCCGGCCACGCAAGTGCGGGAAATCATGACGCCGCGCCCGCAAGTGATCGGCATCCATGAGAGCACCAGTCTGCCAGAGGTAATGGATATTATCTTGGAGACTACGCATTCGCGCTACCCTGTCTTTGACAGTCAGGATGATGATGCGGTCATTGGTATTTTGCTGGCCAAAGATTTGATTCCGATTTTGGTGCATATGCTGCGCGATAATCAAGATGATATCGGCAGTACCCGTCTCAAAGACTTGGTGCGCCAGCCGCTCTATATCAATGAAAGTGCGCGCTCCGATACGCTGCTGCGCTCATTGCAGCGGACGCAAGTGCATATGGCCATCGTGGTTGATGAGTTCGGTAACTTTGGCGGGGTTGTCACCATGGAAGACCTGCTAGAGGAGATCGTCGGCGATATCGTTGATGAGCACGATGACTTTGATGAAGACAGTGATATCAATAACATTGTCCCGCATCCAGAAAAGCTTAACAGCTGGCTGGTACAAGCCTCGACAGTGATTGAAGACTGTAACGATGAGCTAGGTACTCGCTTTGATGACACCGATGTCGATACGATGGGCGGCTTAGTCATGCAGGCGTTGGGTAATGTTGGTGATTTGGAAGGAGAGGTGGTCACGATTGACGATTGGCAAATTACTATCGTCAACGTCGAAGGCCGCTTTATTAAATCCCTCGAGCTGACGCCCACGAATATCGCTGGGCTAGACACTTAGATGCTAAAAGCTTAGCTGCTATTCACTATAGCATGGTGCAGTTGACGTGATTTTAAAGCCACTAAACACTCCTCATGATGAGGTAGGGTTTGGTGGCTTTTTTTGTATACCGCTATCTAGAGCAGCTTAGCAATAGAGCACCACTATAAAGAGCGGCTATAAAGAGTCACGAAGCGGTACGAAGCTGTTAGATAATTGTTGGTGAACACTGCTATCATACGCACAACGAGTTTGTTGTCTAGGCTCTAGTCTTTGCTGTTTTTATCTTATTATCTTTTATATCACTATCATCCCTTAAGTTTTATTGGAAGTCGCATGCGTCCTACCACTCATCATTTACAAAATCGTCTCGCCCGCAATCGTGAGAATAGCGGTATCAAGATACCAACGGCGCTTGCGCTGCTTATCGCTTGGTTGGCTGGGGCCTTATTTACTTTAGCCTTAGCGCCTTATGGCTATTGGGTATTGGCGATTGTATCGCCGGCGATTTTATATGCATTGCTAATTCCAAAGATGACGGGCAAGCGCGCTTTCCTCATCGGGGAAGCTTATGGGATGGGCTTATGGTGTGTAGGGGCTTTCTGGTTATATACCTCCATCCATGACTATGGCGATACCCCGGTTTGGTTGTCCTTAGTAGCGATCGCTGCAATGGGTCTAGGTATGGGCCTGTTCCATGGCTTTTTAGCCCTGGTATTTAATCGTTATATGGGCAAGCAGCCTTTTGCCTTTGCCGCGCTGTGGGTAATGCAAGAATGGCTAAAGACTTGGTTATTCACTGGATTTCCTTGGTTATTCGTCGGTTATGCCTTCACTGAGCAGCATTGGGTATCGTCATTAGCGCCGGTTCTTGGGGTCTTTGCCGTCTCCTTTGTCGCGGTATTGCTCGCAGCGAGTTTGGTCGAGGCTGCTCGTCGTCGGGCCGGCTATTTAATGGCTAGCGTGGCATTATTGGCAGTGAGTACGCTGCTATGGCTCATCAACCCGCAATGGACTCAGGCAAAAGATGAGCCCAGATTAACGGTTTCCTTGATTCAAGGTAATATTCCACAAGATTTAAAATGGCTAACCGAGTTTCAAGTGGAAACTTTAGAGATTTATGCCAAGCTGACCAGCACCGAGTGGGGCCGTGATATTGTTTTATGGCCTGAATCCTCTATCCCTATGTTTCAGACTGAAGCGTGGCCTTTTATTACCGAAATGGTCTCGCAAGCCCAAGCGACAGGTACGACTTGGGTTACTGGTATTCCTTATAAAGACGATGCTGCTTTTGACCCCAAAACCCAAAAATATCCGCCGTTTTATAACAGTGTGATTGCCTTAGGCTCGCAAGCGGATGGCTTATATAAGAAACAACGTTTGGTGCCTTTCGGTGAGTATATTCCTTTTGAAGGGGCGCTAGATTTATTTCCTAATCTTGCCGGCAGTCAGGATATTATGAGTTATAGCCGCGGCAGTGCAGAGCAATCGCCGCTGCGAGTACGTGGTCATAATCTAGGGGCGGCAGTCTGTTACGAGGTGGCTTATCCTGATACCACGCGACGTAATGCTGCGGGGACTGATTTCTTATTAACCATTTCCAACGATGCTTGGTTTGGCACTTCAGCCGGTCCATTACAGCATTTACAAATGGTACAGATGCGTGCACTTGAGACAGGGCGTTGGTTTATGCGAGCTACCAATACTGGCGTGACGGCTATCATTGATGAAAAAGGTCATATCGTTGAACGCGCTCCCCAGTTTGAGCGGTTAGTATTGCGCGGTGAGCTGGAAGCGCGTATTGGCATGACCCCCTTTGTTCGCTTTGGCAGCACGCCTATTTTGATTATGAGTGCGCTGTTATTATTATTGAGCTATTTGGGCGCTCGCGCAGGTCGCCGCAGATATGCAAAAGTATTGCCCCATCATAAGAACGTAGAGAAATAACAGTCTTTTATAGCCCGATTATTAGATTTGCAGGCATTAATCCCCTGAAAAACCTGTGGGTTTGCACAAATCGCTATAAATTACGATATAATAGGCTAAAATTTTAACCTCTTTGTGCAAGGTAGGTCAGACATGTCATCAGATATTAGCGAAAATAACCCTAAAAAAGAGACACTCTATGCTTTAGGTGGTGTGGGACTATTTTTGGCAATTGTATTACTTATTGGAATTTCTGGCTTTTTGCGTCCAGCTGGCGAGCATATCGAAGCTGAACCTGTGGCTGAAGAAGCCGTAGCTGAAGCTCCTACTGATGCTCCTGCGGCCGCAGCCGAAGCGACGGCAGAAGCACCTGCAGCGGATGATACGATGGCAGTAACTGAAGAAGTTAGCACTACGCCGGCACCTGCCGATGCTGCCGCTACTCCTGCTGAGGCAGCTCCTGCAGACACGGCTACCGCTGAAGAAGCGCCAGTGGCTGAAACGGCTCCTGCAGACACAGCTACTGCTGAAGCGCCTGCAGCAGAAACTGCTCCAGAGACGGCTCAATAATAGCCTTGCTCTGCGAAATTAAATAGACAGTCGTTATTCTAACCCTCTAATAGCAGCTAAGAGGTCATAAAACTCGCCTAATCTGAGGATTGGGCGAGTTTTTTATTGGCATTTTGTAGCTGCCATCTTTACATAAATGGGGCGTAGTGGAACAATGTCGCCCATATTTACTGGCCAGTTTGCTAGATTTGGGCGGTTATTTGTTTGGTTTATGACCTATAGAAGGGTGACTAAATCAATACGATAGCAACAATGTAGCAGACTGTCAGTAAACAAAACTCAACCTAGACACCTGCACGAGAGCCGCAGCGAAATGGCGGTCGATTTAAGACAAGGTATCCAGGTCCCATTGTCTCAGTAGCTTTATTTAGGATAAGACCCCGTTTCCATTAGCTAGCAAAATCTGTGCAGGTCGTTCGATATAATTTTGTTTAAGACAATGTTATAGCTAAAGGATTAATTTTATGAACACGGATTCACAACGCTCGCTGTCTGCCGCAGAGGTAGAAGCGTTAGACAACGGCTTTATGGGGCATCCCAAGCCATTACGCTCGCTATTTTTCACGGAAATGTGGGAGCGCTTTTCTTACTATAGTATTCGTCCGCTATTGGTTTTATTCATGGTGGCGACCGTCAGTAGTGGTGGTTTTGGCTTTGAAGACAGCACCGCTTCAGCTATCTACGGGATTTTTGCCGGCTCTTTATATTTGGAGGCAGTACCGGGCGGTTGGCTAGCGGATAATTGGTTAGGTCAGGAGCGTGCATTATGGTGGGGCAGCATTATTATTGCCTTAGGTCACCTTTGTATCGCCCTGTCTGCCATGTTTGGTATGTCGTTATTTTTTATGGGATTGGTCTTTATCGTCTTAGGGTCAGGGCTGTTTAAGACCTGTATCTCAGTGATGGTCGGCGCGCTATATCCCAAAGGCGATGTGCGCCGCGATAGTGGTTTTACCCTGTTTTATATGGGCATCAACATCGGCGCGTTATTGGCCGCTTTAATCGTCGGAGTGTTCAAAGAAAAAGGCATGTGGCATGTCGGCTTTGGTGTCGGTGGTTTGGGGATGTTAGTATCGTTATTGGTCTACCGCTTTGCGGCCCAAAAGAACCTAACCCATTATGCGCGCGCGAAAAATATTGTGGCCGAGTGGGAAACTGCAAACGATCGCTTTAGTAATGTCGGCCGCTGGGTATTAGGTTTTGTTGCTCTATTAGCCGTCCTATTTGTCACTATTTCGACCGGTATGCTGCCGTTTAACGCAGAATTGGTCGCTGAATACATGACCTATATTATCGCTGGGGTGGTACTGCTGTATTTCGTCGTGATGTTCTTATCCCCACGCTTAGATAAAACGGACAAACTGCGCTTACTGATTTGCTTAATCCTAATCATCGGTTCGACGCTATTCTGGTCAAGTTTTGAGCAGCAACCGACTTCGTTTAACTTATTTGCCGATCGTTATACTGATTTAAACGTAATGGGCTTTGAGATTCCTAGTATTTGGTTCCAATCGCTAAACCCATTATTTATTCTACTATTAGCCCCTATTGTTAGTATCATTTGGGTTAAATTGGGCAAACGTGGTCTTGAGCCCAATAGCATGATGAAGTTTGCCATGGGCATGCTGCTCGCGGCGGCAGGGTTTGCGTTGATGATTTTTGCAGCGAAAATTGTGGTTACCAATCCAGGTGCTTTAGCATCACCACTTTGGTTAGTAGGTAGTTTATTGCTATTAACTTTGGGTGAGTTAGCCTTAAGCCCAGTCGGTCTATCTTCTATGACTAAACTGGCGCCAAAAGGCATGCAGGGTCAAATGATGGGGCTGTTCTTTGCCTCGGTTGCTTTGGGTAACTTAGTTGCTGCCTTTTTTGGTGGTCACGTGTCAGCCGATAAGATTGAAGGTCTGCCCACGCTATTTACGACTATGACCGTATTTTTGGCGGTGACGGCAGTGATTTTGCTAATATTGGCCAAACCTATTAGCAATATGCTTAAAGCCAGTGAAGAGGCAGATAAACTTAGCTAAACTTCACTTAACTTAGCTCAATTGTAGATAGCTAAATAAAGCGCGTTATCTTTTGGGATAGCGCGTTTTTTATGGCTACATAGCGGAGAGATAGGCGAGACTGAATATGAAGCCCTTACAAAAACCGTATGTCATCTGGGCAATCCGAGTCGTAAAATAGACCGATAGCGAGCGTTTCTTAATGACAGCCGCTGTTTACTATTGAATGTCTGCTATTGAAAATCAATGTTTCACCCCAATAGCTAGGTAACTTAGGGCTAGCTTGGCTATGAGTTAGTTGGCCACAAATTAGCTAGCCTGCACAGACCGTTAGTGTGCTCCTAAGTTATAACAAGTTATCTTAGAACTGTTTTTTATCTCCAATCCGCTTAAATAAACCCACTGCGACCCAGTCTTGACCGCTTACTGGTGGCTTGTGCTATTAAAAAATGCATTATAAAAATGCGCTTCAGATAAAAACGCACTGAGCTACAGTCGGTCATTTAGGGTAATGCCAGTCAGCCAATGGCTAGAAAGCCAAGCGCTAAATAAGGAAGTATCTTTTTATGAATAAACAAACTATTAAAGACCGTATCACTAGCCTGCGCGAAGTACTAAAAGCTAATGACATCACAACGCTAATCGTGCCTTCAGCGGATCCGCATCTATCAGAATATCTGCCAGAGTATTGGCAAGGGCGCTTATGGTTGTCTGGCTTTACCGGCTCGGTAGGCACGCTAGTCGTCACCCAAGATTTTGCTGGTGTTTGGACGGACAGCCGTTATTTTGTGCATGCGGCGGCCCAGTTAGAAGGGACGGGCATCACCCTACAAAAATTACAAAAGGGCTCGCCGAACCATATCGAATGGCTCGCAGAAAACCTAGTGGCGGGCAATAGCGTTGCGGTCGATGGCAATGTTTTATCCTTATCTGAGCAAGACCGTCTGGTCGATGCGTTAGTAGATAATGACATCCGTCTTCTTACGGATAAAGACGTGTTAAGCGACGTTTGGCAAGACCGTCCTGCGCTACCAACCGCCAAGTTATTTGCTCATGATGACGCTTTTTTATCGCAATCGGCTAAAGACAAACTGGCCGCCGTGCGTGCCCAAGTGGCAGAAATCGGGGCTAGCCATCATTTAATTTCCAGCTTAGATGATATCGCTTGGTTGACCAATTTACGCGGTAGCGATGTGGACTATAACCCCGTATTTTTAGCCCATATGCTCATCAGTCAAGATAAAGCGACCTTGTTTGTTGATAATGCAAAAGTCGGTAGCGATGTCCAGAAGCTATTGGATGACAGTGGTATTGAGCTAGCGGAATACGATGAAATTAAAGCGGCGCTAAGCGAATTA
>Ga0098065_1000210_pt1 | contig 31093 bp, 26 predicted proteins | sample 25_taG_FD_75062 | JGI IMG/M metagenome (GOLD analysis project Ga0098065, IMG submission 75062) | Marine viral communities from Cariaco Basin, Caribbean Sea - 25_WHOI_OMZ | ecosystem: Environmental > Aquatic > Marine > Oceanic | place: Caribbean Sea: Cariaco Basin | collected 2014-11-08 | reverse complement strand
TAGTGAGGCTACCCAACAAAATGCTACAGCCTTAGGTTCAAATGCCAAAGCAAATGCTCAAAATGCTACGGCCATTGGTTATGAATCAACTGCCAGTACAGCCTATGCTATAGTTTTAGGAAATAATACAGCAGCATCAAGCTGGAATGGTTCAAAAATAGGTATCGGTACCAGTAACCCAACTGCAAAACTTCATGTTAATGGTTCTTTACGAATTGTTGATGGCACCCAGGGTGACAATAAGGTCTTAACTTCGGATGCTCAGGGTAACGCTAGTTGGAAAGATTTAAATGCAGGAAGCGGAAATTCTGAGAAAGTATATGCCGATTTATACAATACGAGTTCAGCCAGAATACTTAATAACGGACAGGCATTTACCATAAAATTTGGTCAAACTGCACTGTCTAAGAATATTCAATTGAAAGATGATGGAATACAAGTAAAAGAAGGTGGTATTTTTAAAGTAAATGCTACAATTTCTATCAATATCGAAGATGATGATGCTGAAGATGAAGTTTACGAATTTTATTTAGCAAAATGGGGATCAAAAATTGCAGGTTCTTCAGTTTATATAACTATTGATAGTGCTGTAGACGAAAATGAAAAATATACTGTTAGCTTAAGTAAATTAGTTCAATTGAAACAATGGGAGCAAGTAGCTGTTTACGTAAGAAAAGTTGAAGATGCGAAACATGGTCATAAGGATGAAGAAAATATTTCTTTAGTTAACGGAGCCTGTTCATTCAATTTAGAGAAAATAGACGAAATTGATTAAATGTCTTAATTATTACGTTGAACATTTTATAGTTCAGGATTGATTAAAATTGGAACAAAAAAAAGCTCATTTCTTCAAGATTTGAGTTTTTTTTAAGGATTAAACTAAAGAATATACTTGTGCTCGACTAGGCAGGAGATTAGCAACAAAGCATTCTTTTTTTATCTGGAAGTTTTTATTATTAAAATCCTTTTAGTTTTTAAAAATTAGTACACTGTTAAAGAAAAAAGCGGGCTTTGTAGCCCGCTTTTACACTCAAAACAATAAACTATACAAACTAAACTAATTAATAAACAAGGTTTTGTTCGGTTTGGCGGTCATGTAGAATTTAAGTTCACCACCGCTCATTATGGCTTCGTGAGAAATAAAGGGTTCGGTTAATTCCTCTCCATTCAATTCCACTTTATCCACGTATACATTTTTCTTACTTTGGTTTTCGGCAATAACTCTAAAGGTATTACCATTTTCAAGATGTAAACTGGCATCCTTTACCGCAGGACTTCCTAACGCGTAATCTACAGATCCCGGGGCAACAGGGTAGAAGCCAAGGCTGCTAAAAATATACCAGGCACTCATTTGTCCAAAATCATCGTTACCACTAAGTCCGTCGGCTCCTGTTTGATACTTCATATCCAGGATCATTCTAATTTTATCCTGAGACTTCCAGGGTGTATTTGTCCAGTTATAAAGATAAGCTACGTGATGTGATGGCTCATTACCATGAACGTAGTTACCAATAATGCCTTCACGAGAAATATCTTCAGTATTTTCAAAATATTTATCAGGAAGTTCCATAGTAAACAGGGAGTCCAAATGTCGTGAAAACTGCTCTTTACCACCCATCATCTCAATCATTTTAGCAGGCTCATGAGGAACGTATAAACTGTAGTTCCAGCTATTACCTTCAATAAAGCCCTGACCGTGCGTGTTGAGTTCATCAAAATCCTTTTTAAAAGTTCCATCGCTTAATTTAGGACGCATAAAGCCCGTTTTTGCGTCATAAACATTTTTATAGTTTTCTGCTCTTTTAATGAATTCTTCGTAGATCTCGTCTTTACCCAGTTTCTTCGCTGCCTGAGCAATAGCCCAGTCATCATAAGCATATTCTAAGGTCTTAGAAACAGAAGAACCATTCTTATCTTCCGGTACATAGCCCATATCCATATAATAACCTAGACCATCGTAATATCTGGTTCTCGCTGTATTTACCATGGCTTCAAGGGCATGATCCTGATCGAAATCCGCATTGCCCTTTACAATCGCATCCGCTAAAACCGAGGCGCTGTGATAACCAATCATACACCAGTTTTCATTGGCATAGTGAGACCAAACAGGTAGCATGGTATGAACACTCTGGTCGTAATGTGCCATCATCGATTCGGCCATATCCGCATTTCGCTTTGGCTGTAAAATATTAAACAATGGGTGCAAAGCTCTATAAGTATCCCAAAGAGAAAAACTTGTGTAATTGGTAAAACCTTCAGCCTGGTGTACATTCATGTCTAAGCCCATATATTTTCCGTCGGTGTCCATATATACTGTTGGTCCTAAAAAAGCATGGTACATGGCAGTATAGAAATTGGTTAACTCGTCTTCATCTTCAGAAGATAGTTGTACCTTATTTAATTCTCGGTTCCAATTTGCTCTTGCTTCTTCCTTAACCTGCTCGAAATCCCAGTTGGGTACTTCTTTTTTCATGTTATTTAAAGCTCCTTCAGAACTTACCGGAGAGATCGCCATTTTTACCTTCAGTTTTTCCTGAGGCTCTAAGTCGAAGTTAAAATACATTCTAATTTTTTCTCCGGCGATTTCAGGAAAGTTTTTAGCCTGATCGAATTTCCCCCAAAAACCACCATAGGGCTGGCGATCATATCTTGCTCTTCCGTAGTCTTTAATAGGCTTACTAAAAGACATTGCGAAATACACACGGCGTGTTCTGGCCCAACCATTGGTTTGACGATATCCGGTAACCAGGGTATCATTCTCTACGCGAACAAATGTCCAGACATTTTTATCGTCATAGTTATATATACCGTGCATTAAATCAAAAACAATATGTGCCTCTTTATCTTTTGGAAAGGAATATTGATGCATTCCTACACGAGTGGTAGCGGTTATTTCAGCTTTGATATCATAATCATCCAGCATTACACTGTAATAACCAGCTTCTGCAGTTTCCTTATCATGAGAGAACCTGGAGCGGTAACCACTTTCCGGATTAGAAGCAGTTCCCGGATTTAACTTGAGATCACCCGTAGTTGGCATAATTAAAAAATCACCCAGATCCGAATGTCCTGTTCCGCTAAAATGGGTATGACTAAAACCAACAATGGTATTGTCGTCGTATTGATAGCCTGCACAATACTTATACACATCGGGATTATAGTGACCATCTACGGCATAAGGAATCGTATCGGTATCAGGGCTTAATTGTACACTACCAAATGGTACGGTAGCCCCAGGATAGGTGTGTCCCATCTTAGCCGTCCCAATCATGGGGTCTACATACTGGGCAAAGTCTTTTGCATTTTCAATTTTAGAAGCAGAAGCCGATGAAGTATCGGCTTCTGCTTTATCACAAGAGGTGTAGATTCCCAAAGATCCCAGTAAAATACCAGCTCCCAGTAATCGTACTCCTTTTTGAATTGAAGATTTCTTCTTTAGTGAATGTATTGTCATAAATGAATGCTATTCGTTAGAAAATGAATAAGGGAAAGCATCTTTTTTGGTACCGCGATTTTTGTTTGGGGAATCGCTCATTTCCATATTAATCTTCGCTCCTTTAATTAATTCTGAATGTTTCAAATAGTTTTTATCATACGATTTTCCATTCACCTTCATGCTTTCGATGTATTTATTATCATCGCTGTTTTTAGGGGCGTTAATTACAATTTTATTTCCATTTTCAAGGTTTACCGTTACTTTTTTGAATAACGGAGCTCCCATAACATATTGGTCTACAGCAGGGGTTACAGGATAAAAACCTAAGGCCGAAAATACATACCATGCAGAGGTTTGCCCATTATCTTCATCACCGCAATAGCCATCTGGAGTAGCTTTATACATTCTATCCATAGTTTCCCTTGCCCATTTTTGGGTTTTCCAGGGTTCTCCTGCATAATTGTATAAATAGATCATATGCTGTATAGGCTGGTTACCGTGTGCGTATTGGCCCATATCTGCAATTTGCATCTCACGAATTTCGTGGATCACACCACCATATACACTTTCGTCGAAAATAGGAGGCATAGAGAAAACTGAATCTAATTTCTTAACAAAGTCTTCTTTACCACCCATAAGTCCGATTAGACCTTCCACATCATGGAATACAGACCAGCTGTAGTGCCAGCTGTTTCCTTCAGTAAAAGGGTTACCCCATTTAAAAGGATTAAAATCCTTCTGCCAGCTGCCGTCTTCATTTTTTCCTCTCATTAACCCGTAACTAGGATCAAAAAGGTTTTTGTAATTCATACTTCTCTCAGCATAAATTTCAATCTCTTTCTTAGGCTTTCCTATGGCTTTACCAAACTGGTAAATGGCAAAATCGTCATAGGCATACTCCAAAGTTCTTGCTGCACTTTCGTTTACTCCAACGTCATAAGGAACATAACCAAGTTTGTTGTAATAAGGTGCACCGGCACGTCCTACTGCCGTCATTGGCCCTTCGTTGTTAGCACCATTTACTAAAGCTTTCCATAAAGTTTCAGTATCGTATCCTCTTAATCCTTTAATATAAGCATCGGCCACTACAGAAGCGGAGTTGTTCCCTACCATAATATTGGCGTAACCCGGGCTTGACCATTCTGGTAACCATCCACCTTCTTTATAATCGTTAGCAAGACCGGCCTGCATCTCTTCGTTAATAGAAGGGTAAGCTAAATTCAAGAAAGGATAAAGGGCTCTAAACGTATCCCAAAACCCTGTACCTGCAAACATATAGCCAGGAAGAATTTCACCGTTGTAAGGACTCCAGTGTACGATCTCATCATTTTCATTGATCTCGTATAATTTATTAGGGAAAAATAAAGTCCTGTAAAGACAAGAATAGAAAGTTCTAACCTGATCGATAGTTCCGCCGGAAACTTCTAATCTGCCTAATTTTTCATTCCAAAGATCACGTGCATTTTGCTTTGTAGTTTCAAAATCATCCTTCGCAATTTCGCGATCCAGATTTAATTGAGCCTGATCGAAACTAATAAAAGAAGAGGCTACCTTTGCATGAACTACAGCACCATCTTTAGTGTCAAAACCAACGATAGCACCGGCATGATCGGCTTTCATTTCAGCTTGTCCTTTCGCTAATTGATCACCTTCCCAGGTGTTTACATCGCTAAATGGTTTATCAAACTGAATAACAAAATAGTTTTTAAAATTGGTTAATTTTCCACGGGCATATTTTGTGGTGTACCCAATAATTTTATTTTCTTCAGGAATAACCTTTACATAAGAACCTTTATCAAAAGGATCGATAACTACGTATGAGCTATCAGATTTTGGAAAGCTTATTTTAAACTGCGCGGCACGCTCGGTTGGTGTAAGTTCTACTGTCACATCGTGATCTGCCAGATATACCTTATAATAATAAGGAGTAGAAACTTCAGCTTTATGAGAGAACCAGCTTGCGCGATCATCCTGATTAAATTTCATTCCTCCGGTAACCGGCATTAACGAAAACTGGCCGTAATCGTTCATCCATGGAGAAGGTTGATGCGTTTGTTTAAATCCACGTATTTTATCGGCATCATAGGTATATGCCCATCCATGACCCATTGGTCCTGTTTGTGGCGTCCATAAATTCATTCCCCACGGCACCGCAACGGCAGGGTAGGTATTTCCGTTGGATAATCCGGGACTAGAATCTGTTCCCATTAAAGGGTTTACAAAATCTACAGGATTTTCAACAGATTCTATAAGATGGTTCTGGGCTTCCGCATAATTAAATACGGCAAGGAAAGCCAGTACCGTTAAGAACTTTTTTTTCATAGTGTATGTTGAATAATTTAGATTGTTCATAATTTATTTTAAAGGATGTGCCGCCACACCTTCCTTAGTAATTTTAACCGGCTTTATATGTCCGTTGCTATCAAACTCCATCACATCGATACAGGTTTCTCTGGAATTTCCGTCAGTTTCCGTAAGTGGTCTGCGATGGTAAACAATATAATAATCATTGTCTTTAGGATGCTTTATTATCGAGTGGTGACCGGCACCGGTGGCGATGTCTTTATCCTGTTGAAGAATTTTGTCTATTCTTTTAAAAGGTCCCAGTGGAGAATCGGCTATAGCATAGGCCACCGAATAATCAGGTCCCGTCCAGCCACCTTCAGACCACATAAAATAATATTTACCATCTTTAATAAACATAAAAGGTCCTTCTACGTAACCTTCAGGGGTTACTTCTTTAAAAATAGTTCCATCTTCAAAGGGGATAAAACCAGTAAAATCCTCGTTCAATTTAGCGACATTACAATGTCCCCAACCGCCGTAATAAAGATAATACTGCCCATCCTTATCTCTAAAGCAAAACTGGTCTATAGGTTGGGCTCCATTATGAAATTTACCAATAAGCGGTTTCCCCAGGTGATCTTTATAGGGTCCTTCTGGATCGTCTGCTACGGCAACTCCAATTCCTCCTAACTCATCGTCACTTTGAATATCATTGGCGCCAAAAAACAAATAATATTTATTCTCTTTTTTAATAATTGAAGGCGCCCAAACAGCACGTTTGGCCCATTTTATAGCCGCCGTATCGATTACTTTTTCGTGTTTTGTCCAGTTTACAAGATCTGGAGAAGAAAAAGCGTCGAAAAAGACTTGTTTATCATATGGAGCGGAATACGTGGGATAGATCCAATACTGATCATCGAAAACAATTCCTTCAGGATCTGCGTACCAACCCGGGAATACAGGGTTGTTATTCTGGGCAAAGATCCCCGAAAAGCATAACATTCCTAGAATTATGGTTAAATTTTTCATTATAAAAGATTTCAGGTGTATTTCAGTTTGCTATGATACGAAAATAAAAGTTAATAAGTAAATCGATTTAGCTAAAATTTTAACGATTCTATGATTTTTTTACACTTATTTAAGGTGAAATTTTCCTTCGATACGAATAAAATGGTGATGAAGAGGGATTGCATTACTAAAAAATAACTCCGATTCGATACCCATAAATTTACCATCTTAAAATGTTTATTGATCTCTTGAAATTAAAAAAATATTCATTTTCTTATTTAGAATTCCATCTTAAACATTCATTTTATATCTTTCACCAGATATTCGTTATTATGAAAGACAATTTTTCCCACCAGTCCGCTAACTACGCTAATTACAGGCCGCAGTATCCGAAAGTAATATTTGATGAAATAAAAAGTCATTTAAAATATCATCGCAATGCCTGGGATTGTGCCACAGGTAATGGCCAGGTAGCCAGGGAGCTTTCCACATTCTTTGATAGGGTAGAAGCGACTGATATAAGTGAAAATCAATTAAAAGAAGCTCCTAAATTAAGTAATATTAGTTATAGTATTCAGCAAGCTGAAAAGGTGAGTTTCCCTGATAATTCTTTTGATTTAATTACGGTGGCGCAAGCCATTCACTGGTTTAATTTTGATCAATTTTATGCGGAAGTAAAGCGTACTTTAAAAGATGACGGGATTTTCGTGGTCTTAGGCTATGGACTTTTCCGTAGTAATGCCGAAACGAATAAGGTTATTGATCATTTTTATAACGATATTATAGGCTCATACTGGGATGAAGAGCGTAAGTATCTGGATAAGGAGTATAGCAATATTCCTTATCCGTTTCAGGAAATAAAGACGCCAAAAGTGAATTTTAAAGAAGAATGGGAATTCGAAAGGTTAATAGGGTATTTAAAAACCTGGTCTGCGGTTAAACATTTCTCAGATAAAAATGGGTTTAATCCGGTAGATGATATATATCGACAGCTTAAAGAGAGCTTCGGAGATAAGAATATTATTGAATTCCCAATAATATTTAAAATAGGAAAACTTTCTTGAATAATTTAGAGATTTGGCAGGGATATTAAAGCTGTGTTCAATGATCGATGAAATTTTAATATTTTAGCCTGGCATAAAAAATGCTGAAAATCTAAATACCAATTAAGTAAACCAAATGATGAAAAATTTAACCTTAAGCTTAAGCCTTTTTGTAGCGCTAAGCGGCAGCGCAGTAGCGCAGAGCCTTTCATCCACCGCTTCAAACGAACGGGTAACCGATCAGGTTTTAAAAGAATTAAGTCGCGAAAGAGCCCTTTTGAGTCAGAATCTTGACTTTAGAATTAAGGAAATTGATTCAAAAATCAACAATCTTGATGAAAGCATTAAAAATTCCAGAAATGCTTCAGATAAAGTAGAAAAGCTTCTGGAGCGGGTAAAATTTTTAGAAGAACGCCAGTCTGAAATCGATAAAAATACCATTAGTGTATACAAATACAACTATAGTTCAGCTGTTCTCAATCTTGCCAGTATGGAGCGTGAAATAAAACCGCTTAATTTGTTTAACAGCTCTCGAGAATTCTATTCTACTTTAGATAAAGTAAGTAATCCCATGCACTATGAAGGTTATCAAGAATGGTTTGGTAAATTCCAGGGCTTTGTGAAAGAAAACCAGGAAGATAATGCGAGATTGGCAGCCTTAAATCATATTATTCAAGTAACTGGAGATTTAAGCCAGGGCACTCCGTTTGTAGGGATGTTTGCCGGTAGTCTTTTTGACGGTATAGGAACTTTCATTAATTCGTTAAATAGAAGGGAAAAAGAATTACGTGAACAAAGTGTACAAATGCTAAAGTTAACCACCTCGGTATCACAATTTACCCACGATAAAGATTTAATTGAAACCGAATGGGATGCGATCAATAAAAGTCTGGATGAGCTAAAAAACATCCAGGATAAGGCCATGGTTGAAAATTTTGAGCAAATGCTGGGAATCGACCTTAAGACGTTTGGACGTAAGTTCACTAATGAGACCGACGCGAAAAAAAGAACACAGTATATCCTGGATATTTCAAAAATTGCTGAAAACAAAATTGTAGAAGAGCGTGAAAGCAATCCGGAAAACTGGAAACAAAATTATCATGACCAAATGCTGGCCGTTCAAAATCTAAAAATCCGCTTTGGTGATATCACCTTTAGAATTTTAGAAAACCTGAACAAATATGAAGGATTAATCGAAAAGTATAAGAAAGATCCCTATTTAAAAGACAAGATGAGCGATTTGGAATTAAAATTGGATATCGTTAAAAACAGTTTCGAGAGTACATTTAACCCACAGGAATATATTAAAGCATCTAACGAAATGTATATTGTGGAGTGAGTTTACAGGTTTAAAAGTTGAAAGTTGAAAAGTTGAAAGTTTTTAAAGTAACTATTTTCGGGGCAAGCCCAAGAAGCATTTAAATTGAACAAGAAATTTTTAAAACGAGAGAAGTATCGGAGGATTTTAATCTTGATTATCGATTAAAAAGAGAATGAATATAGAGAGGAGGGCCGTTGCTCTCCTTTTTTGTTTTAGGATTATGGGTTTTAAGCATGATTTTAAAATAAATTATAAAGAATTAGGGGTAGGAGAAATTCGTATCTAATTCCTATCTTTGCAGCCGCAAAATAAACAGCATCAAAAATTAATATATGAAAGCCGGAATTGTTGGATTACCAAACGTAGGAAAATCAACTTTGTTTAATTGCTTATCTAATGCAAAAGCACAAAGCGCGAATTTCCCTTTTTGTACGATAGAGCCTAATATAGGAGTGGTAAACGTACCAGATCCTCGTATCAAAAAATTAGAGGAGTTGGTGAATCCAGAGAGAGTACAACCGGCAACCGTAGAGATTGTGGACATTGCAGGGCTGGTAAAAGGTGCAAGTAAAGGAGAAGGTTTAGGGAACCAGTTTCTGGCCAATATTAGAGAGACCGATGCGATTCTTCATGTACTAAGATGTTTTGATAACGATAATATCGTACATGTAGACGGATCTATTGATCCTATTCGTGATAAAGAAACCATTGATATGGAACTCCAGCTTAAAGACCTGGAAACTGTAGAGAAAAAACTGGAAAAAGTAAAGCGCGCAGCAAAAACGGGCAATAAAGAAGCTCAAAAAGAAGAAGCTGCACTATTAAAAGCAAAAGTAGGATTAGAAGCTGGAAAATCGATAAGAGCGGTAGAATTCACTGAAGATGAACATAAAGAATTCATTAAACCATTACAGTTTATTACCGATAAACCGGTAATGTATGTTTGTAATGTAAATGAAGAAGCAGCGGTAAGTGGTAATGCGCATGTAGATCGCGTTCGTGAAGCTGTAAAAGATGAAAATGCGGAAGTTCTGGTACTTGCTGTAGGTACAGAAGCAGATATAACCGAATTAGATGATTATGAAGAACGCCAAATGTTTCTTCAGGATATTGGGCTGGAAGAGCCGGGATCTGCCAAATTAATTCGTGGTGCTTATAATCTGTTAAACCTACAAACGTATTTCACTGCCGGGGTTAAGGAAGTAAGAGCCTGGACGATTCCTATTGGAGCTACAGCTCCGCAGGCAGCAGGGGTAATTCATACCGATTTTGAAAAAGGATTTATTCGTGCGGAAGTGATTTCTTATAACGATTTTTCTGAATTAGGCTCTGAAGCCAAAGTTAAAGAAGCCGGAAAAATGCGGGTAGAAGGGAAGGAGTATGTAGTTCAGGATGGCGATGTTATGCATTTTAGATTCAACGTATAAGATTTGGGTTGAAAGTTTGTAAAGTCTGAAAGTTTGTAAAGTCTGAAAGTTTATAAAGTTGGAAAGTTGGAAAGTTGGAAACTGTAATGTTAACATTTTTCAAACAGAAAATAATAGCTTTATCTCATACAATGATCGGGGCAAACGTGTTTTTTATTTCATGTTTTAAAAGTTGTAGTTTTAGAACTAACTTGGTGCTCCTCTTCTGTCTGTAACTTTCATTATTCAATACGATTTAGGATCATTCCTTTGGCAATAATCGGTAGTTAAGTTGCAATGTCGATTATTGTATTCAAAATATGCGAACAGGTATTTCTTTTTAAGGGAATACCTTAAATTTAGCAATTAACAATTTTTCTAAAGCCTTTGTTAATTACTTTGTAGCTGCAGGGTTTTAACTTTTGCCGGTATATCTTATATTAGCCGGGAAACTCCACTATTTACAAACATGAGTCAGGAAACAAAGTACACCGAAGATAATATTCGGTCGCTGGACTGGAAAGAACATATTCGAATGCGCCCGGGAATGTATATCGGGAAATTGGGGGATGGTTCTAGTGCAGACGACGGGATTTATATATTGCTTAAAGAAGTTTTAGATAACTGTATCGATGAATTTGTGATGGGTTCCGGTAAGACTATCGAGGTATCTGTCCAAAATCAACGCGTTATCGTTCGTGATTATGGCCGTGGTATTCCACTTGGAAAAGTAGTGGATGTAGTTTCCAAGATGAATACCGGTGGTAAATACGACTCCAGGGCTTTTAAAAAATCGGTTGGATTAAACGGTGTTGGTACAAAAGCCGTAAATGCACTTTCTTCTTATTTTAGAGTGGAATCCAATAGGGATGGAAAATCCCATGCGGCTGAATTTGAGCAGGGAAATTTAAAAGATGAAGAATCTTTGGAGGAAACTTCACGCCGTCGTGGTACAAAAGTAACCTTTGTTCCTGATGAGCTTATTTTTAAAAATTTTAAATTTAGAAATGAGTACATCGAGAAAATGATTAAAAATTATGTATACCTGAATCCCGGGTTAAGCATTATTTTTAACGGAGAGAAGTTTTATTCAGAAAATGGATTAAAAGATCTATTAAACGATACCTTAAATAAAGAAGATCGTTTATATCCTATCATTCATTTGCGGGGAGATGATATCGAAATCGCCGTAACACACAGCAAGGCGCAATACAGTGAAGAATATCATTCTTTTGTAAATGGTCAAAATACCTCGCAGGGGGGGACGCATCTGGCTGCCTTTAGAGAGGCTATCGTAAAAACCGTAAGGGAATTCTACGGGAAAAACTACGATGCTTCAGATATCCGAAAGTCGATCGTAGCGGCTATTTCCATAAAAGTGATGGAGCCTGTTTTTGAGAGTCAGACCAAAACAAAACTTGGATCCACTGATATGGGCGGAGATTTTCCGACTGTGCGGACGTATATTAATGATTTTGTAAAGCGTAATTTTGATAATTACCTGCATAAAAATCAGGAAACTGCTGATAAACTTCAACGGAAAATTCTTCAGGCTGAGCGCGAGCGAAAAGATCTTTCAGGAATTAGAAAACTGGCTAAAGAACGTGCTAAAAAAGCCAGCTTACACAATAAAAAACTAAGAGATTGCAGAATTCATCTTGGAGACAATAAGAAGGAACGCTATTTAGAAACCACACTATTTATTACCGAGGGGGATTCTGCAAGTGGATCCATCACTAAATCCAGAGATGTAAATACGCAGGCCGTTTTCAGCTTAAAAGGAAAACCTTTAAACAGCTACGGGTTAAGCAAAAAAATTGTTTACGAAAACGAAGAATTTAACCTGCTACAGGCTGCATTAAATATTGAAGAGTCCTTAGAAGATCTTCGTTATAATAATATCGTAATCGCCACAGATGCCGATGTTGATGGGATGCACATTCGATTATTATTAATTACTTTTTTTCTTCAGTTTTTTCCTGAACTGATTAAAGAAAACCATTTATATATCTTACAAACACCGCTTTTTAGAGTGCGTAATAAAAAGGAGACGATCTATTGCTATTCAGAATACGAAAGAAAACAGGCCGTGCAAAAACTTAAAGGAAAGGTTGAAATCACCCGATTTAAAGGTTTAGGAGAGATCTCTCCAGACGAATTTAAATATTTTATCGGTGATGATATCAGGCTGGATCCTGTAATGTTGGACAAGGATAAATCTATAGAAGAAATGCTAAGTTTCTACATGGGTAAAAACACACCAGATCGACAGGAGTTTATCATAGACAACTTAAAAGTAGAGCTTGATCTTATTGAAGAATTAGGAATATGAAATTAAATAACAAAAATGAAATAAAAATAATCCCACCCATTTATATCGTATTGGTGGCGGTTTTTTTAACCAACATTTTTGTAAATGTAGAATTAATAGGCCGTGATGAGCCTATAAAACTTAGCCATTTTTTACCGAACATCATTACGCTTCTTATCTTCTTTTTTGTACATAAAATAGGAGTAAGTTTCGATTTTGATAGCGATGGTGAAACTCTTATTTTTAAGAATAACGGAGTTTTCTTTTCAAAATTTATGGAATACCGGGTAAAGAAAGCAGAGTTTCCAAAAAGAAAATTAGCAAAATATAAGTTTAACAATTACGGAATATATTCAAGCATAACTATTTATATTAAATCCAGACGAAGAAAAGGTTTTAAAAAATATACATTTAACACCACATTTTTAAGCAGAAAAAAGAAAAGCGGCCTGGTCGCTTCTTTGCAAAATGTTTTGGACAAACCTAAAGCTGTGGCTTAACATATGGAAGAGAATCCCGAAGAATCTAAAGACGAACAATTAAATAAGCCTAAGGAAGAATTAATGCGAGTAACCGGTATGTATAAGGACTGGTTTCTTGATTATGCTTCTTATGTGATTTTAGAGCGTGCCGTACCGGCTATGGAAGACGGTTTTAAACCCGTACAACGCCGAATTATGCATTCTATGAAAGATCTTGATGATGGTCGTTATAATAAAGTAGCGAATATCGTTGGGCATACCATGCAATATCACCCCCACGGGGATGCGAGTATAGGTGATGCCATGGTTCAAATTGGCCAAAAAGATCTTTTAATCGATACACAGGGAAACTGGGGTAATATTTTAACCGGTGACCGTGCAGCAGCACCACGTTATATCGAGGCGAGATTATCGAAATTTGCTCTGGAAGTATTATATAATCCAAAGCTTACCGAGTGGCAGTTATCTTATGATGGCCGTAAAAAAGAACCGGTAAACCTTCCCGTAAAATTTCCTATGTTACTGGCGCAAGGTGGCGAGGGAATTGCTGTAGGTTTGAGTACTCGTCTATTACCACATAACTTTAATGAACTTATCGATGCGTCTATAAAACATCTACAGGGGAAACGTTTTAAATTATTTCCTGATTTTCCTACCGGTGGGATCGCAGATATTTCACATTATAATGATGGTAAACGCGGTGGTCGTGTGAGAGTTCGCGCTAAAATTAGTCAGTTAGATAAAAATACGCTGGTGATTACCGAAATTCCTTTTGGTACCACCACCACAAGCTTGATCGATTCGGTATTAAAAGCTAACGAGAAAGGAAAAATCAAGATCAAAAAGATCGAAGATAATACCGCTGCGGAAGTGGAAATACAAATCCATCTTCCCAATAATATATCTCCGGATCGAACTATCGATGCCCTTTATGCATTCACGCAGTGTGAAAACTCGTTATCCCCACTGGGATGTGTGATTGTAGATAATAAACCTGAATTTTTAGGAGTTTCGGATATTTTAAGGTCTTCTACAGACCATACGCTTCATCTTTTAAAACGTGAGCTGGAAATCACACTGGAGGAACTGGAAGAGCAATGGCATTTTGCATCTTTAGAAAGAATTTTTATTGAAAACAGGATCTATCGCGAGATTGAAGAAGAAGAGACCTGGGAAGGAGTCATTAGTGCTATAGATGAAGGTTTAAAACCACATATCACTCATTTAAAACGAGCGGTAACCGAAGAAGATATCGTGCGACTTACAGAAATCCGAATTAAAAGGATCTCTAAATTTGACATTGATAAGGCGCAACAAAAAATAGATGCTTTAGAAGATGAAATCGCCAGGATCAAGCATCATCTTGATCATCTAATAGATTATGCGATTGATTATTTTACAAAGCTAAAAGAAAAATACGGGCAGGATAAAGATCGAAAGACCGAGCTACGATTGTTTGAAGATATCGAAGCCTCCAAAGTAGTCATAAGAAACACTAAACTTTATGTAAACCGTAAAGAAGGATTTATTGGTACCGCTCTAAAAAGGGATGAGTATGTAACTGATTGTTCAGACATCGACGATATTATTTGTTTTACGGCCGATGGTAAAATGATGGTTACCAAAGTAGACACCAAAACCTTTATTGGTAAAGATATCATTCATGTTGCTGTTTTTAAGAAAAAAGATAAGCGCACCATTTATAATATGATTTATCGCGATGGGAAAGGTGGCACTACTTATGTAAAACGTTTCGCGGTAACATCGGTAACCAGAGATCGGGAATACGATCTTACTCAGGGCAAAAAAGATTCTAAAGTTCTTTATTTCTCAGCTAATCCTAATGGGGAAGCCGAAGTGATAACTGTTTTCTTAAGACAGGTAGGGAGTATTAAAAAACTAAAATTTGAATTGGATTTTAGCGAAATCTTAATAAAAGGAAGAAACGTAAAAGGAAATATCGTTACTAAATACTCTGTAAAACGAATAGAACTAAAAGAAGAAGGTGTTTCTACTTTAAAACCCAGAAAGATCTGGTTTGATGATGTGGTAAAACGCCTGAATGTAGATGAACGTGGCGAATTGCTGGGGGAATTTAAAGGAGAAGACCGTCTGCTCATTATCACCCAGGACGGTATAGCAAAAACCATTAAACCCGAACTAACAAAGCGTTTTGATGAGGAAATGGTCATCCTGGAAAAATGGAATCCTAAAAAGCCGGTTTCAGCGATTTACTGGGAACCTGAAAAAGAACGTTATTATGTAAAACGTTTCTTAATCGAACATCCCGATAAAGAAGAGAAGTTTATTAGCGATCACGACAATGCCTATTTGGAAGTAGTATCTACAGATTACTTTCCAATGATAGAGATTGAATTTACCAAATTAAAAGGAAAAGATCGCCGACCAAACGAAGAAGTGAGTATTGAAGAGTTTATTTCGGTAAAAGGGATTAAGGCACTTGGAAACCAGTTAACTACAGATAAGGTAAAAACAATAAACTTACTTGATCCACTTCCCGATGAACCCGATCCAGAAGAAGAAAATGAAGAAAAAGAAGAGGTAGATTTTAACCAAACCGGGACCAGTTTTAAAGAGGACTCTTCAGAGGAGAATCAAACCAAATTATTTGATGACGAATAATGGGAATACTTAAAGAGTTTAAAGAGTTTGCTATTAAGGGTAATATGGTCGACATCGCCATTGGGGTAATTATTGGTGCGGCCTTTAATAAAGTGATCGATGTTTTGGTAAAAGAGATCATTACGCCACCTTTGAGTTTAATGACCGATGGAATTCAACTTTCAGATAAAAAGATTGTTTTAAGAGAGGCCATTGATGCGACAGCAAGCACTACCGGAAAAGCTGTTGAAGAAGTAGCTATTGCTTACGGAGCTTTATTAGAAGCCTTAATTGATTTTCTGATTATAGGCTTCACCATCTTCATAGTGGTAAAACTGATGAACCGGTTTAGGGCAAAAGCCCAGGATCCCGATAATAAAGAAGTAGATACGCCAAAAGATATCGAATTACTTTCCAGCTTGAATTTGCTAATAAAAGAGCAAAATGAACTTTTAAAACAAAACAATAGAAAGTAAGTACCCTCAGTTAAAAAGGTGATTAGATAGTAATTAAAAAATTAGATTTTATTTCTCGAGAAGACCTCCAGATCCTAATAGTTATTCTGATAGGGCCTTAGTATTTAATCTCGATTATGGAGTAAAACTCTTTGTAGATTATTCTTTTACTCGATACACCGATCCTCGTTCCTTACGGGGATCGCCTACTTTTCCATATTCAAAGGTGTAGCCATCTTTATCGGTTTTAATGATACGCATATGGATTGCCTGCCGTTCCTGCATGTTTTTAGGATGAAGATTTTTAAGTACGAATTCACAGTCATTAATCCAGCGAACAGAAGAAGTGTCGGTTTTCCCCTGAAAGGTATCAATCTCTAAACTATCAGTACGTACAAATCTGGAAGTCACCATTTCCCCGTTTAAATAGGATTGAAATTCAAACGTTCCGGTACGAAAATCCTGGCAATTTTTTTCTGGTTCAAAACAACTTAAAAATGCGAGGGGAGCAATAAAGAAGATTAATTTTTTCATACTGCAAAATTAATCCAAATGGCCTGAATATTCAATTTTCAAAGGCATCAAAAGTACCATCTTCATAAAATATAATCACTCTCGAGATTTTTTTATCGGTTTTAGAAGGAAAAGAAGATACAACCTTGTTTACTGGATCTGCCGGGTTAGTTTCAGAAAATAAATCATTTTCGAATTTTTGTGCAGGAACCGATTCTTTTTTTGATGAGACGATACTAGTTTTTTCGGGAGAGGTGTCATTTTCAACTTTAGGAAAGCTTCCTTTCCCATTAAGTAACCAGTAGAGTTCTACTTCAGGAAAAGTCTTCACAATTTTCATAACAAATTCCAGGCTGGGTTTATTCCGCCCTGACAATAGATGACTAATCGAAGACCTGCCAACTTCAATTTTATCAGCAAAAGAAGAGGCCGTTAAATCATAATATTCGATAATTTCCTGTAATCTATTTGTAAACTCTTTAGTGTTTACCATTGTAAAAAGTATTAATTTTCCTGCATTTACAAATGTAAATTATTTAATAATGAATTCCTAATTACAAATGTAAATTGGCTCGTATTGATAAATCTAAAGGTTAAGTAAAGGCATTTAGTTTACTAAAAAACAATAAATTAAAGGTTTTAAACTGTATTCTTGGAGTATATCCAAGATTGTTTTCTTTTTAACACTAGGGTTAAATTACAATTGTAAACAACTAAGATGTATAACCTTGTTTACAATTGTAAAATAAAGGTTTTTTACTTTTGTCAACATGAAATACGCAGCTCCTATTAAAGAAATCATGGATCGTTATCCAGATTTTAAATTGAATCAAATAAAAGACCGTTATATCAATCAGTCTCATATTCAACCGATCCTGAATAATTTTGAAAAAGATGTTGATCTATCTAAAATTGGCTATTCTGTAAATAAGGAGGCTATTAATCTTATTAGAATTGGTAATGGAAAAATAAAAGTTCTGGCCTGGTCTCAAATGCACGGTAACGAATCCACAACGACTAGGGCCATTCTAGATGTTATTAATGCGCTTATACATTTAGATACTGTAGAAACCCGGGATATTTTAAATAATATCAGCTTATATTGTATTCCAATGTTAAACCCTGATGGAGCAAGAAAGTATACCCGGTTTAATTACAATAACGTAGATCTTAACAGGGATGCTCAAAATCTAACGCAACCAGAAAGCCGTTTACTTAGAAAAGTTTTTGAAGAGGTAAAGCCGCAGTTTTGTTTAAACCTGCATGGCCAAAGAACCATCTTTAGTGCCGGTTTAACGGATAAGTCGGCAGTAATGTCTTTTTTAACACCTGCTGAAGATGAAGAACGTCATCTTAGCGCGAAGCGAAGCGAAAGCATGAAAATAATTGCGCAAATTGCTTCAGATTTGCAGGAGGTGTTACCAGGGCAGATTGGGCGCTATGATGATGGATTTAACCTTAATTGTACGGGAGATACATTTCAAAGCGAAGGGGTGCCTACTGTTTTATTTGAAGAAGGTCATTTTCCCAACGATTATACGCGTGAAGCGACCAGAGAATTTGTAGTGGCAAGTATAATTTCTTCATTAAGAAGTATAGCAATAGGTACTTATTTGGATTTTAGCGTAGAAGATTATTTTGCTATTCCTGAAAATGCTAAGAATTTCAATGATATTTTGATTAAAAATGTCAGGATATTAGATAGTATTAAGGATGTAAGTATTCAATATTCAGAAAAATTGGTCGGCAATAAGATTGAATTTATACCGAAAATTGAAAAAATCGAGGATAAAATTGACAAATATGGTCATAAAGAGGTTGATGGAGATGGCAAAATACTGGAATTAGAAGGGCGGAAAACACCAGTCGAAAACGTTATAGTTGATAAAATATTCTTAAATAGAGAAATATTAATGGTTAAATGTGATTAATTCTTCAAAAAATTATAAATACTTCAAAGTTTTTGTATTATTTTTGAACTTCATATAATAAAAAGAAGTTAAGAAAATGGCCAAATTTAAATTAGACGAAACAGATCATCAGATTCTCGACATGCTTATCGAGAATACTAGAACTCCGTTTACCGATATCGCTAAAAAGCTTTTAATTTCTGCCGGTACGGTTCACGTTCGTGTAAAGAAAATGGAAGAAGCGGGAATCATAATAGGTTCTTCGTTAACGCTAGATTACCAAAAACTTGGGTATGCGTTTATCGCTTATGTAGGTGTGTTTCTTAAAAACACCTCACAAACAAAATTTGTTTTAGAAAGAATTAATGAAATTCCTTTTGTAACCGTTGCTCACGTTACTACCGGAAAATTTAATGTTTTCTGTAAAGTTAGAGCCCGTAATACACAGCATGCTAAAGAAATTATCTTTCAATTAGATGATATTGAAGGAGTATATCGTACCGAAACTATGATCTCTTTAGAAGAAAGCATTAACGATAAAAAACGTTTAATGCACTCTATTTTTAAAGAGCTGTAAGGAGAGAATACTAAACTTTTATTAAAAACCCTTTAAGCTCTTTTGTTTGAAGGGTTTTTTTATAATTTTAAGACAACTAAATACCAAAAATTATGCATAGAGAACCTAAGTTAGAACGTTTCAATGAAAATGTTCTTTCTAAGTATCAAATTTATAACAGTCTTTTTCTAACCCTGCCATTTAATGACATTCGTAAAACCGGATCTTTATTACCACTTTTTCAGGAAGTTTGCGAAAAAGGATTTAAAGAGAATAAAAATCCCTCTGAAATCGTAGAGGCATTTTTTAAGAAATATCTGGATGATCCTTCAGAAAAAGATATGAATGATCTTTTGTTTAGGTTCATACAATATATCGAAAGACAGGTAGTATTATTTGACGCCATTGAAGATGCCGCTTTTCCTATCGTTAACAATATGGACGGTATTGGGACACTTCGAAATATAAAAGAAGAGTCTGAATCCCGAAATCAGAATGAAAAACTACGGGAGTTTTTAACCCGGTTTAAGGTTAGACCAACTTTAACGGCTCACCCAACACAATTTTATCCTGGCGCTGTATTAGGAATCATTACCGATCTTGATAAGGCCATTCAAAACGATGATCTTGTAAAAATAAAACAACTTTTATCTCAGCTTGGTAAAACACCGTTCTTTAAAAAAGAAAAACCAACGCCACTTGATGAGGCCATAAGTCTTATATGGTATTTTGAAAATGTATTTTATCAAAGTGTAAGTAAAATATATAGCTATATCCAGCAAAATATGTTTGATGGTGATAGCATTGGCAATGAAATTATAGAATTAGGGTTCTGGCCTGGTGGTGACCGTGATGGAAATCCTTTTGTAACTACAGATATCACCTTACAGGTGGCCAAAAGGCTTAAAAGTACGATATTGTTTTGTTACTATCGTGACGCCAGAAAACTTAAAAGGAGATTGACTTTTGAAGGTGTAAATGAAACCATTGAAGAAATTGAAAGAGCACTTTATGATGGTGCCGTTTCGGAAAGCGCTACCATTAAATTACCACTTAAAGAACTAAAGGTTAAGTTACATGCTATCAGAGAAGTATTGATAAACAAACATCAATCGTTATTCCTAGATGAAGTAGATGATCTTTTAAATAAAGTTAATTTATTTGGATACCATCTGGCTACCTTAGATATCCGTCAGGATAGCGGGGTTCATGAGGAGGTACTTTCAGAAATTATTGCCGTTTGCGAAAAAAGAGGGGATAACCTAATCCCTAAAAATTATAAAGAGCTTTCAGATAAAGAACAAATTGAAATTCTCTCAAATGTAACCGGAAATCTCTCTGCAGACGAGTTTGATAGTGAAGATGGAATGGGGAAAGCAACTATTTCTTCCATCCATGCGATGAAACAAATCCAGAAAACTAATGGAGAAAAAGGAGCCAACCGTTATATTATTAGTCATAGTGAAGTGCCGCAGAGTGTTTTAGAGCCTTTTGCATTTTTAAGACTTTGTGGATGGGATCAACCAAGTGTGGATATAATTCCGTTATTCGAAACGGTACCAGATTTAAAAGCTTCACCAGAGGTAATGAAAACTTTATATAGCAACCCTGTATATCGTGAGCATTTAGAGCGTAGAGGTAACAAACAAACTATAATGCTTGGTTTTAGTGATGGTACTAAAGATGGGGGATACCTTATGGCGAACTGGAGTATCTATAAAGCTAAACAGGAACTTACCGAAATATCTAGAGAATATGACATTAAAGTCACTTTCTTTGATGGGCGTGGAGGACCACCAGCACGTGGAGGCGGTAAAACACACCAATTCTATGCTTCTCTAGGTTCTGCTATCGAAAATGAAGAAATCCAGTTAACCGTACAGGGACAAACCATTAGTAGTAATTTTGGAACTAAAGATAGTTGCCAGTATAACCTGGAGCAATTAATAAGTGCAGGAGTGTCTAACGAGATTTTTAATCATGGTAAAAACAATTTGTCTGATGAAGATCGTAAAACAATGGTAAATCTGGCCGAGACTAGCTATAATACCTATATGGACTTTAAAGCGCACCCAAGATTTATTCCTTATTTAGAAAAGATGAGTACGCTTAAATATTATGCCAAAACAAATATTGGTAGCCGACCATCAAAGAGAAATAATAATGCATTAAATCTTGATAATTTACGTGCAATTCCTTTTGTAGGTAGCTGGAGCCAGTTAAAACAAAACGTACCTGGATTCTTTGGTGTAGGTACAGCATTAAAGAAATACGAAGAAAACGGAGAATTTGATAAAGTAAAACAACTGTATAATAATTCGATTTTCTTTAAAACCTTGCTTGAAAATAGTATGATGAGTTTAACCAAATCTTTTTTCGAATTGACTGCCTACATGAAGGAAGATGAAGAATTTGGTGAATTCTGGCAAATTATTCACGATGAGTATGTACGTTCCAAAGAAATGCTATTAAAAGTGACCGGTTACAAAGAGCTTATGGAAAACGAGCCTGCGATGAGGGCTTCGATTCAGGCCAGGGAGCGTATAGTTCTTCCATTGCTAACTATTCAGCAACATGCATTAAGAATGGTACAAAAGCTACAGGACAGTGGTGATACTGAACGATTGGATGAATTCGAAAAAATGGTTACCAGATCCTTATACGGTAATATTAATGCAAGTAGAAATTCAGCTTAACAAAGTAATATATGACAGTAGAGCAGTTAAATGCTTCGGAATACAATTCGTTCTATGAAAATTATATTAAAAGTGTCCCCAAAGAAACTTCTTTGGGGATATTATTTTTAGAGAACCTAAAAGAGGTGTCAGAACGATTAGCGAGAATCGAAGAAGCACAATTATCTTTTAAATATGAAGAAGGAAAGTGGACCGTTGCTGAAGTATTTCAACATTTAATAGATGTTGAACGAATTTTTCAGTATAGAGCACTTTGCCTTGCCAGAAGGGAAGCACAACCACTATCTGGTTTTGATCATGATGCCTATGTAGATTGCTCTGGGGCTGAAAATCGGACTTTGGAAAGTTTTAAAACAGAATTCGAAATGGTACGAAAATCGACGTCAATTTTATTTGATTCTTTTACAAACGGCATGTTAAAACAAGTAGGACAAATGAATGGTTCTTCAGCTACTCCTAGGGCTATAGGCTTTATCATTGTAGGACATACCATGCATCATTTAAAAATTTTACAAGAACGTTACGGCATTTGAAAAATCCTCCAAAATTCTTAAAAGCCATTAAGTCATTCTTTAAGCTTATGGCCAGAGCTTTTACCAGCTGGAATAAAAACGAGCCTTACTCGCGTAGTGCTACTATTGCCTATTATGCGCTATTTTCGTTACCCTCTTTATTGATCATAGTTGTGACCATAGCAGGATATTTTTTGGGTAGTAGAACAACTGTACAGGATAGAATTACTTCAGAAATTAGTAGGTTTATTGGTGGGGATACCGCAAATGCCGTAGAGGGGATGATCTCCAGTGCATGGCTTTCAGAAGACTCGACTTTTGCTATCATTTTTGGCGTAGGCATGCTGTTATTTGGTGCTACCGGAGTTTTTGTTCAGCTTAAACTGGCCATGAATAATATTTGGAATGTTGCGGAAAAACGTAACAATTTTTGGGGATTACTTTTAGACCGGGCGATTTCTTTTGGGATGATCCTGGTTGTTGGTCTTTTGTTATTAGTATCTCTGGTAATTTCGGCATTATTAAACCTTATTAAAGATAGTATACAATTAAGTGCTCCTCATATTACCGGTGCCGTGTTGAGTATCGCAAACTTTATTATATCCTTTCTTGTCATCACTTCTTTATTTATGGCAATTTTTAAAATACTTCCCGATATTAAGATTAAGTGGAGAACTACTTTTTGGGGTGCAAGTCTTACAACCATTTTGTTTTTAATAGGATATTATCTTATCAGCTTTTATTTTGGCACCAGTGATCCGACTTCTGTATACGGCGGAGCATCCAGCGTGGTTTTGATTTTACTTTGGGTATATTATGCCTGTATGATTATGTTTTACGGAGCCGAGTTTACCGTGCAGTATGCGCTTGTAAAAAATGAAAAAATAGAGATGGGGAAAAATGGGGAACCTGCAATTTATCAGGAAATGGAAAAGCTGGAGAAGAAAAAAGTACAGATAAAGGAGGAAAAAAGAATTATAGATAAACTTAAATCGAACCTGGGAATTTCTAAAAAGAATAAAAATGAGAACTGATTAAAGTTCAATTCTATTGGATATTTAAAATTCGGTTAGCAAATAAAAAATGCTGTGTAACTAAGGATAATCAATAACTGAAATTTGAAATTGATATCCTAAATTGCAGATAATTCACTTTTAACGCTTATTAACTTCGTCACACTTTAATTTAAAATGCCTTTAATACAGGTTCTCTTTTATAGTTTTTACATTTGGATAAATGCTTAAAAAAACAAAATTTATGGAAAAGAGAGTAGCTATTTTAGCAACAGACGGATTTGAAGAAAGTGAGTTAACATCGCCAAAGGAAGCGATAGAAAAAGCAGGTTTTACAGCAGAAATTGTAAGTATAAAATCTGGATCTATTAAAAGTTGGGATGTAGATAAATGGGGTAAAGATTTTACCGTAGATAAGGAAGTTAGTAAAGTAAGCGCTAAAGATTATAATGCTTTAGTACTTCCAGGAGGAGTAATAAACCCAGATAATTTGCGTACCAATGAAGATGCATTGGTATTTATTAGAGATTTCTTTAAGCAAAGTAAAATCGTAGCCGCTATTTGTCACGGTCCTCAGTCCTTGATCAATGCTGAAGTTGTAGAAGGTAGAACAATGACTTCTTATCCATCTATTAAAAAAGATTTAGAGAACGCAGGAGCGCTTTGGGTAGATAAAGAAGTGGTAGTAGACGAAGGTTTTGTGACTAGTAGAACACCAGATGATCTACCAGCATTTAATGATAAATTGATTGAAGAAATTAAAGAAGGAAAGCATGATTATCAGCATGCCTAATCTTTAAACCATTCAATTCAATACAAATTAAAAAGGGAGTTTAGATTTTAAACTCCCTTTTTTATATATGTTTAAATATACTTGCCATCCACATGTCCAGACCGCAGGCATCTAAATTGTATTATATAAAAGAAAGACTCGGGGAATTTAAACCTTTATCAAGGTCTTAATCATCTTCCTCTTCGTCGTTATCCTTCTCTGGGATGTCTACGATTGGCTCGTTAAAGTCGTCGTCATCATAATCTTCCTCATCAAAATTAGCCATAGTGTTTTCTAAACGTGTACTTACCTTCACCAGGTAAATGGCGTCTTCAGTTCGTACTTCAACCGCATCAATCGTTTCTCCCTTTGCATTTTTAAAGGAAATGATGTGATCATCATCATAGCCATCAGGGTACTTCTCTACAAGAAGGCTTAATATCTCCGGAGTTAGTTTTTTAAAGTCAACAATTACTCTTTTCATTTTATAGGGTTGATTTTTTTGCAATTATAAATAAAAATATAAAACCTCAAAGGCTTAGGGTAAATTTTTAATAGAATAATAAATTTATAATAATCAGGCGTTTTTATAAAATTCAAAGGCATCAAATATTATATTATTCGGTACCTGGCAGTCAATCTCGGTTTCTCCTATATCTTTAAGGAGCACAAAATTTATTTTTCCGGCTTCATTTTTCTTGTCGTACTTCATTAAATCGATAATAGCATCAATATCATTTTTAGAAAATTCTACCTTACCATAAAGTTCAACAATACGTTTGGTGATACTATCAAGTTTTTCTGAAGGGAAATCTTTTAACTCCTTAGAAATATATGTTGCGAGAATAATCCCCAAAGCAACTGCTTCACCGTGTAATAATGTTTTCTTTTGGGTATGGGTTAAACAATAAGATTCTATAGCGTGTCCTAGCGTATGGCCGTAATTTAATGTTTTTCGCAATCCGTTCTCATAAGGATCTTCAGCAACCACTTTTGCTTTAATCCCTACTGAAACCCTTATGATATCATCCAGATCATTTAGCGTAAGTTCACTAAGATTTCCTACTTTTTCCCAATAAGCCTCATCTGCTATCAAGCCATGTTTTAAGATTTCAGCTAAACCGCTTCTCATTTCTTCAGAAGGCAGTGTGGCCAGGTAATCTGAATCTACAATTACCATTTCAGCATTCGAGATAACCCCAATTTGATTTTTAAGATTTCCCAGGTCCACCCCGGTTTTACCACCAACCGAAGCATCTACCATAGCAAGTAGGGTAGTGGGAACATTAATATAATTGATTCCGCGTTTAAAAGTTGAAGCAACAAAACCGCCAAGATCCGTTACCACACCACCACCAAGATTGATCATCAAACTTTTACGATCGCCTTCAAGATCAGACATGGTTTGCCATACTCCCATACAGGTATCTAGATTTTTAAAAGGCTCGCCTGCTTCAATCTCTATAATTTCTATAGTTGTTGCTGTTGAAATTTTAGGTAAAAATCCAGGTAAACAATGTTCGTGTGTATTAGTATCTACTAAAATAAATATCTTAGAAGGGGTGTGTTGTACTAGATAGTCATTAATTTTTTGATATGCTTCTTCTTTATAAAAAACGGTTCCTTTTGCCGTGTTTTCCATGATTTTGAATCTTTAAATCGGTTTCGAAAATAAGGAGAAATTATTAAACCAAAATCAATATTCAATAATTATATTTGCGACAATTAAAGAGATCCCATGATTAGAAAAAAGATATTTAACGATACCAAAACGGCTTTTAAATTAAAATCGGATACAGAGCTGGATAGAGCGATTTTTTTATTCAGTATGATGGGAAGGCCAACTTTAGTTAAATCTGGTATTGCGCTTACCAAAATGTCTTTAAAATTGAAATTGCCTGTAGAAGGCCTGATTAAAAAAACCATATTTGAGCAATTTGCTGGAGGGGAGACCATGGAAGACTGTAAACCTACCATTAAAACCATGTACCAGGCCAAATTGCACAGTATTCTAGACTATTCGGTAGAAGGGAAAGAAACCGAAGAGGAATTTGATGCCGCAGTAGCTAAAAAAATAGAACTTATCAAGTTCGCAAATGAAGAAAAAGAAGTCCCTTTTGCTGTTTTTAAACCCACCGGAGTGGGTAGATTTGAAATTTGGGAAAAAATGACCGCTAAAGTCAGTTTATCTGATGAAGAAAAAAAAGAGTGGGAAAACATCAAAGAACGGGTAGAAAAACTGTGTAAGACGGCTTATGATTTAAAAGTAAGGTTATATGCCGATGGAGAAGAAACCTGGATGCAAACAGCTGCAGATAATCTAATGGAAGAAATGATGCGTAAATATAACAAAGAGGAAGCGCTCATTTTTAATACGTTACAATGTTATCGTTGGGATAGAATAGAGTACCTTAAAGATCTGCATGAAAAAGGAAAAGCTGAAGGTTTTAAAATCGGTGCTAAAATTGTTCGTGGCGCCTATATGGAAAAAGAAAATGAACGCGCCAAACGTTTAGGTTATCCTTCTCCTATTTGTGAAAGCAAAGAAGCTACAGATGTGAACTTTAATAGTGTAATGTCTTATTGTTTAGCTAATCTGGAGGATATTTCAGTGTATATAGGTACACACAACGAGGTAAGCAATTATCTGGCGCTACAGATCATCGAGGATAAGGGATATGATATAAATCATCCACATATCTGGTTTAGTCAGTTATTTGGGATGAGTGACCATTTAAGTTATAATTTAGCAAAAAAGGGCTATAATTCGGCCAAATTGGTTCCTTTTGGCCCAGTTAGAGATGTAGTCCCTTATTTAATGCGTAGGGCACAGGAGAACTCATCAGTGAAAGGGCAAACCGGTAGGGAGCTTTCCTTATTGCTTGAAGAACGTAAGCGCAGAAAAGGTCACGAAACAAGACACGATCGCCAGGAAAAAGAAAGTTTTTAATTTTTTTGAAAGGTCCTATTGCCGATTTTTACAGTGATCAGACGATATTAATTTAAATAGGTCTCTGGTCTGTTTTTTATCGAGATTTACTTCGTTTTAAGACGGTAATGGCTGTGAGCAACTGGGGTTCTTTAATTTGTTTCATGTTTAATTCAGGAAATCTGATAAGTTCCCATCGTTTATCATTATATTCCAGAGCGGTTAGATTTTCAATCCAATCTCCGGAATTTAAATATAAACAGGTTCCTTTTTTATTGGTTTTTCTCACAATTCTGGGTTGATGAATATGTCCGCATACTACATATTTATATCCGTTTTCTATAGCAAGATCGGTCGCCGTCTTCTCAAAATCATCTATAAATTTAATAGCCCCTTTTACCTTATTTTTAATCTTTTTGGAAAGGGAATATTTTTTTCGACCTATTCTTACCAAACACCAGTTTAAAAAGCGATTAATCAAAATTAAAAAATCATAACCCCAGCCTCCAAGCTTTGCGATCCATTTGGCATTTTGTATAGAGACGTCAAAAACATCGCCATGAAAAAACCAGGCTTTCTTTCCGTCAAGTTCTAAAACCAGTTTATCTACAATAGAAAAAGAACCCATAAAAGTTTCACTAAACTTTCTAAGCATTTCATCGTGATTACCAGTAATATAAATTATTTCGGTTCCGCTGGTGCTTAAGTCGATTATTTTCTTGATAACTTCAAGGTGTGATTTAGGAAAGTAGCGCTTCCTAAATTGCCAGATATCAATAAAATCGCCGTTTAGGATTATTTTTTCTGGGGCAACGCTATCAAGATATAGCAATAATTCTTTCGCGTGGCATCCAAAAGTTCCCAAATGAACATCTGAAATTACCAACAAATCGATTTTTCGCTTTTTTACCAATATAGTCTTCTTTTTTGCAAAGGAAAGTTGTTTTTAGGAAAATGATATTAAGCTGATCTTAAGCAATCTTCAATTAATTGTTATTCAGCCTGGCTATCTTAAAGCTATAAAATACAGAAGGTTTTAACTGAAAGCCTGGAATCAAAATTAAAATTTAGATTGATATTCGGCATTTTCTCCCAGAAATACGAATGTTTTACTAAAATCAATTTTTAAATTATAGCCTAAAAAATTACATTTGTTCAAAATCGATCAAATGGCAGGAAATTCCTTCGGAAAAATTTTTAAGCTCACCACTTTTGGTGAATCACACGGGCCGGCAATTGGTGGTATCATCGATGGATGCCCGGCAGGGTTACAACTAGATTTTGAAGCAATTCAGGATGAGTTAAACCGAAGAAAACCTGGCCAGTCTGCCATTGTAACGCAGCGCAAAGAACCAGACACGGTAGAATTCTACTCGGGTATTTTTGAAGGACAAACCACAGGCACTCCTATTGGTTTTGTTATTCATAATGCGAATCAAAAATCTAAAGATTATTCTCATATAAAAGATACCTATCGCCCCAGTCATGCAGATTATACATATGATGAAAAATATGGCGTAAGAGATTATCGCGGTGGCGGTCGTAGTTCGGCACGAGAAACGGCAAGTAGGGTAGTGGCAGGAGCTATCGCGAAACAGATGCTTAAATCGGTTAAAATTACAGCCTATGTAGACTCTGTAGGCAAGATTTCTCTGGATAAACCTCATTATGAAGTAGATTTTTCGTTAATTGAAACCAATCCGGTACGTTGTCCGGATAAAGCGAAAGCGGAAGAAATGGAGGCTTATATCAAGCAAATCAGATCTGAAGGTGATACCGTTGGAGGTACCGTTCGTTGTGTGATTAGTGGTGTTCCTAAAGGATTGGGCGAACCGGTTTTTGACAAATTGCATGCGGAATTAGGGAAAGCTATGCTTTCTATTAATGCCGTAAAAGGTTTTGAATATGGCAGCGGTTTTGAAGGCACTGCAATGAAAGGAAGTGAACACAACGACCTTTTTAATGAAGACGGTACTACAAAAACTAACTTAAGTGGTGGTATACAGGGCGGCATTTCAAACGGAATGGATATTTATTTTAATGTAGCTTTTAAGCCTGTTGCGACCATCATGCAAAAGCAGGATACCATTAATAAAGACGGAGATGTAATCGAAATGCAGGGAAAAGGTCGCCACGATCCATGTGTGGTACCAAGAGCGGTACCTATTGTAGAAGCTATGGCCGCACTAACCATTGCAGATTTTTTCCTTCAGGATAAATCTTCAAAACTTTAAAAGAACAATACAGAAAACCACACTATGAAGAAATTAGCACTGCATTGGCAGATTTTACTGGGAATGTTTACCGGAGTTGTTTTTGCCCTGATCATGACCAATTTTAGCTGGGGAGCCGAATTTGTAAGTGATTGGATAAAACCATTTGGAAACATTTTTATTAATGCCTTAAAGCTTATTGCAGTTCCGCTAATTTTAGCTTCGCTAATTAAAGGTATTTCTGATCTAAAAGATATCTCTAAATTGTCCAAAATGGGCCTTCGTACCATTGGGATTTATATTACCACCACCATTATTGCGGTGAGTATCGGTCTGGTGATGGTTAACCTTATTAATCCCGGTGGCACTATTGAGGAAGATACGCGCCAGGAGCTAATAAGCAGTTATGAAGGTGATGCCGTAGGTGTACAGGCTAATGCCGCCAAACAAAAAGAAGCGGGACCCTTACAGGCTTTAGAAGATTTAGTGCCCAGTAATATTTTTGCTGCTGCAAGTGATAACGGGAATATGCTGCAGGTGATTTTCTTTGCTATTTTCTTTGGGATTGGTTTGATCCTTATCGACGAGAAAACTGCCAAACCGGTAAAAGATTTCTTTGATGGCTTTAATGAGGTCATCCTTAAATTAATTGATTTGATCATGCTTTTTGCGCCATACGGAGTTTTTGCTTTGTTGGCAGCATTAGTTGTAGAATCCCCAAGTACAGATCTTTTCGCTGCTCTGGCCATGTATGCTTTAACCGTGCTAATTGGTTTGGCATTAATGATAGGGGTTTATATTCTTCTGGTTTGGGTTTTTACCAAAAATAAACCATCCTTTTTTATCAATGGTATTGCTCCGGCACAGCTTTTAGCATTTTCAACAAGTTCTAGTGCCGCAACCTTACCGGTAACGATGGAGCGTGTTGAAGAACATATGGGCGTTCATAAAGAGGTAACCAGTTTTGTATTACCCATTGGCGCCACCATCAATATGGATGGGACAAGTTTATATCAGGCAGTAGCCGCAGTTTTTATCGCGCAGGCTTTTGGAATCGATTTAACTATAGGTGCGCAATTAGGAATTATAGCCACAGCAACGCTTGCTTCTATAGGTTCGGCTGCCGTACCGGGAGCAGGAATGGTAATGCTTGTTATTGTTTTAGCGCAAGCCGGAATTCCGGAAGCCGGTTTAGCTCTTATCTTTGCCATAGACCGACCACTGGATATGTGCAGAACTACAGTAAATGTTACCGGAGATGCCGCCGTTTCTGTAATGGTTGCAAAATCTGTAGGTATGATGGGGCCACCAAACGTTAAAGAATGGGATGAGGAATACGCGAAAAAGAAGCGGTAAACAGGTTCAAAGTGGAAAGTTAGCATGTTTAAAAGTTCAAGGTTCAAAATTTAGTCCTGCTTCCTGGATCTTGATTCTATATTCTAAATACAAATAACTCCGCTGTCATTTCGACTGAAGCGCAGCGAAATGGAGAAATCTCAATCAAATAAAAGGTTTCTCCAGTTTACCACTATGGCTTCGATACGATTGCTCCTTCGTTGCAATCACTCAGCCGTCGCAAAATACTTCAAGGTTCAAAAGTTGTTATAAG
>Ga0098065_1000205_pt1 | contig 31494 bp, 26 predicted proteins | sample 25_taG_FD_75062 | JGI IMG/M metagenome (GOLD analysis project Ga0098065, IMG submission 75062) | Marine viral communities from Cariaco Basin, Caribbean Sea - 25_WHOI_OMZ | ecosystem: Environmental > Aquatic > Marine > Oceanic | place: Caribbean Sea: Cariaco Basin | collected 2014-11-08 | reverse complement strand
CCGGCCGGAAGACGCCCTTGCAGCGGCGGAAGCCGGTGCGGATGCTATCGGGCTGGTGTTTTACGAGCCCAGCCCCCGGAGTGTGTCCATCGAGCAGGCCCGGGCCATTGTCAGCAGTGTACCGGCGTTTGTCACCGTTACCGGTTTGTTCGTAAACCCCGACAGGATGGCGGTGGAACAGGTCGTGTCCAGGGTACCGCTCGACCTGCTGCAGTTTCATGGTGATGAACCGCAGGATTTCTGCCAGCAATTTCATCGTCGCTGGATAAAGGCGGTCCGGGTACAGCTGAGGAGCGACATTGAACAGGCATTTGATAGCTGGAGCCAGGCATCGGGTTTGCTGGTGGATGCGTATGACCCTCAACGCTATGGCGGTACCGGACAACGTTTCGACTGGTCTGTCATACCTGAAAAACGACCCATGCCGCTGATTCTTGCCGGAGGCCTGGAGGCCGGCAACGTGGCCCGCGCTATCCGTCAGGTCCGTCCCTGGGGCGTGGACGTCAGCGGTGGGGTGGAAGCTTTCGACATCGAACGCGGAACAGCCCTGAAGGGCATCAAGGACGCCGCCAAAATTACCGAGTTTCTGAGCGAGGTTAATAGTGTCAATCAAACTGACTGAAGAAATGCTGAGCCATCTGCCGGACGCCAGGGGGCACTTCGGCGCCTATGGTGGCCGCTTTGTATCCGAAACCCTGATGGATTCCCTGATGACCCTGGAACGGGAGTACCTGCGCCTCAAGAAGGACCCCGACTTCCAGGCAGCCTTTGACAAGGACCTGGCCCATTACGTAGGCCGACCAAGCCCGCTGTACTTTGCCGAGCGTCTGACTCGTGAGACCGGTGGCGCCCAGATCTGGCTCAAACGTGAAGATCTTAACCACACCGGCGCCCACAAGGTGAACAACACTATTGGGCAGGCCCTGCTGGCAGCGTTTCTGGGCAAGAAACGCATCATTGCAGAAACCGGTGCGGGTCAGCACGGGGTGGCTACGGCCACTGTATGCGCCCGTCTCGGCCTCGAATGTCATGTGTTCATGGGGGCCGAGGACGTGCGCCGTCAGTCCCTGAACGTCTATCGCATGAAGCTGCTTGGCGCCCAGGTCCACGCCGTCCAGAGCGGTACCCGTACCCTCAAGGATGCCATGAACGAGGCCATGCGGGATTGGGTAGCCAATGTCGACGATACCTTCTATATCATCGGTACCGTTGCAGGCCCCCATCCTTATCCGTTGCTGGTCCGTGATTTCCAGTCGGTTATCGGTCGCGAGACCCGGGCTCAGGCCCTTGAGCAGGCCGGCAAACTGCCGGATGCCCTGGTGGCCTGTGTGGGAGGGGGATCCAATGCGATCGGTATGTTCTATCCGTTCCTCACTGACGAATCAGTACAACTTTATGGTGTCGAGGCAGGTGGTCTTGGCGTTGAAACCGGCCAGCACGCGGCACCCCTGGCAGCGGGGCGCCCAGGTGTCCTCCATGGTAACCGAACCTACCTGATGGAAGATGAGAACGGCCAGATTGCCGCTACTCACTCCGTCTCTGCCGGCCTCGACTACCCCGGTGTTGGACCGGAGCACAGCTGGTTGAAGGATATCGGTCGGGCCAACTACGTGTCGGTAACCGATCAGGAGGCGCTGGACGCATTCCGCAAACTGACCCGTGTCGAAGGTATCATGCCGGCCCTGGAAACCGCCCATGCAGTGGCCTACACCATCAAGCTGGCAGCCACCATGGATCCGGAACAGATGGTGGTGATCAATATTTCCGGCCGGGGCGACAAGGACATCCATACCATCGCCGAACTGGACGGTATTGAGGTCTGATAACCGTTCCGGTGAACCGGGTCTATTTCTTACAGGAGCAGGCATGAGTCGAATTACAGGGGTACTCGAGACCCTCAAGGAACAGGGCCGCAAGGCATTGATCCCATACATTACCGCCGGGGATCCCCATCCGGACCAGACCGTTGACCTGATGCATGCGCTGGCGTCGGCCGGAGCCGATATCATTGAGTTGGGAGTACCCTTCTCCGACCCGATGGCCGACGGCCCGGTCATTCAGCTGGCCTGTGAGCGGGCGCTGAAACATGGCACCTCCCTGCGGCAGGTGATTGGCATGGTAAAAACTTTCCGTGAACAGGATCAGGACACCCCTGTGGTGTTGATGGGATACCTCAACCCGATGGAAGCCATGGGCTACGAAGTCTTTGCCGATGCGGCGGCCGAGGCTGGTGTCGACGGCATCCTAACGGTGGACCTGCCTCCCGAGGAAGCGGAGGACGTGGCTCCACTGTTTTCCCGCCGCAATATGGACCCGATTTTCCTGCTCGCCCCCACCACCACTGATGACCGGATACGTGCAATCAGTGAACACTCTTCCGGCTATGTGTACTATGTTTCAGTCAAAGGGGTAACTGGCTCTGCAGCCATTGATGTGGAGGAGGTTGGTCGCAAGGTGGCCAATGTTCACCGGATAACTGCCTTGCCGGTTGGGGTTGGTTTCGGAATCCGTGACGCAGACACCGCAGCTGCGGTGGGTAAGGTATCCGATGGTGTAATAGTCGGCTCCGTGCTGGTGGATACAATAGCCCACCACCAGACAGATCCCGCCGCTCTCAGACAGGCCCTGACGGATCTGTTGCACCCGATGCGCGAAGCACTGGACGCGCTGGCCTGAGGCCGCCCGTACAGTGAATGGAATGACAGGATGACAACATGAGTAACTGGCTAGACAAGATCATGCCGAGCAAGATTCGCTCGGAATCCAAGCAGCGGACCGGTGTGCCGGAAGGGCTGTGGAAGAAATGCCCGAAATGTGGGGCGTTCCTGTACAAGCCTGAACTGGACAAGAACCTGGATGTTTGCCCCAAATGTAACCACCACCTGCGGGTAACTGCACGGCGGCGGTTGGAAATCTTCCTCGACGAGGATGGTCGTGAAGAGGTCGCAGCGGACCTGGAACCCTGGGATCGGCTCAAGTTCAAGGACACCCGCCGCTACAAGGAACGCCTGGCGCAGAACCAGAAAGCCACCGGCGAGAAAGACGCACTGGTGGTCATGAAGGGTCGTACCCTGGGCATTCCACTGGTCGCTTGTGCGTTCGAATTCAACTTCCTCGGCGGCTCCATGGGGCAGGTCGTTGGTGAAAAGTTTGTCCAGGCCGCGAATATCTGCCTGGAAGAGCGCATTCCGCTGGTGTGTTTCTCGGCGTCCGGTGGTGCACGCATGCAGGAGGCGATCCTGTCCCTGATGCAGATGTCCAAGACGGCAGCCGTGCTGGAACGGATGAAGCAGGAAGGCATCCCCTATATCTCGGTGATGACGGACCCGGTGTTCGGCGGTGTGTCTGCCAGCCTTGCCATGCTGGGTGACCTCAATATTGCCGAGCCCTACGCACTGATCGGGTTTGCCGGCCCCCGTGTTATCGAGCAGACCGTCCGGGAAAAGCTGCCGGAAGGCTTCCAGCGCAGCGAATTCCTGCTGGAGCACGGCGCCATCGACATGATTCTCCACCGTCACAAGATGCGGGAGCGGATTGCGGCCATCCTGGCCAAGTTCACGGGCCAGGAAAAACCGGCCGCCGATGAACCCATCGAGTTCGATGTGAGTGAAAGGCCGGACAGTCCCGACGTAGCCGATGCCAGGGAATGAAACCATCCCGGCCCCCGGGCCGGGCGCATCCCTTGATCAGTGGCTGACCTACCTGGAGTCCATTCACCCGGTGGAAATGGACCTGGGACTGGACAGGGTGCTGCTGGTCCTGCGGCGACTGATGCCGGCCCGGCCAAGGGCCCGGGTGATTACCATTGGCGGCACCAACGGAAAGGGCAGTACCGTCGCTGCCCTGGAAGCCCTGTTGCTAGCAAGTGGTGAATCGGTCGGCAGCTATACGTCTCCCCACCTGATTGATTACAACGAAAGGGTTCGTGTTAATGGCAGTAACGCCAGTGATGAGGCCTTTATCCGGGCCTTCGAACAGGTGGAAGTTGCCAGGCGCGACACCACCCTGACGTATTTCGAGTTCGGCACCCTGGCGGCCTTTCTGATCATGGCCGAGGCCGGTGTCAGTAACATGGTGCTTGAGGTGGGCCTGGGGGGGCGGTTGGATGCTGTCAACACCCTCGATGCGGATCTTGCAATTATAACGTCCGTGGACCTGGATCACACCGCCTGGCTGGGTGATGACCGCAATACGATCGGCTTCGAGAAGGCCGGAATTCTCCGTCCAGGACAAACGGCGATCTACGCAGACCTGGATCCACCCCCTTCGGTGTTGCAGCAAGCCAATGCACAGCGTGTGAACCTTCTCCGGCCCGGTAATGGCTATGTCGTCCTGCAGGAAGGCGGGCATGTGGCTGTCATGACGGACTCCGGGCACCAGGTCGTCCTTCCCGGCGACCGCCTGCCGGTTCATAGCCTTGCTGCCGCTGCCGTCGCAGCAACCGAGCTTGGTCTGTTGTTGTTTGACCAGCGTATCGGTGAAGTACTGGCCGGGGTATCGCTGGCGGGAAGGTTTGAGCAGGTCAGTCATCACCCGGATGTGTTCCTGGACGTGGGCCATAACCCCCACGCCGCCCAATGGTTGTCCCGCCGGTTGTCATTCCTTCGTCGTACCGGGGGTTATACCCGCATCGTTGCCGTGTATGGGGGGCTTGCCGATAAAGACTCCGCTGGCGTAGCACGGGCGCTTCTACCTGTCGTGGATCACTGGCTCCTCGGCGGACTGGATGTCCCTCGCGGCTTGTCGGCGACAGCCCTTCAGGATCGCCTGGGTTCCGTGATCCCCATGGGCCGACTTACGGTCTGCGACAGCATAAGGGAGGCAATTTCGGAGGCAATGGCAAGCGCGGGCGCTGAAGGGCTGGTGCTGGTCTTTGGGTCGTTCTTCACAGTGGCTGAAGGGCGTCGCTACTTTTCCGCAAGCCCTTAAATATTGGTCATAGACCCGCTGCCACTTTGAGTTGGGGTTTTACGACAGTTATATTCAATGGTGTCGATGCCTCGAAAGGGGCTGGTCGTTAACCGGTTACAATGCCGGGGGCTGCAACAGGGAGCCGAAGTAACGTGAGTGGATTGAAACAGCGGATTATAGGCGCACTGGTGCTGATTTCACTGGCGGTGATTTTCGTACCAATGATGTTTGACGAGCCCCATAACGAGCGGGCTGTGCGTTCCCTGGATATTCCGGAAGAGCCTCCATTCCCGGAGGTGAACGCCCCCGGGGATGCAGACCGACTTGAGGGTGTGCCGAGCTACCGGGTTGAGGAACTTGACCCTGCTCCAGCCCCCGACGTCATTGAAGCCCCGGCCATGGGCCAGGAGCCTTCGGTAGCCGGGGACGACTCGGCGTCGGCTGAAGCAGGGGACCCGGTGCCGCTGGTTGGGGAGCAGGACCCCGAAAGCCCGCCTTCGGTCCGGCAGGAAACCCGGCCCGCAGAAGTTACCGACACCGAGGTTCCTGCCGAAGTTGCTGACAGCGATGCCGGACCCGCGTCCGGCGACGAAGCTTCTGAAGCGGACGCCGACGCCGATTTCCAGCGCACACTGGAGGGCGCGTGGATCCTCCAGTTGGGCAGCTTTGGTAATGCGGATAACGCGCGCCGCCTGCGTGATAACGTGAGGGAGCGGGGTTACGGTGCCCACTTGCAGGAGGTGACTCGGGGTGACCAGCGTCTGGTAAGGGTGTTTTCCGGTCCGTTCGCCGAAAAGGCAGAAGCCGAAAAGGCCAAGTCCGTTCTGGACGAGGCATTCGGCATCAAGTCCCTCGTCACCAAGGGCGAAGGCTGAGACTGTCCGCAGACTGAGCGATGGGGCAGGGCGTCCAGCACGCCTTCCCGGTTGTGGCTTGCGATGGGGTAATTGGTTTGGGTTGCCGGTGATTCCTGATAGAATTCGCGGTTCCTGTTCATCACCGGGTAATTCATGAACGCGCTGATCTGGATCGACTGGGTCATCATCGCCCTGCTGACAATCTCCACCCTGATCAGCCTGAAAAGGGGCTTTGTCAGGGAAGCCCTGTCGCTCATTACCTGGGTGGCAGCGTTCATTGTCGCCCGCACGTTTCATCCGCAAATGCAGTCCCTTCTGGCTGGCACGGTGGAAACTCCCCTGGTTCGCCTGATTGCCGCCTTTGCTATCCTTTTCGTGGCCACTTTGATTGTCGGCGCCATTATCAACAACCTGATTGGCCACCTGGTCCGGGTAACCGGCCTGAGTGCCACCGACCGTGTGCTGGGGATGGTTTTCGGGTTGCTGAGGGGCGTGGTCGTTGTTGTGGTCGCCATTGCCTTTACCCGTTACACCCCGCTGGCTGAGGACACCTGGTGGCGCACCTCCGTAATGATTGAACGGCTTGGTGTGGTCGAGGACTGGTCCCGGCGAACCTTTGGTGATGAATTCGAACGTTTCCTTGGGCCCGCGCCAGACGGTGACGTGGTCCGGGAGCAGGTGTCCGACGCCGTCAAGGCTCAGGCGCTGTAAGTAACGCAGTCGTTTCAATGTTCTGGAGAACGCAGCACCCATGTGTGGAATTGTAGGAATTGTCAGTACGCAGTATGTCAATCAGGCGTTGTATGACGCTCTGACGGTACTCCAGCACCGGGGTCAGGACGCGGCCGGTATCGTAACCTTCCAGGATGACCGGTTTTATCTGCGTAAGGACAATGGCCTGGTGCGTGATGTGTTCCGCACCTCCCACATGCGCAGGCTGGTTGGTAACGTTGGCATCGGTCATGTACGGTATCCCACCGCCGGAAGTTCCAGTTCGGCCGAGGCGCAGCCTTTCTACGTGAACAGTCCCTATGGGATCACACTGGCCCATAACGGCAACCTGACTAACGCCGATGACCTGTCCCGGGACCTGTTCCGCACCGACCTGCGCCATATCAACACCAATTCCGACTCGGAAGTGCTGCTCAACGTATTTGCCCATGAACTGCAGAAACTGGGCAAGCTCGACCCCAGCAAGGACGAAATCTTTGCTGCAGTGCGTGCCGTACACCAGCGCTGCCGGGGAGCCTATGCGGTGATTGCCATGATTACCGGCTACGGCATCGTCGGCTTCCGCGACCCTAACGGTATCCGTCCGGCTTGTTATGGTGTGCGGGAGACCGCGGAGGGCAAGGAATACATGATTGCCTCTGAAAGCGTGGCCCTGAGCGCAGCCGGGTTCAAACTGGTGCGGGACATAGCGCCGGGTGAAGCGGTTTATATCGAAACTGATGGCACGCTCTATACCCAGCAGTGCGCAGAGGCTCCGAGCCTGAACCCCTGTATCTTCGAGCATGTCTACTTCGCGCGGCCCGACTCCATCATGGACCAGGTGTCGGTCTACAAGGCCCGGCTGCGCATGGGTGAAACCCTGGCTGACAAGGTGCTTCGCGAGCGCCCTGACCACGATATTGATGTAGTGGTGCCCATCCCGGATACCAGCCGGACCTCTGCGCTTCAGATGGCCCACCGACTCGGCGTGAAGTTCCGGGAAGGCTTCATCAAGAATCGCTATATCGGCCGAACCTTCATCATGCCGGGTCAGAAGATGCGCAAGAAGTCGGTGCGCCAGAAGCTCAATCCCATTGACCTGGAATTCCGTGGCAAGAATGTAATGCTGGTTGACGACTCCATCGTGCGAGGGACCACCTGCCATGAAATTATCCAGATGGCCCGTGACGCCGGGGCGCGCAAGGTCTACTTCGCCTCGGCCGCTCCCCCGGTACGTTTTCCCAATGTTTACGGCATCGATATGCCATCCCCCGGGGAACTGATTGCCCACGACCGCACCGTGGAAGAGATCCAGACCCTGATTGGGGCTGACTGGCTGGTCTACCAGGACCTTGAAGACCTGATCTCCTGCGTTAACGATGTGAACCCGGACATAGAGGGCTGGGAGTGTTCCGTATTCAATGGAAAGTACATTACCGGCGACGTTGACGACGCCTACCTGGCCAGGCTGGATGCGCAGCGCCGGGATGAGGCCCGTGAAGCGGCCCAGGCCGGGCTCCCCGAAGACAACGGTATTATCGACCTGCACAACGACGAAGACTGAGGCTAGCACCACCATGACGCAAAGCCGCGAAGAGCACATCATGATTCCGGAAGCAGACCTGGACGGGGTCTCAGTGGACACCCTCGCGGTACGGGCCGGCCAGCACCGGACCGGAGAGCTGGAACACAGTGACGCTATCTTTCCCACGTCCAGCTTTGTCTATGGGAGTGCCGCCCAGGCGGCGGCACGGTTCGGCGGTGAGGAGCCTGGCAATATCTACTCCCGTTTCACCAATCCGACCGTAAAGGCATTCGAGGAGCGCATTGCCGCCATGGAAGGAGGGGAGCGAGCCGTTGCCACTGCCTCCGGTATGGCGGCTATCCTGGCAACCTGCATGTCGATGCTGCAGAGTGGGGATCACGTGGTCTGCTCCCGGGGGGTCTTCGGGACCACCAACGTGCTTTTCCAGAAGTACCTGGCCCGCTTTGGCGTGAGCACAACCTTTGTCGGACTCACTGACATGGATGGCTGGCGTGATGCGGTAACCGGGAACACCCGCATGCTATTTATCGAGACCCCGTCGAATCCGCTGTGCGAGGTGGCCGATATGTCCGCACTGGCGGAGCTGGCCCATGCCCATGGTGCACTGTTTGTGGTGGACAACTGTTTCTGCACACCGGTACTGCAGCGCCCGCTGGAATTCGGAGCCGACATCGTGATCCACTCCGCCACCAAGTACCTGGATGGACAGGGACGGTGTGTCGGCGGTGTGGTGGTTGGCAGTGCTTCGCTGATGGAAGAGGTATACGGATTCCTGCGCTCGGCGGGGCCCACCATGAGTCCGTTTAATGCCTGGGTGTTCCATAAGGGTCTGGAAACCTTACCAATCCGTATGCGTGCGCATTGTGAGAATGCGCTACAGTTGGCCCGTTGGCTGGAGCAGCAGTCAGTGGTGGAGAAGGTCTATTACGCCGGGCTGGAAAGCCACCCCCAACATCAGCTGGCATGTCGCCAGCAGAGCGGCTTCGGCGGTGTGTTGTCGTTCACCGTGAGAGGCGGCCAGGCTGAAGCCTGGGCCTTTATTGATGCCACTCGCATGGTGTCCATTACTGCCAACCTGGGTGATGTGAAAACCACCATCACCCATCCCGGCACCACCACTCATGGCCGCCTGTCGCCGGACGACAAGGCACTGGCGGGGATCACTGACAACCTGATCCGCCTGTCGGTGGGCATCGAGGCCCTCGAAGACCTGAAAAACGACATGAAGCGGGGGCTGCAGGCCCTCCAGAATTGATGCCGGCGGTATCGACGCTTTCGCCATTTCATCAGCAAAGGATCGTGTCCCGACTTCATGGCTAAAACCGGCAAGCAAGAGCAAGCCCCAGCGGCTCTCACCGAAAAACAGCAAAGGTTCCGTCGCCTGGTCGCCCAAGGCGCCAGGGAAGGCTTGGTTATTGCGCTGATTGCCATGGCCATTTTCCTGGCCATGGCGCTGGCGACCTATAGTGCAGCGGACCCCGGGTGGGCGTCGATCGGCCATGATGTTCGGGTCGATAACTCAGCTGGCCGTTTCGGGGCCTGGCTGGCCAGCCTGATGATGGATGTATTCGGCCAGGTTTCCTATCTGTTTCCGCTGATGGTCGCAGGTTATGCACTGTTGTTGATACGTCTGCGCCATGACCCACTGGAGATGCACTGGCCGCTGTTGCTGGTGCGCGCCGGTGGTTTCCTGCTTATCCTTCTGTCCGCGTGCAGCTTGCTGGCACTCTATTCCCTGTTTGGCCTCGGAGCTGCCTCCGGAGGCGTTCTGGGGCAGGCGGTGTCTTCCGCGATGGTTCGTTTCTTTAACTTGCCCGCTACCACCCTGATCCTGGTGGCAATCTTCCTGTTTGCATTGACAGTGACCACGGGACTGTCCTGGTTCAGCCTGATGGACAGGGTAGGGGGCTATACCCTGGAAGGCATGCTCTGGCTTCGCGGACTCTTCGCCTTGGGAGATGGGCCGGATGCCTCCCCGAAAAAGGAGCCGCCCCGGAAGGAACCGGAGCCTCCGTTACTGACCTCTGACAATGAGGTCTCTGACAAGCCGTCCTGGTGGCGACGCTTGTGGCCGTTTGGTGGCACCGAAAGACCGGTTCAGGACCACGGCTCATCCGATCATGGCAATCATCAAACCGGTTCTGCGCGTCGTCGTCCTGATGACGACGAACCTGTCTTGCTTGAGAGTTTCAGCTCCCGCGATGACGCAGAACCCGAACCAGAGTCCGTCAGGCCGGCAAAGGCCGCCGGTGTCGCCAGCAAAGTGAAGATCTCGCCGTTCAAGCGGGACGACAACACGGACTCCGAGAAGGAAAAGACCCGTAAGCAGGCTTCGCTGTTCGAGGACCTGGAAAGTCCGATTCCGCCACTGACATTGCTCGACCCCCCCGACGAGCACCAGGAAAAAGGCTATTCCGAGGAATCCCTGGAACATATGTCCCGCATGCTTGAAGAAAAGCTCGCGGACTTCGGCGTAACGGTCGAAGTGGTGGAGGTAAACCCGGGGCCTGTCATTACCCGTTTTGAGATTAAGCCGGCGCCGGGCGTCAAGGTCAGCAAAATCTCGAACCTCGCGAAAGACCTGGCCCGCTCACTTGCGGTACTGAGCGTTCGTGTGGTCGAGGTTATCCCGGGAAAATCGGTGGTGGGCATCGAAATCCCCAACGAAAAGCGCCAGATGGTTCGCCTCAGCGAGGTTCTTGGCGCCCGGGTATTCACCGAGTCCTCTTCGCCGCTGACCCTCGCCCTGGGGAACGACATTGGGGGTAACCCCATGGTAGCCAACCTGGCGAAGATGCCTCACTTGCTGGTGGCCGGTACCACCGGCTCGGGCAAGTCGGTGGGGGTTAACGCCATGCTGCTAAGCATGTTGCTGAAAGCCACGCCGGATGAGGTTCGCTTCATCATGGTGGACCCCAAGATGCTGGAGTTGAGCATCTATGAGGGTATCCCTCATCTGCTCTCACCTGTGGTGACGGACATGAAGGAGGCCGCCAACGCCTTGCGGTGGTGTGTGGCCGAGATGGAGCGCCGCTACAAGCTCATGGCAAACCTGGGTGTCCGGAATATCGCAGGCTACAACCGCAAGGTGAAGGATGCCCGTACCGCGGGGGAACCCCTGCTTGACCCTCTCTGGAAGCCGGACGAATACCTGGAAAACGACGAGCAGCAGCGCCCCGAACTGGACACACTGCCGTTTATCGTGGTTGTGATCGACGAGTTCGCCGACATGATGATGATTGTCGGCAAGAAGGTGGAGGAGCTCATTGCCCGTATTGCCCAGAAGGCCCGGGCGGCTGGAATCCACCTCATTCTGGCGACCCAGCGTCCGTCGGTGGATGTCATTACTGGCCTGATCAAGGCGAACATTCCCACCCGGATTTCCTTCCAGGTGTCGTCGAAGATCGACTCCCGTACCGTGCTGGACCAGGGGGGGGCAGAGCAGTTGCTTGGTCATGGCGATATGCTCTACCTGCCGCCTGGCTCCGGGCTGCCGGTCCGCGTCCACGGGGCCTTTGTGGATGATGATGAGGTGCACCGGATTGTGAATGCCTGGAAGGCCCGTGGGGAACCCGAGTACGTCGATGATGTCCTTAATGGGGCCGAGGGCGAGAGTTTGCCCGGTGTGCCCACCCTGAGCGAGGGGGGTGACGATAGTGAAGGTGACGCCCTGTTCGATGAGGCTGTTGCCTTTGTGACGGAGGGTCGTCGGGTCTCCATTTCTTCCGTTCAACGCAAGTTCAAGATTGGCTATAACCGTGCCGCCAACTTGGTGGACGCCATGGAAGCCGCCGGCGTTGTGAGCCCGGCCGGCCATAACGGTGCCCGGGAAGTTCTGGCACCGCCACCCCCGAAAGCCTGATCCATCAGGAGGTTCCAGATGATCAAAACCGGTCGTGTAATATTGGCCTCATTCGCGCTCCTGCTCTTTGCGACCGGCACAGTCCGGGCAGAGCAACAAGCTGCCGATCGACTGGCGGATGTCCTTGGCGGCTATTCCACCTTTCAGGCAGCTTTTACCCAGGTCGTTGCGGACGAACAGGGCAGGGTTATGCAGCAAACCACCGGTAATCTGAAGGCCAAGCGTCCGGGCCTGTTCTACTGGGAAACCGATCCCCCTGCCAACCAGTTTATCGTTAGTGATGGCGAGACCGTTGAACTCTACGATCCAGACCTGGAGCAGGTCACCGTCCAGGAACTGGACGAGCAGGTGAGTACAACCCCGGCTTTGTTGCTCAGTGGCGAAACCGAAGGCCTGGCCGAGACCTACGAGATCACGGAAGAGCACTATGGTGACAGCACCCGTGAATATACCCTCTTGCCCCGCAGTGAGGATTCGCTGTTCGTCTCGCTGACCCTTACCTTCTATAACGGAGAGCTTCAGGCCATGCGCCTGGATGACTCCCTGGCCCAGCGCACGGAGCTGGAATTCGGCAATATCCGCATCAACGAGCCCGTGCCGGATGGGGCGTTCGAGCTGGATTACCCTGACTCGGTAGATGTGATTCAGGGCATTCAGTAATGCAGGACAGCCTGTTCGACAACCAGCCGGGATTTGAACCCCTGGCCGCCCGCATGCGACCGCGTAACCTTGATGAATACGTTGGCCAGGCCCACCTGGTCGGGCCTGGAAAGCCCCTTCGCATGGCGGTCGAGCAGGGTCAGTTGCATTCAATGATCCTCTGGGGGCCGCCAGGCGTTGGCAAGACCACCTTCGCCCGGTTGCTGGCCAGTGTCGGGGATATGGGCTACGAAACGCTCTCAGCGGTACTGGCGGGCGTGAAAGATATCCGTGCCGCGGTGGACCGGGCGCGAAGTCGCAAGCAGGCAGAGGGAAGGGATACCTTACTGTTTGTTGACGAGGTCCACCGCTTCAACAAGAGTCAGCAGGATGCGTTCCTGCCCCATATTGAGGATGGTACCTTCATATTTGTGGGGGCGACCACCGAAAATCCCTCCTTTGAGCTGAACAGCGCACTGCTGTCCCGAACCCGGGTCTATGTCCTGAAAAACCTTGAAGAACCTGACCTGATCGCGCTTCTGCAGCGGGCATTGACCTCCGCAGAGGGGTTGGCAGGGAAGGTCAGAGTGAGTGAAGACGTGCTCGCAATGATCGCCAGTGCCGGCGGGGGTGACGCGCGGCGGGCGTTGAACGTGCTGGAAGTGGCGTCGGATCTCGCTGAGCCCGGGGTGGAAGGTATTCCCGAGATCACCGAAATGGTTCTCGAGCTGGTGCTGCAAAGCAGCCTGAGGCGCTTCGACAAGGGCGGCGATGTTTTCTACGATCAGATATCGGCTCTGCATAAAGCTGTGCGCGGCTCTGACCCTGATGCTTCCCTGTACTGGATGTGTCGCATGCTCGATGGAGGCGCTGAGCCGGTGTACGTGGCCCGGCGGCTGGTCCGGATCGCCTCCGAAGACATCGGCAATGCTGATCCCCGGGCCCTGAGACTTTGCCTGGACGCGTGGGACGTTCAGGAGCGGCTCGGATCGCCGGAAGGTGAGCTGGCCATGGCCCAGGCGGTCATCTACCTGGCACTGGCACCGAAGAGCAATGCTGTCTATAACGCCTACAACCGTTGCATGGCGGACATCCGACAAGATCCGGACTATCAGGTGCCGGTGCATATCCGGAATGCCCCGACGGCCTTGATGAAGGACCTCGGCTACGGTGAGGAGTACCGCTACGCCCACGATGAACCCGATGCCTTTGCCGCCGGGGAGGCTTATCTTCCGGAAGATATTCACCAACGCCGATATTACATGCCGGTGCCACGGGGGCTTGAAATCCGGCTGGGCGAGAAACGTGAGCGGCTGGACGCCATGAACCGGGCCAGTGATCGTCAGCGCTATCCTTCCGGCTCGCGCTGAGCCCCACACATTCGGTGGTTTTATCCCCCCCCGGCTGACCATAACCGGCGAATTGGCAGCCACGCCTTAACGGCACGCAGGCCCCAAGGTTATAATGCGACGCTGTCCAAACCGATTTCATCCAGTTAACCACAGGGATTGCCATGCTCGACCCCAAACGCGTCCGCGCTGAAACCGACGAGATTGCCCGCCGCCTGGCTATCAAGCACTTCACCTTCGACCGGGATGTATTCAACGAGCTCGAAGAGAAACGTCGTGCCATCCAGGTGCGGACCGAGACGTTACAGGGCGAGCAAAACCGCCGTTCCAAGTCTATTGGCAAGGCCAAGGCAGCCGGAGAGGACATCCAGCCGCTACTGCAGGAAGTGGAAGAGCTCAAGCGTCAGAAGGCGGAAGCCGAGGATGAGCTTCGTTCAGTTCAGGAGGCCCTCAACGCATTTTTCTCCGGTATCCCCAATGTGCCGGACGAGACCGTACCGGAAGGTGAGAGTGAGGCGGATAACGTTGAAATTCGCCGCTGGGGCGAGCCCCGTGCCTTTGACTTCGAGGTCAAGGACCATGTGAGCCTTGGTGAAGAACTCGGTGGTATGGATTTCGAGGCAGGAACTCGCCTGGCCCACAGTCGGTTCGTTGCCATGCGCGGCGCCATTGCCCGCCTGCACCGGGCCCTCACCCAATTCATGCTTGATCAGCACACGCTTGAGCATGGTTATGAAGAAACCTATGTGCCTTACATGGTTAACGCCAACACACTTTATGGCACCGGTCAGTTGCCGAAGTTCGAGGCAGACCTGTTCCGCACCGTGGGCGAACACCCCCTTTACCTGATTCCCACAGCGGAAGTGCCGGTCACCAACCTGGTGGCCGACAGCATTATCGATGATGCCAGCCTGCCGTTGAAGTTTGTCGCCCATACGCCATGCTTCCGCAGCGAAGCCGGTTCCTACGGACGTGATACCCGTGGCATGATCCGTCAGCACCAGTTCGACAAGGTGGAGCTGATCCACGTGGTGAGACCGGAGCAATCCGATGCGGCGCTGGAGGAGCTCACCGGCCATGCAGAAAAAATCCTGCAGTTGCTGAACCTGCCCTACCGGGTGGTCGAGTTGTGTGGCGGCGATATCGGCTTCTCGGCTGCCCGTACCTATGACCTTGAGGTCTGGCTGCCGGGGCAGGATCAGTACCGGGAAATTTCGTCCTGTTCCAATACACGGGATTTCCAGGCACGGCGCATGCAAGCGCGTTGGCGTAACCCGGAAACCGGCAAGCCCGAACCTGTACACACCCTGAACGGTTCAGGCCTGGCGGTAGGCCGAACCTTGATTGCAGTTATGGAAAACTATCAGCAGGCTGATGGCACCATTGAGGTGCCGGAAGTACTGAGACCCTATATGCGAGGCCTCGACAGGATTCAATGACACGACCGGACCGGAGCGATATCAACAGGCTACAACAAAGGGCAGGGCGGCCCGAAGATGCACCACTCAGAGGCAAGGACGGCGTTCGCCTGCCGCCCCGGTACCGGGCCAATCCCGTTACCCGGAACCCTAACTCGTCCGCAGGGGAGGTTTTCCTGGTGGGGGCCGGTCCGGGCGATCCCGAACTGCTCACCCTGAAAGCCTGGCGCATCCTGCAGTCGGCAGAGGTCGTACTGTATGACCGACTGGTTTCCCAGCCCATACTGGATATGATTCCTGACGGTGCCCATATGGTGCATGTGGGCAAGCAGCGTTCCAATCACAGTGTTCCCCAGGACGAGATCAACCAGCGCCTGGTGACCCTGGCCCGTGAAGGCCGGCGAGTGGTACGCCTGAAGGGCGGAGATCCGTTCATATTCGGTCGTGGCGGTGAAGAGATTGAAACCCTGGCAGAGGCGGGTGTTCGCTTCCAGGTTGTGCCCGGGATCACTGCGGCCTCTGGTTGCGCTGCCTACGCAGGCATACCATTGACCCACCGGGATCACGCCCAGTCAGTCCGGTTCGTAACAGGCCATCTCAAGAACGATACCTGCGACCTGCCATGGAATGACTTTGTACAGACTCACCAGACCCTGGTGTTCTATATGGGGCTGGTAGGCCTGCCCATTATCGTCCGGGAGCTGACAGCCCACGGCATGCGGCCAACCATGCCAGTGGCGCTGGTGTCCCGGGGCACCACGCCGGAACAGGAAGTCGTGTGTGGCACCCTTGAGAATATTGTCGAGCGTGTACAGCAACGGGAGGTGCCAGCACCGACCCTGGTGATTATCGGTGAAGTAGTGAGTCTGCGGAATCGACTGGACTGGATGGCTGCGGTTCAGACTATGGACGGCCGGGAAACACCGTAAATTCCAGCCAGGGAAGGGGAGCAAGGGCGGACCGTATTACCGGACCGCCTCAGTATCGATGCAGATCAGCCCAGACGGCGTGGCAGTACGTCTTTCAGTTTATCCCGCATTTCGCGCAGGGCTTTTTCGGTGGTTTCCCAGTCGATACAGGCATCGGTTACCGATACGCCGTACTTCAGTCCGGCCAGGTTTTCCGGAATGGGCTGGTTGCCCCAGTTCAGGTTGCTTTCAATCATCAGGCTCTGGATAGAGCGATTGCCTTCCAGTATCTGGTGGGTGACATCCTGCATCACCAACGGCTGGATAGCCGGATCCTTGTTGGAGTTTGCGTGACTGCAATCCACCATGATGGACTTGCGTACCCCTGCCTTCTCCAGGGCTTGTTCACACAAGGTTACGCTCACAGAGTCGTAATTTGGCTTTCCGCCGCCTCCGCGAAGTACCACGTGGCCATACTTGTTACCTCGCGTACGGATGATGGCGCCTTTGCCCTGCTGATCGATGCCCAGGAAAGAATGGGGGTGGGATACTGACTTCAGGGCGTTGACGGCCACATCGAGGCTGCCATCGGTGCCGTTCTTGAAGCCAATGGCCATGGACAGGCCGCTGCTCATCTCCCGGTGAGTCTGGGACTCAGTGGTACGGGCGCCAATGGCGGACCATGAAATACTGTCCTGCAAATACTGGGGTAAGGTTGGATCCAGGGCCTCGGTAGCCGTCGGCAACCCAATCTCGGCGATATCCAGCAGCAGGCGGCGGCCAATATGCAGCCCCTGTTCGATGTCAAAGGAGTCGTCCAGGTGCGGGTCGTTGATCAAACCCTTCCAGCCCACGGTCGTACGTGGTTTCTCGAAATACACCCGCATGACGATGTACAGGGTATCACTGACTTCATCCGCCAGGGCCTTGAGACGGCGGGCGTATTCAAGGGCTGCCTCTACGTCATGTACCGAGCAGGGGCCAACCACAACAAACAGGCGGTGGTCCTTGCCGTCAAGAATGTCATAGATGGTTTGCCGACCTTCTGTCACGGTGGCGGCGGCCTTGTCAGTGAGGGGCAGTTCCCGTTTCAGGGCTTCCGGGGTGATCAGCGGCTCTTGACTGGCCACGTTCAGATTCTCTAGTTGCTTGCCGGACATACTGTTGTGTTCCTGGTGCTCTCTCTTGGAAGCCTTGCGGTCTGTGCCTTGCAGGGCTTTCAGTGGTTATTTTGATGGATGGATATACTGCGCCATTTGACAGGTCAATGCAACGAGCCAAGGGGGACAGCGCCGGCGTTTTGGCTGGACCTGGGGAACTTGCCGTGATGCAATGTGATCCTGTACCTCTATGTTCGAAACACAGACTGTGTCACTGAATAACCCCATGCCGGTAAGCAGCCCCTATGCCTGAAACCCCACCCCCCCTGGCGATGTCTGCCAGGATTGACGGTGTCCTCCGGGAAATCCGGGTTCCGGACCTGCCTTATCCCGTAGGCCAGCCAGTCCAGGCAGCGGACTGGAACGGGCTGTTGCGGTCGCGGTGGGCTGACCAGGTCGACCAGCGGGTCTCGGATCTGCTCCGGCACCTGGACGGACCCTGGTCGGTGATACAGGTGAATGCGGCCTATGTGGCCGATCGCATTATGGATGTCTTCCTGCGCTCGTCAGGATTACACCCGGTGCTGGTAGCCCGGCTGGCACGGCTTCGATACCCTCTGGCATGGCAGCTGGCAGGGGATCAGAGGGAGGCCTTTCTCGACACCCTTGTAACCTGGCTGGACAGTTTTGTTGACTGGCGGGGCTGGAGCGACTCCGGTGGCCGCTCTTCCCGGGCGCTGCTGGACCGCCTGGACGTCCTGGTTGGTGACATCGATCAGTGCTTCGAAAACAGGGATATTTCCCCGTTCATGGCATATTGCGAAAAGTGGCAAACCGACGCCCAGAGACGTCGTGAGCATTCAAGCCGGCTGCACCAGCGATTACTGGAAACCGAAGCGGGGGCGGCACGCCAGCGCCGGGCTGACCAGGTTTCCCGGGCGATTACTGGCCGTGCACTCGAAGGTCGCCAGTTGCCGGCGGCTACCCAGGACTTCCTGGTAGATCACTGGGTGCCCCTGCTTCGCCAGATTGCCTGGCGTGAAGGACTGGAAGGTGAGAACTGGCGGCATGGACAGCGGTTGCTGGAGTGGATGGTCTGGGTTGGTGATCCGGCGTTGGCTGGACAGAACCTCGAGCGCCTCTACCAGGTGGGTGAGCAGTTAACTGACCGGATTACCGAAGTCTGGCAACGAATCTGTCATCAACCCCCACCCCGGGACGAGCTGGCGGCGATGGAACAGGTGCTGGTAGCGCGGCTTCGCGGTGACGAGCCCGAAGTTGTGTCCACCAGGAAGCGACTCGCCACCCTGGATTACCACAGCCACTGGCTGGACCTTCCGGATGTTCCCACCGAAGAACTCAGTCGCTACCGGGACAACTGGTTTGTGGAAGGCGAGGGAGAAGATGAGCAGCGCCGTTATTTCCTGGCCTGCTTTCCGGAGACGAGCGAAATCCTCTGGAGCAATGGTTTTGGCGTCAGGCTCGCGACGACTGACTGGCAATCGTTCCAGCAATCCCTTGCCAACGGCGCTGTACGGCCTTTACCGGAACTGACACGCTTTGGGCAGGTGCTTGATGACACGGTTAACGCCCTGAGCCGGGTGCTTGAGTCACAGAGACAACAACGACAGGAGGCAGCCCGTCGTGCGCGGGCCAAGGCTGAACAGTTGCGCTTGCAGCAAGAGGCGCAGGAACTCGAGCAGCGCCAGGCAACAGCACGGAGACAGGCCGAAGAGGAACACCAGCAACAGCAAGCCCGGGCGCGAGCCCTTGAGGAGGAGGCAGCCCGCATTGAGGCGGTCCGTGCTGCTGCCCGGAACCAGGCCCAGACGGAGGTTGACCGCCTCGGGCCGGGTAGCTGGATTGCCTTGAGGGTGCCGGTTGAGGGGCAGCAAGGGCAGGAGCAGCGATTGAAACTGGCGGTCCGGATTAATGCCCGCCGTAAACTGGTTTTCGTAGACCGGCTTGGACTCAATCGTACCGAGTTGACGGTAGATGGCCTGGTCGATCACTTGCTGGCAGGAACGGCCCGTATACTCGGGGCCTCTGCGGAGTTCGACGAAACCCTGAGTCGGGTGGTGGGTCGCATCCGGGTGGGCCGTTAGCAAGGGACGAACGCAGACGGCTGGAAAGCATCTGCCAGAAACTACGGGGAAACACCGAGACCATGACAACACAGGATCCATACTCGTTCGGTAATCCGGAGTCGGAACCCGAGCAGGACAAGCGAGCGGAATATCGCCTGACCGGGCGGGCCGGCGTTACGCTGGAACTGGTGGCGGCAGAGCCGGGTAGCGGCACTGAGGCCAATATCATCCAGGCGACAAGCTCAGATGTGTCCGCCGGTGGCATGCGCCTGGTGACCGAAGAACCGTTGCCTCCGGGCGCCTTGTTGCCGGCACGGGTGCTACTGCCCGGAGAAGAGCAAGGGTTTGAACTGACAGTGGAAGTGGTCTGGTGCCGCCCAATGGCAACGGATGGCCAATGGCAGTCAGGGCTTTGCGTACTGGAGTCGGGGGAAGCAAACTACCTGGCCTGGATAGAGGCGATGGCCCGGGTAATGGAGGCGGGCTAGCCCGGGCCAGGCCCGGGCTAACTAACCCCTGGCGCCCCCCTTAGAACAGGTGCACCTGGCGTGGTATCAATCTTCCAGGGTACCCATGCCGGTGATGTTGAAGCCGCAGTCCACGTACATGACTTCACCAGTCACGCCGCTGGCCAGGTCAGAGCCAAGGAATGCGGCCGCATTACCAACTTCCTTCTGGGTGACGTTACGCTTCAGTGGTGCCCGGCCGGCGTTCTCATTCAGCATCCGGCGGAAGGCCTTGATACCAGAGGCGGCGAGGGTCTTTATGGGGCCCGCAGAAATCGCGTTGACCCGAACACCGTCACCACCCAGGGCGACGGCCATGTAACGTACACTGGCTTCCAGCGAGGCCTTTGCCAGCCCCATGACATTATAGTTCGGAAGAACTTTTTCGGAGCCCAGGTATGAAAGGGTCATCAGGGAGCTGTTCTGGTTCAGCAGCCCCTGCTGGCGGGCGCCCTTGGCCAGCGCAACAAAGCTGTAGGAACTGATGTCGTGGGCAATGCGGAAGCCTTCCCGGGTTGTGACATCCACGTAGTTGCCGTCCAGTTCATGGGCGGGCGCGAAGCCGACTGCGTGAACGATGATGTCAACCGAATCCCAGTGCTGCTTCAGGTCAGCAAATACCTGATCAATTTCTTCGTCGGAAGCGACATCGCAGGGAAAGGTCAGGGTGCTTCCCCAGCCTTCGGCAAATCCCTGTACCCGGGACTTGAGCTTGTCGTTCTGATAGGTGAACGCCAGCTCGGCGCCTTGCTCGTGAAATGCCTCGGCAATACCGTAGGCAATGGAGTGCTTGCTCGCGACACCTACGATAAGTGCGCGTTTTCCGCTGAGGATTCCCATGGTTTTTCTCCCTATGATGAATGTTGCGGGCATTATCCCTGATGGAGGTGGTGCTGCCTAACGGTCCATTGGTCGTAGGTCTGCCACCGGTTCGGTCACTGGTGGCCGATAGAACAGGGCGGCCGTCAGGAGTTCCCGGGTATAGTCAGTTCCGGGGTTCCGGAAGATGGTTTCTGCCGGACCACTTTCAACGATCTGGCCACCGCGCAAAACCAGCAACTGGTGACTCAGGGCCCTTACCACCGCCAGATCATGACTGATAAAAATGTAGCTCAGGCGGTAACGGGCCTGCAATTGCTGCAATAGTTCAATAACCTGCTTTTGTACCGTACGGTCCAGGGCCGACGTGGGCTCGTCCAGCACAATGATATCCGGTTGCAGAACCAGCGCCCGGGCGATGGCAATTCGCTGTCGCTGGCCACCAGAGAACTCGTGAGGATAGCGGTGGCGAACGGTAGGGTCCAGCCCTACATCCTGCAGGGCACGGATAACCTGCTGTTCCTGGACGTCCCGGCTATCTGTGCCGTGTACTTCCAGGCCCTCCCGAACAATGTCACCTACCGACATGCGCGGGCTCAGGCTGCCAAAGGGGTCCTGGAAAACCAGCTGCATACGCCGGCGCCAGGGCCGGAACTCCCTCTGGTTCAGATGATCAATTCGCTCACCGAGAAAATGTACGCGGCCCTGGCTCTCGGTGAGCTTGAGCAAGGCATGGCCGATAGTGGTCTTGCCACTGCCGCTTTCGCCGACAATGCCCAGGGTTTCGCCCCTGTGCAGCCGGAAGCTGACGTTCCGGACGGCATGGAACCACTCGCGGGTACGACCGAAAAGGGATTGCCGGACCGGGAAACGAACACCCAGGTCCTCCACGTGAAGGAGTTCTTCACTGTTGCTATCCAGTGCGCCCGGATGTTCGGGCGGTTCGGAGTCCAGCAACCTTCGGGTATAGGGATGTTCAGGCTTGCTGAATACAGTCCCTGTTTCCCCGTCCTCAACCTTGGTGCCCCTTTCCATGACCACTACACGGCGGGCGTAGTGGCGCACGATGGAGAGGTCATGGGTGATCAGCAGTATGGCCATGCCAAATCGCTGCTGCAGGGACTTGAGCAGCTCCAGGACCTGCTTCTGTACGGTCACATCCAGCGCCGTCGTGGGCTCGTCAGCGATAAGGAGGTCGGGTTCGTTTGCCAGTGCCATGGCAATCATTACCCGCTGTTTCTGGCCGCCTGAAAGCTGGTGTGGGTAGCTCTTCAGACGATCCCGTGGCTCGGGGATGCCGACCAGTTCCAGCAGCTCCACAACCCGCTCCCGGGCTTTTGGCCCACGCAGCCCCTTGTGTACGGCGAGGATCTCGCTGATCTGCTTCTCCACCGTATGGAGAGGATTGAGCGACGTCATTGGCTCCTGGAAAATCATACTGATGGACCGGCCACGTACCTGCCGCAGGCGTTTTTCGTCGGCATGCAGCAGATCCTCGCCCCGGTAGAAAATCGAGCCGCCCGGGTAGCTTACCAGTCGATGATCAAGCAGGCGTAACACGGACAGTGCGGAGACGGACTTGCCTGAGCCGCTCTCGCCAACCAGGGCAACGGTTTCTCCTTCGTAAATCTCGAATGACAGGTCCCTGACCGCGGGTTCGTCGTGGCCAAAGCTCAGGGTCAGCCTGTCGAAGCGCAGCACACTGCCCATATCAGTTCTTCCTCGGGTCGAATGCGTCACGAACTGCCTCGCCGACGAACACCAGCAGGGTAAGCATGAGCGCCAGGCTGAAAAATGCGGAAATGCCCAGCCAGGGCGCGTGCAGGTTTTCCTTTCCCTGATAGATCAGTTCACCAAGGGAAGGTGATCCCGGAGGCAACCCAAAGCCCAGGAAATCCAGCGACGTCAGCGCGGTTATTGCGCCGGTCAGGATGAACGGCAGAAAAGTCAGGGTAGCCACCATCGCATTGGGCAGGATGTGCCGGAACATTATCTTGCGGTTGCCCATCCCCAGGGCGCGGGCGGCCTTTACGTACTCGAGGTTACGGGCGCGAAGGAACTCGGCACGAACGACGTCCACCAGTCCCATCCAGCTGAACAGCAGCATGATGCCCAGCAGCCACCAGAAATTCGGCTGCAGTATGGCTGACAGGATAATCAGCAGGTACAGCACCGGCAGCCCGGACCAGATTTCGATAAAGCGCTGGCCGAACAGGTCGATCTTGCCGCCGTAATACCCCTGGAGGGCACCCACGGCCACGCCAACGAGACAGCTAAGTGCCGTCAGGATCAGCCCGAACAGCACGGAGATACGGAAACCGTAGATTACCCGGGCAGCCACGTCCCTGGCCTGGTCATCAGTACCCAGCCAGTTCTCGGTTGAGGGTGGTGCCGGTGAGGGCTGGTCCAGCTCATAGTGCACTGTGTCATAACTGAAGCGGATAGGCGGCCAAAGCATCCAGCCGTGACTGTTGATTTCGTCGGCGATGACGCTTTCCCGGTAGTCGGCTTCCGAGGGCAGAAAACCGCCGAAGGTTTCCTCCGGAATGGACTGTACTACCGGAAAATAGAGGTCTCCCTGGTAGGACACCAGCAGCGGCCGGTCATTGGCGATGAGTTCCGCGCACAGGGACAGGCCGAACAGCGCGAGGAATATCCAGAGCGACCAGTACCCACGGCGGTTACGGCGAAAATTGGCCAGGCGGCGTTGCTGAATGGGAGACAAACCTAGCCCTCCCTGCTTTCAAAATCGATGCGTGGATCCACCGCCACGTAGGTGAGGTCACTCACCAGCTTCAGCAATAGTCCCATCAGCGTAAAAATGTACAGGGTGCCGAAAATGACCGGGTAGTCCCGGTTGAGTGCCGCCTCGAATCCCAATAATCCGAGGCCGTCGAGGGAGAAGATGACCTCGATCAGTAGTGAGCCGGTGAAGAACAGGCTGACCAGGACCCCGGGCATGCTCGCAATCACAATCAGCATGGCATTTCGGAACACATGCCCGTAGAGCACCTGGCGCTGGCTGAGACCCTTGGCCCGGGCTGTCACCACGTAGTGTTTGCCGATCTCGTCCAGGAAGGAATTCTTGGTGAGCAGAGTGAGGGTGGCAAAGCCGCCGATGACGTTGGCAGTAACAGGCAATACCAGGTGCATGAAGTAGTCCTTCACCTGTTCAGGCCAGGACAGTTCGTGGAAATTGCTGGAAGTCAGCCCGCTGTTCGGGAAAATATCGAAATAACTGCCGCCAGCGAACAGGACGATCAGCAGTATCGCAAACAGGAACCCGGGTATGGCGTAACCGATGACGATCAGCGAGCTGGTCCATACGTCGAACCGGGAGCCATCCGACACTGCCTTGCGGATGCCCAGGGGAATGGATATCAGATAGATGACGAGGGTAGACCAGAGGCCTAGGGAGATGGATACCGGCATCTTGTCGATGATCAGCTCCACCACGCTGCGGTCCCGGTAGAAGGAATCACCAAAATCGAAGCGGGCATAGTCGCCCACCAACTGGAAAAAACGTTCATGGGCCGGTTTGTCAAAGCCGTACATGGCTTCGATTTCGGCCAGGAGTTCCGGGTGTATCCCCCGGGATGCCCGAGAATCCCCCCCACCGCTAGAGACCTCCGCTCCGCCACCGCCGCCGGCACGGCTGAGCGCGCTGCCACCATGGCCCTGCATTTCAGCCAGCATTTGCTCGACAGGTCCACCGGGTGCCGCCTGGATGATGACAAAGTTGAGCAGCATGATCCCGAACAGGGTCGGAATGATCAACGCAAGTCGCCGGAGTATATAGCCGCCCATGGTTGCTATCAGCTCCGGTGGAGGGGGTGGATAGTGGTCATCAGCATGAAATCAGTTGCCATACCACCAGTTGTTGATGTCGACGCCATTTTTGGGAGTGGTTTCCGGCCTTTCCAGGAAGGACCAGTAAGCGATCCGGTCCATGGACAGGTGCCACTGAGGCACCACATAGTGGCCGTGAAGCAGAACCCGGTCCAGGGCACGGGTTCGATACACCAGCTCTTTCCGGTCAGGCGCCTGGATAACCTGCTCCACCAGGGCGTCCACCACCGGATCACGGACGCCGGCGTAGTTGCGGGAGCCTTTGATATCGGCAACGGAGGAGTGCCAGAAATCCCGTTGTTCATTACCGGGGGAGTCCGACTGGGCAATCACCTGCGTAATGATGTCGAAGTCGAAATTCTGTACCCGCTCAACGTACTGGTTGGTGTCCACCAGCCGGACCTCCACTTTCATACCCAGCCGCTCAAGATTGTTCTTGAAGGGCAGCACAATACGTTCGAAGTTTTTCTGGTGCAGCAGAAACTCGAAGGAAAGGGGCTGGCCGGTTTCGCTGTGCACCATGATGCCATCCTGGATACGGTACCCGGCTTCCTTAAGCAGTGTCAGCGCCTTGCGGAGATTATCACGGAGCGTCTGGTCACCTTCCGTAGATGGAGGCGAGTAGGGTTCGTTGAATACTGCGTCCGGGATTTGTTCCCGGTGTCCTTCGAGTATCTCCAGTTCACGGCCTTCAGGGAGTCCGGAGGAGGCCAGCTCGCTGTTCTCGAAATAGCTTTGCGTCCGGGTGTACTGATCGTGGAAAAGGTTGCGATTGGCCCAATCAAAATCAAAGGCGTGGGCGATGGCCTCACGGACCTTCGGGTCAGCGAACTGGCCGCGGCGGGTGTTGAAAATGAAGGCCTGCATCCCTGCGGGGCGTTGGTGTTCGATGGCCTCGGTAACAATCTGTCCGGTACTGAAACGGTCCCCGGTATAGGCCGTAGCCCAGTTCTTCGCGGAGCTTTCGACGCGGAAGTCGTAGTCACCCGCCTTGAAGGACTCCAGTGACACGGTCTCGTCCGAATAATAGTCGTAGCGCAGCCGGTCGAAGTTGTAACGTCCCTTGCGGACTGGCAGGTCCTTGGCCCAGTAGTTCTCTACACGCTCATAGGTAATATAGCGGCCCGCCTCGAATTCCTTGATGCGGTAGGGGCCGCTACCCAGGGGTGGCGTCAGGCCATTGTCGCCAAAACTGCGCTCTTCCCAGTAGTGGGCTGGCAGCACCGGCATCTGTCCCAGGATCAACGGTAGCTCCCGGTTGTTTGTTTCGCCGAAGTCAAAGCGTACCCGGCGCTCGGACTCCACCGTGACGCTTTCAACTCCGCCATAATAGCTGCGGTAGAACGGATGTCCTTCCTTCATCAGCGTATTGAAGGTAAAGGCGACATCTTCTGCCGTGATGGGGTGGCCGTCATGGAAGCGTGCGCCCGGGCGAAGGTTGTACACAACATAGCTACGATCTTCCGGAGTCTCGATGCTTTCGGCAATCAACCCATAAGCGCTGAACGGCTCATCGTCAGAGGACACCAGGAGGGTTTCGTACAGGTAGCTGTTGATGCCGGCGGCAGCAACGCCGCGGACAACGAACGGGTTGAAGCTGTCATAACCGTTAGCACGAACCGCCAGTCGCAGGCGTCCGCCCTTGGGCGCGTCCGGGTTGACGTAGTCAAAGTGCTCAAAGCTCGCAGGGTAGGCCGGCTCTCCGTGCATGGCGAGTCCGTGCACCGGCTCCGGAGCCGGGTTCGATGACGCGCGTTCTGGGGACTGAGCCGCGCTGAAACCAGCGGGCAGAATCAGGGCACCAATGAGAAGGAGAGAGCGCGATAATCGGGAAGTCCTTGGACTGCTGGCCATAGCTGTTGTGATACCCGTTGTCGGTGGCCGGGCTGCCAGTCAGACAGCCCGTGGAAACTTTCGAAAGCGTTTGACCGGAAAACTCAGGGGCTGTTCCGTACGTCCACGTAAAGTACCAGACTCTGTCCTGGCTGCAGGTAACGGGATGTATTCAGGTCATTCCAGGCCGCGATATCACGGACGTTAACTGCGAACCGGTTGGCGATAGCGGACAGCGAGTCTCCACGGCGGACCCGGTAACCCACCTTGCGCACCATGCCGGCGCGGTTGTTGGTGGCAACACGGGCGCCGGAGGCTGCCTCAGCGTTCTTCGACCATATCACCAGCTTGCGGCCGGGGACCAGTGGGTCTCCGGGTGCCATGCCGTTCCAGGCGGCCACCTGGCGGACACTGACACCGTGCTCACGGGCAATATCCCAGAACGTATCACCCCGGGTCACGCGGTGTTCAACACGTTCACCCCCGTTATTACGCCCGGCGCTTTCCTGTTTGCGGGCGAGTCGCTGGTTCTGGCTGAGGCTGTAGCTGTCCTGACCGGCTCGGGCCGAGGGAATCAGCAGTTGCTGGCCAACCCGGATAAGGTCATTGCTGAGTTTGTTGACTTCTTTCAGAACTGAAGGCGTAGTGCCATAGCGCCGGGCTATGGCGCCAAGGTTATCGCCGGAGCGGACCTGGTAGTTCTCCCATGAGACACGACTGTTCGGGTCCAGCGACGCGATACCCTCACGAAAACGGTTTGCGCTGGCCACCGGGACCAGCAAGCGGTGAGGCCCATCGGGGCGAGTTGCCCAGCGGTTGAAGGACGGGTTGAGAAGGTAGATTTCATCCACGTCTACCTCTGCCAGTTCCGCCGCATGGGCAAGGTCGATCTGACCGCCGGTTTCGACCACCTCGAAATAGGGCTTGTCTTCAAGAGGCGGTAGCTTGACACCATAGGCCTCCGGATCATCGAAGATCCGCGCCAGGGCGATCAGCTTGGGCACATAGTGACGGGTTTCCTTGGGCAGCTGCAGTGACCAGTAATCTGTGGGCTTGCCCTGGCGGCTGTTGCGGCGGATGGCACTGTTTACCGTGCCGCCCCCACTGTTGTATGCAGCCAGCGCCAGTGTCGGGTCGCCATCAAACCGTTTCGCAAGCTGATCCAGATAGGTAAGCGCTGCATTGGTGGAAGCGATCACGTCACGCCGGTCATCGTGCCACCAACTCTGGTCCAGCCCGAAGTGGCGTCCGGTTCCGGGGATGAACTGCCACAGACCGGAGGCGCGGCCATGGGAGTAGGCGAAGGGGTCAAAGGCACTTTCGACCACCGGTAGCAGGGCGTACTCCATTGGCAGCCCACGGCGCTCGGTTTCGTCGATAATATAGTGCAGGTAGCGCCGACCACGCTCAACAACCCGCTCTATATAGGCAGGATGACGGGCGTACCAGTTCAGTTGCTGCTGGACCCGCTCGTCTCCCTGCTCGTGGTCCATGTCGAAGCCATTACGAAGCCGGGTCCAGAGGTCACGCTCTTTCGGGGGTGCTTGGTCCCCGGCTACCTGACCGGAATCCAGCCGGTTGCGGGCCTGCTCTGCGGTCTGCTTGAGAGAGGGCTCTATGGAGTCATCCAGCCGGGTGGTGTCTTGCTTGTTGCCTCCCTCCACGGAGTCCTTGAGGGCTTCATCGCCAGCTGCAACCGTTTGCTGGTGGGTACCCAGAACGGCGTCATCATTGTTACCTAGCCATGCAGGTGTGGAAGAGCAACCAGTCAGCAATACGGTAAGGAGGGTCAGCGTGGTCGTACGTCTTGCCATCATAATCGACATTCCAGGGCTCGGAAGGGGCCTGGAAGTCTGCAAGGCAGGAAAGTCGGGCAGACTCCCGCGATGTTCCCGGGCTTCCGAGCGGGTTATCGGGTTCTATGAAACGTTCGCGATTCTATGTGTGCCGGCAATCCGGGTCAATGAAACCTGCGTTACGGGATCGAAACGACTCGCCTGGCAGCCGCTGGTTGCCGGGCGAGCAATCATTTTACTGGATCAGAAATGATCCTTGCCGTGACGCACTGCCGCAAACACGCCACTGTCACTGTCGGTAACGAGCCCGTGCCCTCGTCCATAGTCTGTTGCCACCCGGATAACGGCCGGGTCATCCCAGCGCAGGAACGGGTTGCGCTGTTTTTCGTCACCGAGCATCACTGGCACCGTGGGCTTGCCTTCGTCTCGCAGGTTCTGGCAATGAGCTTCAAATGAGGATAGTGCAGGGTCGTCCGGGAGCCAGTCGCGGGCGAAACGAAGGTTTGCAAGGGTATACTCATGGGCGCAATACACCATGGTTTCGTCGGGCAGGGCCCTCAGGCCGGCAAGGGATTCCACCATTTGTCCCGGTGTGCCCTCGAACAGCCTGCCGCACCCGCAGGCAAAGAGCGTGTCACCGCAGAACAGAACCGGGTGTCCGGCTACCTGTGTGTCCGAGAAGTAGGCAATATGGTCAAGGGTGTGACCGGGTGTGGCGAGCACTTCGAACGTCAGGCCCAGCCAGACCACTTCGTCGCCGGCATGAACGGCATCGGTTCCACCGGTATAGGGGGAGTCGGCGGGCGCCACGATCCGTTCCGGATTATAGCGTTCAAGCAATTCGGCGATTCCGCCGGTGTGGTCCGGGTGGTGATGGGTTACCAGGATAGTATCCAGGGTAAGCCCCTGGCGCTCAAGAAAGTCAGCGACCGGGGCCGCCTGGCCCGGGTCGACCACGAGTGCCTTGCCGGACTCCGAATCGGACAGGCACCAGATATAGTTGTCGGAGAATGCCGAAATCGGTGTAATGCTCAGCATAGGGCCCTCATGTTCAGGTGGCAGATGGTGACTGCTATCATAGTGCATCAGGCAGTCCCTGCCCAAGGGAACCACTGCAGGGCTTCCATACCGGGTTGGGGGAAGGATGATGCAAAGCAATCGCGGTCAATGGCAGAAACCGTTCAGGTCAAGTGGCAGGCGACGGCCTGATTACCGGGTCTCTCACCGCAACCTGGAGCACTGGTTCCGTTCGCCTCTGGGCCAGGCATTGCTGGAAGATCAGCGGGCCTGTGTCAATACCCACGTGCAGGACCTGGGAGGTGCACGGCAGTTACACATCGCCCTGAGTCATCGCCTTCCGCTTGCTGCTGATACCGACTATACCCAGCATATTGTTGCGACACCCTACTGGCACGCTGAACTCCCCGATGGTGTGGTGGTCTGTGATCCTGACGAGTTGCCACTTCCCTCGGCCTCCATTGACCTGGTCATCCTCCATCACAGCGCGGATTTCTCTGCCTGGCCCCACCAGGTGTTGAGGGAGTCTGCCCGGGTGTTACGGGGCGGGGGACAGTTGCTGGTGCTGGGTTTCAATCCTCTCAGCAGCTGGGGTATACGCCGGTTGCTGAGCCGCAGGCGGCGAGGCCCCTGGGGCGGTCGTTTTCTCCTGCGATCACGAATGGAAGACTGGCTTAACCTGCTTGATTTTACGGTGGAAAGCTCCGGCAGCTATTTTTTCCGTTTGCCGCTGCAAAATGAGCGACTGCTGGAGCGTCGCAGTGCCCTGGAGTATCTCGGTACCCAGGGCATGCTCCCGGTAGGCGCCTATTACTGCATCCTGGCGAGCAAACGGGTTTGTGCGCCCATTGCCCGCCGGCGCCTGTGGCGCCCCGGTAAGGTGATTCCATTGCCTACACCCGGTACACTCGGCGCCTCAAGACAGGCCCGGCGTCAGGAAGGACCGGGGCGGAACGCCGAAGGATGCTGACTGCGGATATATCATGAGCAAACGAGTAACGCTGTATACCGATGGCGCCTGTAAGGGGAATCCCGGGCCCGGCGGCTGGGGTGTCCTGTTGCGGTACGGGGATAAATCCAGGGAGCTTTGTGGGGGTGAAGCCGACACCACCAACAACCGGATGGAGTTGATGGCCGCCATCGAGGGTCTGAAGGCCTTGAGACGGAGTTGCCCAGTAGATCTCTATACCGACTCCCAGTACGTGCGTAAAGGCATCACCGAGTGGATGACCGGCTGGAAAAGGAACGGTTGGAAAACCGCCGCAAGGAAACCGGTCAAGAACGAAGACCTCTGGCGCACCCTGGACGAGGAAGTGGCGAGGCACGAGGTGAAGTGGCACTGGGTGAAAGGGCATTCCGGCGTGCCGGACAACGAGCGTGCGGACGCACTGGCTAACCTGGGCATTGAAAAGGCCGCGGCCAAGAGAAAAGGGTAGTGAACCAATGAGACAGATTGTTCTGGATACGGAAACCACCGGTATTGATCCCAATGAAGGTCATCGCATTATCGAGATCGGATGCGTTGAACTAATGGAGCGTCAGCTCACCGGGCGCCACTACCACGTCTACATCAACCCGGATCGTGAAGTGGAAGAGGAGGCCATCTCGGTTCACGGTATTACCAATGAGTTTCTGGAGGACAAGCCACGGTTCAGGGAGATTGCCCGGGAATTCCTGGACTTTATTGACGGTGCCGAGCTGGTCATTCACAACGCGGCCTTTGACGTGGGTTTTATCGACGCAGAGTTTGCCCGCATCAAACCGGTGCGTAAGGTCGCGGACCATTGTTCTGTACTGGATTCGCTGGCGGTTGCCCGTCGCAAGCACCCGGGCCAGAAGAACAGCCTGGATGCCCTCTGCAAACGCTACGGCGTGGACAACAGTAACCGTGAGCTGCACGGCGCCTTGCTGGATGCCGAGATCCTCGCCGATGTATTCCTGCTGCTCACGGGTGGACAGACAGCGTTATCCCTGGACGCAGGCAGCGATGGTGACCAGGGTGGACAGGTTATCCGGCGGTTGTCGGCGGACCGTCCGGCGCTGTCTGTCCTCCGTGCATCTAATGAAGAGGTGGAAGCCCATGAAGCCTTCCTGGATACGGTAGAGAAAGCCGGCGGCGAAGCGGTCTGGCGTAACGCCTGAAATGCAAGCTCCCGGGGCGGTGTGCGATGGCCAGCGTGCAGAACTGAGAACTGCTTAGGATATCGCGAAAGTGGTTGCAGCAGGCCCTTGAGCGACCAGCCTTTTGTGTTATAAGTAATGGACAGTCCTTGAATTACGGCAGTT